>OJFG01000259.1_pt1 | contig 23648 bp, 36 predicted proteins | sample 1594071 | NCBI WGS metagenome assembly OJFG01 (sample SAMN05416818, study PRJEB24817) | seawater metagenome | isolation source: Sea water | place: Canada:Atlantic | collected 2013-07 | reverse complement strand
CTACACCTCTCTATTCGTCGGCAGCGTCAGATGTGTATAAGAGACAGCTATGGAATACAGGAATGACCCTGTAATTCAAGAAATAATGAAAACAAGATTGTTCACTGTGAGATACAGAGGAACAAGTAAGGATGATTACGATAGACCACAAGACTTCTGTCACAAGGACTATGCGGATACATTCTCAATATACCCGTACAGTAACTACGATGAGTATCAAACTAAGGACGATTACCTTGGTCTTGAGAAACCTAAGTACGACCCTGTTGTAAGAAACTATGAAGACCTTAGAGATTTCAGAGTGATGCACATGAAATTGACATGTGAAGTTGCGGATGCAATCGTAAGAGAAATGACTGAGGGTGTTGCATGAGTCACGATACAATGATGAAGTGGTCTTTCTTAGGACTAATACTATCGGGTCTTTCCCTGTACTGTTCCAATGCGAATGGTTCTGAGGTAAAGTATCCCTATGAACAAGAGACTTTTTGTCTCGCAAAGAACATCTACTTTGAATCGGGTAATCAACCTCTTGCGGGTAAGATTGCAGTTGCACAAGTAGTGTTGAATCGTATGGAACACAAATCATATCCAAAGGATGTGTGTGGTGTAATATATGATGCAAAGTGGAGGACTGACTGGAGGGGTAAAGAAGTTCCAGTTAGAAACATGTGTCAGTTTAGTTGGTTCTGTGACGGTAAGTCAGACGAACCTTTGGACACAAAGACGTGGGAGTTATCCCTAGAAGTTGCATATGATGTTCTATCAAGACACTATCCAGATATCACTGAAGGTGCAACACATTACCACACACTCTATGTTGACCCATACTGGTCAGATAGTTTAAACGAAACTGTGATTATCACAGACCACATTTTTTATAAATAAGGAATATATTATGTATGAAGTAAGATTAGCAAATCAAGGTTTGCAATGTATGAAATGGTATGCATTCGATACCGCAAAAGAAGCAGTTAAGTTTGTTCTAAAAGAATTACACTGTGTTGGATTCACTGTAGACGGTAAAACGTATGAAGAAAAGTTCGAAGAAATCGTCTGGGTTGGAAAAGGAAGAATCAATGAAGTATGATTATCACAGATTAATCAACAATGCATTTGAGGCACAGGGAAGAAGTGCCACTGAGTGGGGTAAAACCTACTGGAAAGGTGTGATTGTTGCGTTAACAAAAAAGTTACATGAATCAGAAACCGTCCATTAAACTCTTATAAATAGTAGTATAGACTATTAAGAGGACATTATGGCAGTCACATCAAAGGTTCAACTCACAGACGAGGAACTGACATCAAATTTAAATTACCTACAACCTACTGGGTTTAAGGTAATTATTGACAGGACTAGGTATCCGAACTTGGAATACTTTGTTCAGTCGGTGTCACATCCTGGCGCTTCATTAACTCCAATTGAATTACCTGTTCGTAGGATTACATCTGTACCTTTAGCGGGTGACAAGATGACATTCTCTGAGGTTGGATTCGATATTATTGTGGACGAAAACATGACATCTTATAAAGAGATGTATGATTGGATGACTCGTATAGTAAATGAAGGACAAGTATCTGCGGGTGAGAGGGACACAAAGAAACCTACCTATGCGGATATAACCTTATCTGTATTGTCTAGTCACAATAACACTGTACAAAAGATTAGATATCTTGATTGTGTTCCTACTGGTTTAGGTGCAATTGAGTTTCAATCTACTTCGGGTGACACTACATTTGTTACCTTCAATGCGTCATTCAGGTTCTCCCAATTTGAAATTGTTTGACATTTAACCTTTATTATGGTATAATTACATTATGATAGCACTAGAACAAATACTTGCAGAATGGCAAGAAGACAGTATTATTCAAAAAGACGATTACGAAAATGCGTCTATGAATACCCCCAAGTTACATTCAAAGTATCTTGAGTATCTGTCCCTAACCAAACTTCGTTTAAAGAAAGCGGAGTTTGACCAAAAAACCCTACTCAAAGATAAGTACCTTTACTACGAGGGTAAGATGTCTGAGGAAGACCTAAATGAACGTGGTTGGAAACCCGACCCTTTCGATGGTCTAAATCCAAAAGCATTTACCAAGGCAACAAAAGATACTTTCTACAACGGTGATAAAGAGATGCAAGATTCCGAGATGCGGATTCAAATGCTCAAGACCACTGTAGAAACTCTAACTGAAATTGTAGACAATCTAAAGTGGAGACACCAAACGATTGGAAACATTATTAGGTGGAGAAATTTTGAAGCTGGTATGTAAGGTCTATATACATGCATGACATTACCTAATACTATTACCGTTGGTCTTAAAGACCACTCTATGATGTTGATAGATTGTAATCAACATCAACTCCAAGAATTGAGAGACTATTTTTCTTTCTTTGTGCCTGGCTATAAATTTATGCCTGCATATAAGTCTAGAAGATGGGACGGTAAAATCAAACTCTTTAATCAGATTAACCGTGAACTAAATGCGGGTCTATATGAACATGTGAAAAAATTCTGTTCTGACCGTATGTACCCTCTTCAATTACAAGAGACGGATTACGGTCATCCCGCATTGACTAATCAAGTCAAACACCAAGAACTTATCAAGTTTCAAGATACACTTAACCTACCATTTCCATTATATGATTATCAGTATGATGCGATTACCCATGGTATCGAAAAGAAAAGGGCACTCCTACTATCACCGACTGGTTCGGGAAAATCGTTTATCATCTATAACTTGATGCGTTGGTATCTAGACAATCATGATAAACAAGTACTACTTATTGTTCCGACAACAAGTCTAGTCGAACAGATGTACAAAGACTTTGAAGACTATGGTTATGATGTAAAAGAAAATGTGCATCGCATATATAGTGGTAAGGACAAGAGTACAGATAAACCAATCATTATATCTACATGGCAGTCCATCTATAGATTCTCTAAGGACTGGTTTGATAACGTGGGGTGTGTATTTGGAGATGAGGTACATCTATTCAAGGCAAAGTCCCTATCGGGTATTATGAATAAGTGTGTCAATGCAGAGTATCGGTACGGTACGACTGGTACACTGGATGGTACTGAGACCAACAAACTTGTATTAGAAGGTTTATTCGGGCCTGTAAATACGGTGACTAGCACCGCAAAACTGCAAAAAGATAAACGACTTGCAGAACTAGACATTACTATATTATTACTTCGTTATCATAATGACATATGTCACAAGTATAAAGAGGCAACTTACCAAGAAGAACTCGACTACATTGTTACTAATGAGAAACGTAATAAACTTATAAGTAACCTTGCACTAGACCAGAAGGGTAATTCTCTGGTGTTATTCCAATTCGTAGAGAAACATGGTAAACCTTTGTTTGATATGATTAAGGATAAAGCGGGTGACCGACCAGTGTATTATGTGAGTGGTGAGGTTGAGGCAAAAGACAGAGAACAGATACGAGGAATCGTAGAGGGACAAAAGAATGCAATTATTGTTGCTAGTTTGGGCACTTTCAGTACTGGTATTAATATTAGGAATTTGCACAATATAGTATTCGCATCCCCTAGTAAGAGTCAAGTAAAGGTACTACAATCGATTGGGCGAGGACTGAGGAAGTCTGACAACGGTTCTGTGACCAAATTATACGATATAGCGGATGACTTACATACCAAGGGTCATAAGAACTTTACACTGCGACACAGTGCGGAACGTATTAAGATATATACTAAAGAACAGTTTCCATATAAGATTGTACAACTCAATTTAAAATGATGCTAAATAACAGTAAGAAACTAACAAACAAATGGATTTTACTATGAGTTACAGAGAAGAGTTCGAGTTAAGACAGTTTAAATTAACCTCTGGTGAGGAAATCGTTGCAGAGATATTGCAGTGGAACGAAGAATCACTTGCAGGACATCTTGAGATTGTTTGTAGAAAAGCGATGAGATTAAAATTGGTAGAGACTAGCGAGGGTATTAAATATTATTCCTTTCGTCCATGGATGGTCTATCAAGAACATCCCGAAGATATTCTTATACTAAATGGTAATAATGTTGTCGGTATAGCTTTCCCACCAGATACTCTGGTATTACAATATGATACCGCAGTAAAAGAAATGTCTCAGATGGCGGCAGATAGGGAAAAAGAATTTAACGAACAGATTGCAGATAAAGTCCACGAAGGAAGATTTGCACAACGTAAACCACGTGCAGATAATGACGGTGGCATTCTTACAGAATTTTTATCAATGGATAGTGGTAGTAATGTTATCAATTTATTTGGTGACCCTGACCCCACTAAAGTACACTAATGATTACACTACAAAATAAACACGATGATTATCTCTTTGTCAAGACACTTGATGATGAAGATATGAATAGAAGGATGGTTGAACGTATTGAGGAAATCGGTGACGAATTACATCATACAACCAATGTAAAATCAGACGTTACCTTGAGTCTTTTAAAGTATCCTGAGTTTCAGAAACTACAAGTAATTGTAGAAGACTTCTGTAAAGAATCTTCTGAAAAGATACAGAAAGAATGGTGGGGTCATCATTCACGGGTTGATAGACCAATTTGGAATAAATCCTATATACAATCACAGTATTGTAATGCTATGTGGGGAGTAAATGGAGTCAGTGGAGAAATCACCACACCCCACGACCACTGGCCAAGTACATGGTCATTTTGTTATTACATAGAACCACCCGAAGGATGTTCTAATTTATTTTTTCCAACGTTGGGGTATGGGTTAGAAGTTGAACATGGAAAACTAGTTATCTTTAGAAGTCACTTAATACATGAGACAGTATCATTACCATTCGAAGGTAACCGATATTGTGTTGCTGGAACTATAGTATTTCAAATGCCAACGTTACAATAGTATTCAGCCTCCCCGAACGCTAAGCTTATTATACACTGAGAAACAACTTTTGTCAAGCCCTAATTTAAAAAAAATCGGAATTACTTTTTCATGCTTTGACCTGTTCCATGCGGGACACGTTCAGATGTTGCGTGAAGCAAAGACTGTCTGCGACTACTTGATAGTCGGATTACAGGTAGACCCTAGTATCGATAGACCCGAAAAGAATAAACCACTTCAATCTATAACAGAAAGATATATACAAGTAGACGCATGTAAGTACGTGGATGAGATTATCCCCTATAGTACTGAAGCGGACTTACTAGACCTCTTACAACTGGTTCACTATGATGTCAGAATAATTGGAGAGGAGTACAGAGAAAAAGATTTCACTGGGAAACAATTAACACTTGACAATTCCCGTGAGGTGTACTATAATAGTAGAAATCACAGATTTAGTAGCAGTCAACAACGACATATAATGGAAGATATAAAATGAAAATCAAACCTAAAACAACAGAATTAGACGAAAACTCGGCACTAGATACTGCACGTCCAGTAAAGATTAAACCAAAAGATAAACCACATTATGTGAATAATGCACAGTTCTCACAAGCAGTTGTTGACTATTGTACTACTGTACAGGAAGCAAAGGAATCGGGTAAAGGTCAACCAATCATTCCAGATTATATTGCAACCTGTTTTCTGAAGATTTGTGAGGGGTTATCCCATAAGGCAAATTTCGTCCGTTACACCTATCGTGAAGAGATGGTTATGGATGCAGTAGAGAACTGTCTGAAAGCGATTCAGAACTACAATATTGAAGCTGCAACCCGTACTGGTAAACCTAATGCATTTGCATACTTCACACAGATATCTTGGTTTGCATTCCTACGTAGGATTGAGAAAGAAAAGAAACAACAAGACATCAAAATGAAGTACATGGAACAATCTGGTATTGAGAACTTCCTTGACCAAGAGTTAGGTGACGCACAATCAAGACAAGTTGCTGCCGCATTTGTTGACCAACTTAGATTCCGTATCGATGAAATCAAAGACAAAGATAAAGAATGGAAAGAAATCGTTAAGAAGGAACGCAAGAGAAGAACTGTAAAGGTAGACTCTGACTTGGGTGACTTCATAGAAAATTAATGCGAGTAGGATTTATCTTATTGGGTGCGTTAGTAGTCAGTCGATTACTACCGCTACCCCCTAATAGTGAACCTCTATTGGGACTAGCTGTACTAGCACCATATTTGTCTAAGAACGTGTGGGTTTGGTTTGCACCGTTACTGGTCATGTTAATATCAGATATCATTATCGGGTTTCATAGTCACATGTTATTTACGTATACTGCTCTTGCAGTCTCACCTTTTATAAGTAAACACATACACTACAAATATCAGGCACTTATGTGGAGTTGGATGTTGTGGCATGTAATGGCAAACTTTGGTCAATTATATCCCCCATTCTCACCAGAGGCACTTGTTTTCGATGTAAGATTCTTACTAAGTGGGTTATGTGTGTTAGTCGTATATGACTTGACATTTTATGTCAGACGGAGTATAATAACCTAATGAATTACAAAGAACTAAAAAAAGAACGAAAATCAATACGTAGAAAAGCAATCAAATTACAGAACTCTTCTGCGGGTAAATTACCAATGTCAGACGCAATGAGAATTGCAACAAAAGAGACTACAACTAAGTAAAGGTACACAACTTTGAAAATCGCTATATTAAACGATACCCATGCGGGTTGTCGGAATTCATCTGATATCTTTATGGATTATCAAGAACGTTTCTATGCAGAAGTGTTTTTTCCATACTTGATTGAGAATGATATCAAACACATCTTGCACTTAGGTGATTACTACGATAACCGTAAGACAATCAACTTTAAGGCACTGCAACATAATCGTAAGATATTCCTAGAACCTATGCGTGAACTTGGTATTACCATGGATATAATTCCTGGCAATCATGACGTGTACTATAAGAATACCAATGAGTTGAACGCACTGAAGGAACTACAAGGTCACTATATGAATGAAGTGAATCTTGTAATGAAACCAACAGTGGTAGATTATGATGGAATGGCAATTGCACTTGTCCCTTGGATTAATACTGAAAACGAGAAGGAGTCACTAGAGTTCCTTGCAAACTGTAAAGCAGATATCGTTGGTGCTCACCTTGAGTTACAAGGGTTTGAGATGTCCAAAGGTTTGCCTTGTATGGAAGGTATGGATAGGAAACACTTTGACCGATTTGATATGGTAATGACAGGACACTTCCATGCGAAGTCAACTCAAAACAATATACATTACTTAGGTAGTCAGATGGAGTTCTTCTGGAACGACTGTAATGACCCCAAACACTTTCATATACTTGATACCGAGACAAGAGAGTTAACACCCGTTGTCAATCCTATTACAATCTATGAGAAGATTTATTATGACCATGAGAACATGCGTAAGTTTAAAGACCTCTCTTATCTTGATAATAAGTTTGTCAAAGTCATCGTCACTAACAAAGGTGACCCGTATGAGTTCGAACGTTTCATTGACCGTGTTCAATCACAGAAGATTCATGAACTGAAAATTGCGGAAGACTTTAAAGAGTTCCTTGGAGATAATGTAGGGGACGATAACATAAATGTTGACGATACCGAGACACTTGTATACGATTACGTTGACAATGTTACAACCGACCTAGATAAAGGACGAATCAAGAAAGAGATATCTCACTTGATGAAAGAAGCACAAAGTATGGAAATTATCTAATGGCTACAAAGAACGATATAACTGGAGACACTATTCAGACCAAGACGGGTGGTAAAGACTACGCAGATGGTTGGGATAGAATTTTCGGTAATAAGAATCAGAAACATAAACAACAAGACCTAACCGAACTAAATGCAGACGGTAATCGAGACCGTGGACGTTATGGTGAAGACTTGGAAAAGGAACACCCCTATCCTTATTGGGAACACTACTGTACGGTGGAGGCATCCTTGATGGGAGTTGCGAAGGACGAACCTTGTAACTGGTGTGGTCTGAGTGAATACGAGTTTGATGAAGAGTGATTTTACTATAGATGAGATTGGATATGAAGATGCAAAATCTATAATTGTATCCAATCACTATCTTGGTAAAATATATGATGAACACGATAACGTGGTTCACGACTACAAATATTATGGTCTATTTGAGAAAGGAAATCTAACAGGTGCAATCCAATACACATCTTATTGTCAAAAGAAGTGTAACCGAAAATGGTTACGATTCTATTATGGATGTGATTCCAATGACTACTCTAAGTTCTATGAGATATCTAGACTTGCGGTAGATAGTAAAGAGTATAATATTACTTCGTGGTTTGTGTCCCGAACTATGAAGATGATTGATGCAGACTATATCTGTACATCTACTGATAGCAGAATGCATGATGGTACGATTTATGCCGCATGTAACATGGACTATCACGGGGCAATGTTAGAAAGAGCAAAAGGATTTGAACAGATTCCGTTTAATGTGTTTTCCAGAGTATATCGCAAAGATATTATTATGGATTGGGAAATAAAAACACTTGACTTTATATGATGAAGGTGGTATAATTACCCAATGATAAAATTTAAAAAACTTAGATTTAAAAACTTCCTGTCTACAGGAAACAACTTTACCTCAGTCGATTTTGATACGACACCTACTACTCTGGTTGTGGGACAGAACGGTGCGGGTAAGTCTACTATGTTGGATGCATTGTCATTCGGACTGTTCGGTAAACCCCATCGAAAGATTTCTAAGGGACAGCTAGTAAACACAATCAATCAGAAGGGAACTTTGGTTGAGGTTGAGTTCTCTATTGGTACACAGAACTATAAGGTTGTACGTGGTATCAAACCCAATCTCTTTGAGATATGGGTCAATGGTAACATGGTTAACCAAGACTCCCATGCAAAAGAATACCAATCGATGCTTGAGAAGAACATTCTCATGTTGTCACACAAATCATTCCACCAGATTGTAGTACTAGGGTCTTCGTCCTTTGTACCGTTTATGCAGTTAGCGGGTGGTTCTAGACGTGAGGTCATCGAAGACCTACTAGACATCAATATGTTCTCTAAGATGAACTCTCTGTTAAAAGAGAAGATGTCAATACTCAAAGACCAGATATCAAACAACTCACATCAAATCAATCTTGTTGATACCAAAATCAATGCACAGAAGAAGTATCTACGTGACCTGAGTGATATCAGTTCTGCACAAAAGAAAGAAAAGTTAGATACCATTAAGACATTACAAGATGACATTCGTGTACTCAATGAGTCAAATGCGAAGGTTACCGAAGATGTCATTGCGTCTAAATCTGTCACTACTGAAATTGTAAGTTACGGAAAACAGTTAAATGAACTGAATGAGTTTGCGGCAACATTCAAGAACCAACAAAAGAATGTGGTCAAACAGGCAAAGTTCTTCGAAGAGAACGACAGATGTCCTACCTGTGACCAAGACATTGACAAGAAGTTAAAAGAGTATCATCTAAACAAATGTAAGACCAAGGCGGGTACTATCGCTAGTGCGTTGGAAATGCATACTAGTCGTAAGGATGACATAGAACAAATTATCGAAGGACTAAACCGTACACAAGATAACATTCGTAGTTGGCAATCTAAGGTAGATGCCAATACTCAAGAGATAATGCGAATCAATCGTAACATCGATACACTCAATAATGAAGTCTCTCGTATTGACAATGAGACTGGAGATTTATCCGAAGCAAACACCGAGTTGGAGACACTACGTACTGACAAAGAAGAACTACAAGATAACAAATACAAACTAAACGAACAACATTCTTATAACCAAGTGTATGCAGAGTTACTGAAAGACACTGGTATTAAGACCAAGATTATTAAACAGTACTTACCAGTCATCAATCAGTTGACCAACAAGTACTTACAGATTCTAGACTTCTTTGTACACTTTGATTTGGATGAAAGTTTCGTTGAGACTATTCGTTCAAGACATCGTGATAACTTTTCGTATGACTCATTCTCTGAGGGTGAGAAACAACGGATTGATTTGTCCCTACTATTTACGTGGAGACAGATTGCAAAGATGAAGAATAGTGTTGCGACCAATCTACTAATCCTTGACGAAACATTTGATTCGTCTCTGGATGAAGAGGGTATTGAAAACCTCATGAAGATTATCTCTACACTAGGTGAGGATACCAACGTGTTTGTTATCTCTCATAAGAGTGAACTCGAAGATGCACATTTTCATCGTAAGATTGAGTTCGTAAAAGAAAAGAACTTTAGTAAAATAAAAGCTTGACTTTAACTGAAACGTATGGTATCATACACTTTATAAATTAGAAAACCGAGAGGAAATATATTATGGAATTATCCGACACAACCCTGAGTGTTCTCAAGAACTACTCTACTATTAACCCGAACATCGTTATAACCGAAGGTTATCAACTGAAGACTATTTCAGTCGCACGTAATGTTCTATCTACTGTTGAACTCACTGAGAAGTTCCCACAGTCATTTGGAATCTACGACCTGAATGAGTTTCTAAATGTTTTGTCCCTAGTGGACTCACCACGACTCAAGTTCGAGAAGGACTATGTAACCGTTAGTGATTCAACTGGACGTTCTTCTGTGAAGTACTTCTTCTCTGACCCAGAGATGTTGACCTCGCCTGGCAAGACTATTAACATGCCAGAAGCAGAAGTTAATTTTGTACTAGATACAGATACGTTGTCAAAAGTAAAACGTGCTGCCGCAGCTTTAGGTCATGATGAGATTTCTATCACACCTACAACTGGTGCAATTCGTTTATCTGTCATTGACAGTAAGGACGCAACAAGTAATGCATTCTCTATTGACGTAGAGGGTACATACCCTGAAGGAGTTGACTTCAACTTCATCATGAATGTTGGTAACATAAAAGTTGTCAACGAAGACTTTGACGTAGGTATCAGTTCGAAACTTATTTCAAAATTCGCAAGTAAGCAATCCACGATTGAATACTTTATTGCACTAGAAAAAACATCTAATTACGGAGCATAAAGATGGCAAAAGCACAACAAGCAGAAAAAGACCACTCTTCAATCTATGAACTCGGCAATCGAGTTTCTCGTTCAACGGTAGCAGTTATTGATACCATTGTCCAACGAGGCGGATTTAAGGGAGAAGAACTATCGACCATTGGTCAGTTAAGAGACCAGTCGGTTCAGATTATTCAACTATGTGAGGAGTATCAATCCGCACAAGGTGTTGATGAGTAAACGTTACCTTTCTGGTGACGTGGGGGTGAGAGAGTTCCTTTCCTTTCCACCCCCGAATTTTCTTGACAATTTGTTTCATATAGTGTACAATGTATACTATTAGAAACACTTATTTTATTATGGAGACAACATGTCCAAAGAATTCTTATGGGTCGAGAAGTATAGACCCCGACTAATCGGAACTACGGTTCTGAATCAAAACCTCAAAGACACATTCCAAAAGATTGTGGACACTGGGGAAATCCCTAACATGATGTTTACTGGTACTGCGGGTACTGGTAAAACCACGATTGCACGTGCAATCTGTGACGAACTGAACATTGACTATATTGTCATCAACGGTTCTGAGGAGGGTAACATTGATACCCTTCGTGGAAAGATTAAACAGTTCGCTTCGTCAGTCTCTCTCTCAGGCGGTTACAAGGTTGTAATCCTTGACGAAGCGGACTACCTTAATGCACAGTCAACCCAACCCGCACTTCGTGGGTTCATCGAAGAGTTCTCTCAGAACTGTCGATTCATTCTGACGTGCAACTTCAAGAACAAAGTAATCGAACCTCTACACTCTCGTTGTAGTGTGTATGAGTTCAACACATCTAAAAAAGAAATGGCACAGTTGTGCAGTGAGTTTATGACTCGACTACAAATCATCCTAGACGGTGAGGGTGTCAAGTACAATAATGACACCATTGCAGGACTGATTGGTAAGTATGCACCTGACTGGAGACGTGTACTTAACGAAGCACAACGTCATTCTATCTCTGGTACATTGAACACTACAGTGCTCATTAATGATAATAATAGTAACTATAGTGGTCTTTTCCAATCATTAAAGAGCAAAGACTTCAAGAAGATGCGGTCATGGGTTGTCAACAATATGGACACAGAACCCGCTGCAATATTCCGTGGTATCTATGACTCTATGGAAGGAAAGGTTGTACCAATGTCCATACCTCAACTGGTCTTGATACTCGCTGATTATCAATACAAGAATGCGTTTGTTGCTGACCATGAACTAAACCTTGTTGCATGTCTAACAGAATGCATGGCAAACGTGGAGTTTGTATAATGGCTATGAGTAAATTCCCAAGGGAATTCCCAAGACTTATTCGTAATGCACTACAAACCCCAGACGGGACTATAATAGAGTCTACACATAGACACGACTACGTGACCCATGTAGACGCTCTGACTGGTAAGACCTATATGGTCGATGGTGGTCTTGCTTATGTAAGACGGTCTAGTCATGCAGACCAAATTGATATGTGTCTGTATAACAATGAACCCCATAAGGTACAAAGTGAGTTACTCACGTGGGGAACATACGGCAAAGATGGTAAACAACCATTGCAGTACAAGACTATTGCAGAGATGGAAACGGAACACCTCCAAGCAGTTATTGAGATGGGTGGGGTATGTCCTATCAGACGTGCTTGTATGAAAGAAGAGTTAAGACTGAGGTTGTTATAAATAATCTCATGGACAAACTCTGGACTATATGGAAACACGCCCTTGGTTCTTTTGATGAAGAAGACGGGTATGATGCCCAGAATGAGAATCACATCTCATACATTCGAACGTTCATTGTTCTTTCTAACCTCCTTTGTGTATATCTTATAATGATTAATATTATTGTGGGATGGTTATGAGTAAGTGGTGGAGAATTTGGGCAAAGAGTCTTGGTGAGAAAGTCGGAGAGACTGACCAACAAGCAAACACCATAGCAGTCATTAGGACTATTTGGTGGTTTACACACATGGCAACATGTATCTTTATTATTTTAAATGCGATAGCAAATCACGGGTGGAATTTAATATGAATTATCAAACAGACGTAGAAGATTTTATGGAAGCAGGAGAGCAAGACTTTCCTGACTTTGCAGGGATGAAGAGTAAACAAGCAAAACTCTACATGGATTTAATTACCGAAGAATACAACGAAACGTGGCAAGCGTTTAATGTTGATAAGAATATCGTAGAAGTTGCAGATGGTCTTGCAGATATGGTATGGGTCATTATGGGTATGGCATCAACACTAGACATTGACTTCGATGATGTGTGGAACGAAGTGAAGTCATCCAATATGTCTAAGTTTGTTAACGGTAAAGTTGTCAAGGACAAGAACGGAAAGATTATGAAACCCGATGGTTACTTCCGTCCAGATATAGCAAAGGTACTCTCATGATGTATTTAAGAAACAGACCAAATATTTTAGAAGAACTTGGAACAGACAAGTATGGAAATCGTGTTCACAAGGATACGGGTGACTATGTTGTTATCATAGCAAGTTCTAAAGAACCAACAGAACATAAACCAGTAACCATGGTTAAAGTAAATAATGAATGGTTACCCAAACAGATGGAATTAGATTTTGGATAAGTGGGATATAGCACACATGAAGACCGCAAAAGTTTATGCGAGTCTGTCTAGTGCTAGAAGACTACAGGTTGGTGCGGTTATTGTAAGAGATAATCGAATCATCTCTATAGGATACAATGGTATGCCTAGTGGTTGGGATAACAATTGCGAATATGAAATCGGGGCATACGAACTCAATAAAGAACTAAAAACTAGACCAGAGGTAATACATGCGGAATCGAACGCAATCACAAAGGTTGCAGCGTCAACGGAACAGACGAAGGGTGCAGTTCTATACACTACCCACGCACCGTGCGTTGACTGTGCCAAACTTATACACCAGTGTGGAATCGAACGAGTCGTTTATGGAGAAGATTATCCCAAAGGAACAGAAGGATTGACTTTCCTAGACAAGTGTGGTATAATAGTTGAAAATCTCGGTACGTAACCTTAGTTGGTATCGCAGAAGAAAATACGGTTATCCCTCTACCAAGAAGGGTAATCTAATTGATATTTATGTGTGAGAAACAATGAACCCTTTTAATTATGTAAACAGTATCAATCTATCCAAGAAGGATATTATGATTACTCCCGAAGATGAGAAAGCATACAATTCTTTTATGGTCAACCGTAGTCTATCGTACTTCTCAGATACCGCTGTTATCGCAAATGAGATGAATCGATACCACCACCTAGACTCACGTCTACAATATCAGTTTCTTATAAATATAATTAGAAAGCGGAAACGCTTCTCTAAGTGGGTAAAACCTGAATTAGAAAATGACCTTGAGTCGGTGAAAGAATACTATGGATACAGCAATCAAAAAGCTAAACAATGCCTACCCCTTCTTACACCTTCTCAATTAAAAAATATAAAAGAAAAGGTGAATAAAGGTGGAAGAAAGTAATACTTTAGTAAAATGGGCACCTGTGAATATGTTAGAGGTAACTCTAGCAGAACCAGATGACTTCCTAAAAGTGCGTGAGACTCTGACCCGTATTGGTGTCGCTTCACGTAAAGACCAAAAACTATTTCAATCCTGTCATATACTACATAAACAGGGACGATACTATATTGTCCATTTTAAAGAACTGTTCATGTTAGACGGAAAGAAAGCAAACCTAGAAGAGAGTGACGTACATCGTAGAAATACAATTGCAACACTATTATCTGACTGGGGATTGGTAGAAATACAGAATAAAGAGGTGTGTCAAGAATGTGCCCCTTTACGACAGATTAAGATAATCGGTTTCAAGGATAAAGCAGAATGGGAACTTTGTCCTAAGTATAATATAGGCAATAAATGAGCCAGTGGATATTTAACAAATTATCCCCTTATGCTGTTAAGTTCAGAGAGTGGTCTAAAGATAAACTCTGGGTAAAGATTCCTTTATGGATTCTTATCGCATGGATGTTAGGTATCTTTAATCCCTATTGGTGTGTGTACCCTGTTTGTTGGATTCAGTAATGTTCGAAGAACACAGAGAAGAGATTCGCAATAAGAAACACTGGTGGTCTACTATAGACTTCGATTGGGATTGGAATCAAATGTTGAATCTCGTTGATACTCACCCCGAAAAACTATATGACTGGAATCGTGAGAAACAACGACTAGGATTGAACTCTTTTCATAAGAGACCTTCTGCACCTAGTTTCGCTAAAGATATTGTTACAGAGATGGAAGACTTCTTTGTAAACCCCGCACCAAAGAAAGAAAAATATACAAAGGGAGCACCCCAAATCACGAACATTTCGTTTGTCGGGTTTGGACAATTTTCTGGGTCATATCCCAGACATGCAGACAGTATGGATGTCTTCTTGGTTCAAGTAATCGGTGAGTGTAAAATCACTATCGGTGAAGAAGAAGAACCAAGGAACAGTGACGAAACAACTATAATGATGCCAGGCGATTGCGTTTGGATTCCAAGAGGAACATGGCATCATCTACAACCTTCGGTGTCACGTGTTACTTTCTCATTTGGATTTGAGAGTGATGTGGACACTGACCCAAAATACTTTATATAAGTCTTGAATTAGAAGAATTAATTCTTATATATAGTAGTGTGTTACAATAGTGTAACACATGCGTGAATGCCGCTAGTCGGGTTCACGTTCATCTTGCTAAATTAATATAGGAGATAAAGCGACATGACAAATCTAAAAGTAGGTAAACAACTTTTCCCACGTTCGGCATTTATTGGTTTCGACCATTTATTTCAAGAACTGGAATACGCAACTAAACACGCTAACGACCATTACCCACCTCACAACATTGTGAAGACTGGTGAAGATGAGTTCGTCATTGAGGTAGCCGTTGCGGGATTCACACAGGACGAAATAAATGTTGAACAAAAAGAACGCTCATTGACCATTAGTGGTTCACATGAATCTAGAGACCGTGAAGTAATTCACAGAGGTATCTCTACAAAAGCGTTTAGGAGACAATTTAGACTTTCGGAGTATGTACTAGTTACTGGTGCTTCACTAAAAGACGGTATCCTTGCAGTTACATTGAAGACGGAAATCCCAAAAGAGAAGCAGCCTCGTTCAATTAAAATTTCTTAATTACGAGGATAGAATGAAAATGACAACCGATGCAAAACTTGAGCTTGGTTTGTTTGTAGGCACCATCGCACTGATGTTGACTGCACTACAACCACTACTCTAAAAAGCGATAGGAAGGGGGCGGTAACGTCCCCTTTTTTTTATGAAAGCATACATGATGGCAGACTTGAACAATCCAACTTCCGTGAGATACACGGAGATTGCACTCAAGTCGTGGGAAAACAAAACCCCCCTTGACATTGAAGTCGTTCAGTGTTACACCCCCAATACTATCTCAGAACTAGAACCTCTCTATAACTGGCAACCATTGTTACACCATGGTCAACAGAAAGAGAACTTATGTGCGTCACCTACCGAAAAGTCTGGAGACATTACCCACTGGCAGTTCATAAAGAAACGTTCAGAAAGTAAATCAAGGTTCTATGTACTAGAACATGATGCATATCTAGAAGACGCAGATGAGTTCAAACGACAATTTGATTTCACTATGGAACATGGACTGTCCTATGCAAATCATGGATTGTATATGTCTTGTTATTCTTTTTCAAGAGTTGCAGCAATACACATACATGACTTGTTAACACAACGAGCATTCCCTCTAAATGGAGGCCCGTTTGGATGTGTAGAAAGATTGGTAAAAACATACCTTACCGAAAAACCTGACCGCAAGGCAGAGTATACTTGGATGATGCACCATCCAAATACAGATAGAGTAAGTGTTGGACATTCCGCAGAAGAGATGTTTAATACATACAACTTTAAAAAACTAGACACCCCATTCAAACGTGCATCAACTCAGATTATATCTAAGTCTATAGGTATCACTCAGAACCATATTGGTCTAACCCAGTCCAAGAGAAAAGGTTTTAAATTAATTGATTAAAAAGCTTGACAAACCCCGTTGAGTTTAGTATAATAGATGTACTGGTTGGGAATTCGTGACCACTCGCCTAGGGAAGTTTGTGACTTGACGGTGATTAAGCGACTGACTCCGTTACGACTGATTAACATATCAGTGATGGAGACGATATAAAGTGGATAACAAAATCAGTAGAGGCTAAACTTACCGAGTCACAAATGCGTGACAGTAAAGTAAGGAGTCATCCCCCCTAGAGGGTTGAAGGAAAGAATACTCTTAATAGGAGTCCCTCAAGTTACCTTCAATCATCGATGATGGGGGTTTTTTATGCCTTGACTTTCGTGTTATACTCCTGTATAATACAATCTTAACTTAGGAATTTATATGGATTTTTACACATCAATTGACCGTTACGGTAGCACCCTGTTATATCGGGGATACTCTGGTGGTCAACGAGTCAAGAAACGCATCCCGTTTAAACCGACACTATTTGTAACCAATCGTAACAAGAACAATGCAAGTTCTGGATGGACTTCACTAGAAGGTAGTCCAGTTGAACCCATTGAGTTTGAGACTATGCGTGAAGCTACTGAGTTTCAGAAGCGATACCAATACGTGGAAAACTTCAAGGTCTATGGACAAAACAACTTCATCTCGCAATTTATTGCACAGAAGTTTCCGAACGATATTAAGTTTGAACGTGACCTCCCTGTTATTACTACAATCGATATCGAGGTTCAATCTGACCAAGGGTTTCCTGAACCTGACAAGGCAGACTATCCTGTTACTGCAATTTGTACCAAGTCCAACAAGGAAGAGTTCTTCCGTGTCTGGGGTCTAGGTGAGTATGACGCAAGAGAGAATTGTATATACACTCATTGTGATAATGAGTTGCAACTACTAGACAAGTTCCTTGACTACTGGCAGAATCATGGGTCACCTGATATTGTCACTGGTTGGAACAGTAAAGGATTTGATATCCCTTATCTTGTTAACAGAACAAGAAAAGTAATCGGTGAAGAGTCTACCAAACGTTATTCCCCATGGGGTGTTGTATCCTCACGTACTGTACGTGGTAAGATGGGTATGAAAGATGTTGAGACTTATGACCTTATGGGTATTGCACAGTTAGATTACTATGACCTGTTTCGTAAGTTTACTCTTAATACACTAGGTCAACAAGAGTCTTATCGACTCGACCATATTGCACACGTGGTGTTAGGTGAACGTAAACTCTCATATGAAGAACACGGTAATCTACACACACTATATCAAGAAGACCACCAGAAGTTTATTGACTACAACATTCGAGATGTTGAGTTGGTTGACTTGATGGAAGAGAAACTTGGATTGATTACACTTGCAATGACTATGGCATATCGTGGAGGTACTAACTTCGAAGAAGTGTTTGGTACGACCACTATATGGGATACTATCATTTATCGTATTCTAAACCTACAGAAGATTGCAGTTCCATCCAAAGAAGAGAAACCCAAGGGTGACTTTGCGGGTGGTTATGTAAAAGAACCCCAAATAGGTTCGCATGATTGGGTAACGTCCTTTGACTTGAACTCTCTGTATCCAATGATTATTGTTCAATACAATATGTCACCTGAGACGGTAGTAGATGGTTTGGTTGATACTGACGTAGAACGTATGTTACAAGGTGTGACCAAGACCGATAGTAATTATGCGACTGCACCGTCTGGTGTCCGATTCCGTAAAGACAAGGAAGGTATTATTCCTAGTGTGATTCGACAGTACTATGCAGAACGTAAACAAATCAAACGTGAGATGTTGGACGCAAAACAAGAGTACGAACAGACCCCGACAAAGTCTCTTATGAACAGAGTTTCTACTCTGGACAACCAACAGATGGCAATCAAGATTCTTATGAACAGTCTCTATGGTGCGTTGGGTAATCGATGGTTCAGATACTTTGACCAACGTGTTGCAGAGTCCATTACCCTTGCGGGTCAGTTGTCTATTCTATGGGCAGAACGTGCAGTCAATAACGAGATGAATACTTTACTCAAGACTGACGAAGACTATGTGATTGCGATTGATACTGATTCGGTTTACCTACGTATGGGTGACCTAGTTAATAAGTTTCAACCAAAAGACCCAGTCAAGTTCTTGGACAAGATATGTTCTGAACACTTTGAACCTGTACTAACCAAGGCATACTCTGTCCTTGCAGACTATACCAATGCATATGTGAATCGTATGGAGATGGGACGTGAGGTGATTGCATCTCGTGGGATATGGACTGCCAAGAAGAGATACATACTAAACGTCCACAACAATGAGGGTGTCCAGTATGCAGAACCAAAACTCAAGATTATGGGTATCGAAGCGGTTAGGTCATCTACCCCTATGGTTGTTCGTGATAAGATGAAAGAGATGTTTCATATACTTGTGAATGGTACTGAGGAAGAAACCCAGTCTTATATTCGTAAGTTCCGTAATGAGTTTTCCTCATTACCACCCGAAGACATATCATTCCCCCGTGGTGTTAATGATGTCAAGAAGTGGCATGACCGCAAGATGATATACAAGAAGGGAACACCTGTTCATGTGCGTGGTGCTTTGTTATATAACAAGTACACCAAGTCTATGGAACGTTATGAGACTATTAAGAACGGTGAGAAGATTAAGTTTGTCTACTTAAAAGTTCCAAATCCTATCAAGGAAAACATTATCTCATATCCACAGAATCTACCCAGAGAGTTGGGTCTCAACAAGTTTGTTGACTATGACAAGATGTTTGAGAAGTCGTTCTTATCCCCACTTGAACCTATTATGGATGCAGTCGGTTGGACTGCTGAACCTCAGTCATCACTAGAAGACTTTTTCGCTTGACATTTAATGGAGACTATGGTATTATATACACAATGAATTACTCTCTTACTATATTTAAAAACACCTATGACAACCAAACCCACCGTGGTATGGTTGTAAAGTCATGGGCAGAGTTTGAAGAGTTACTATATTATATGTTTGAAAAAAAGGGAGAAAAAGGTGGTAGAAATTCTAGTGTTCTTATTAGTCCTGCTAGTTATTTGCCCGATACTACTCGTTCTAATAAGAACGTTGAGTTATGGGGTGGTTGGGCTTGTCTTGATGTTGATGATTATATGGTACTTACTGATTCCAATCGGAGTCCTGTTGAGTGCTTAAAGCAACAACTTGCAGAGAAGTATGGACGTTTTCATTATGTGTGTTATAACACTGCATCGTCTAAAGAAGAGAAACCCAAGTTCCGACTAGTGTTTCCATTGACCAAACAGGTTGGTATAAAAGACTTACCACATTTCTGGTTTGCTATGAACAAACAGTTCGATGGTCTAGGTGATAAACAAACCAAAGACGTATCACGAATGTACTATGTTCCTGCACAGTATCCAGATGCATACAGTTTTATGTTTGTCAATGAGGGTGTACATCTTGACCCTATTATGTTGATGAACAAGTATTCGTTTGTTGAACAACGGGGTAGTTCCTTTATGGATAGACTACCACCTGAATTACAGAAAGCAGTCATGGAACATCGTAAGAACTCACTAGACAATACAGATATCACATGGACATCATATCGTGACTGTCCGTTTTTTCCACGTAAATTGTCAGATGAGTATCGTGGTATTACTGAGACTGGTTGGTATCACAAGATGTATCAGATTATGATTGCAGTAGCTGGTAATGCAGTTGCAAAAGGTTACCCAATCTCTGCAACACAGATTTCAGAAATGTGTACTCAGTTAGACATGGAGACTGGTAACTGGTATGAGAACCGACCACTAAACAAAGAAGCAGACCGAGCATTGGAGTACATATATCGTAATGGATAAGTGGCAAGTAATACAAGGACGTAAGTCCGAGAAAGATAAGATACTATTGTACCAAGGTAAAGCAGTTTCTTTTCGTGACGTTGCAATGATGTGTATATTCTTTATGGAGAATGAAGACATACTATATCCACCATCCCGTGGTCTAAAAGGTGCGGAGATGTTTAAGGACTATATAAAGGAAGTATTAGAAAACAGGAAAGTTCCTACGGATAGTAAATATGCGATTAGAAAAAATCACGGAGTTGTGAAAGTATGAGAATATTAATTACTGGTGCAGCGGGTTTTATTGGTTCACATCTTGCAGACAATTTGTTAGAAGATGGATTTGATGTTGTCGGACTAGACAACTTCAATGATTATTATGACCCCGCACTTAAACGAGACAGAGTTGCATACTTTGGTCACCAAGTATATAAGGCAGACTTAAAAGAGTTTGATGAGGTAGACCGTGCATTTAATAAGTTAATGCCAGATGTGGTCATTCACCTTGCCGCACGTGCGGGTGTACGTGATTCAGTTGGTAATGAACAGTTGTATCACCAAGATAATATTATTGCAACACAGAATCTTATTCAAGTATGTAAGATGTATAAGATTAAGAAAGTTCTCTATGCATCTACTAGTTCAGTCTATGGTGGAACACCTATTCCTCCTACTGGTTGGACAGAAGACGAAGTGACTGGTCACCAGTTAAACCCATATGCATACACTAAGTATTGTAACGAATGTCAGTTTAAAATCTCTGGACTAAACAATGTAGGACTAAGGTTCTTCACTGTATATGGCCCATGGGGTAGACCTGACATGGCACTGTATCAGTTTGCTGATTCAATCGTTGCGGGTGAATCTATCGAAGCATATAACTATGGGGAGATGAAACGTGACTTCACCTATGTCGGTGACATCATCGAAGGTATTAAATTAGCACTATTTGCCGACCTACCGTCTGGAGAAATCTTCAACATAGGTAGAGGTAAACAAGTAGAACTTATGCATTTTATTGATTGTATAAGTAAAGAATTGGGTAGAGATGTAGACGTAGTTCTCGCACCTCGACACCCCGCAGACACTCTAGAGACATGGAGTGATACTGCAAAACTAAGAGAACTAGGATATAAACCCAAAGTGAACATTGAAGTAGGTGTAGCAGCATTTATCAGATGGTACAAAGATTATTACGGAGTAAATTAATGAAAGCAGATAATGGTTTAAGAAACATAAATCCAGACGGAACACCAGAACAGGTACAATCAAGACTAAAGATTGGTATTGTAGGTCATGGATTTGTAGGGGGTGCAGTAGACTATGCGTTTACCCATCCTGAAATTGATATGTATTATGTTGACCCAAAACACAACACAACCATTGATGACTTAGTCGATTGGGAGCCACACGTTTCGTTTATTTGTGCCCCAACACCTATGTCAGAAGACGGGTTCGTTGATGCATCTATTGTAGAAGACGCAGTGTTGAAACTATTGGAACACACCGAAGGTGGAGTTGTTGTTAAATCAACAATTACTCCAGATATTGTTGACCGTTTATATTCTTCAATCTTTGAAGACGATATCAAACGACTGACTATCAACCCTGAGTTCCTGACAGAATCGAACGCAAAAGAACAGTTTGTGAATGCAGAGTATCATGTTATTGGTGGTCACCCTGACGCATGTCAAGGTCTTGCACAGTTATATGATGTATACAGTCTATGTACTGCAACAGAGTATTTGTTCTGTTCTGGCCCTGAAGCGGCATTTATCAAGTATGGTGTGAACTCATTCCTTGCAACCAAGGTAACGTTCTTTAATCAGTTATATGATGCATGTACTGGATTTGGTTGTAACTTCCCTACTATTGCAAATGCAATCGGTAAGGATAAAAGGATTGGTCTAGGTCACACACGTGTGCCTGGCTATGATGGTAAACGTGGATTTGGTGGTGCATGTTTCCCCAAGGATACAAAAGCATTTACTTTGTTCGACCCAAGCTTGACTTTAGTTGATAAGTGTGTTAATATAAACAATGAATTTCGTAATGGTTACGATTTAGATGAACGTGAGGAAATAAATAATGTCAAGTATGATGGACAAGCTGAAGAAGAACAGCAAAATAAAGACGACAGCGATACTGTCGGAGAGTAAATTTTTTACTGAACAAGATATGGTGCCAACCGATGTTCCAATGGTGAACGTTGCGTTGAGTGGAAGTATTGACGGTGGTATAACGCCTGGCTTAACAGTCTTAGCAGGCCCGAGTAAGCACTTCAAGACTTCATTTGCACTGCTAATGGCAGGAGCATATATGAAGGCAAAGAAGGACGCAATAATGCTCTTTTACGATAGTGAGTTTGGTAGTCCCCAATCTTACTTCGAGCAATTCGGAATTGATACCGCACGGGTGTTACATACACCCATCGCCAATGTTGAGGAACTGAAGTTCGACCTAATGGGTCAACTTGAGGGTCTTGACAGAAGTGACGATGTAATCATTGTCATTGATTCTATTGGCAATCTCGCATCCAAGAAAGAATTGGACGATGCGATTAACGAGAAGTCGGTGGCAGATATGTCCCGTGCTAAAGCATTGAAAGGTCTCTTTAGGATGTGTACTCCATATCTAACTATGAAGAATATCCCCATGCTTGCCGTCAACCACACATATAAGGAAATTGGACTATTCCCTAAAGACATCGTAGGTGGTGGTACTGGTATTTACTACAGTGCAGATAACATCTGGATTCTGGGAAGACAACAAGATAAACAAGGAACTGAGATAAAAGGTTATAGGTTTATCATTAATGTGGAGAAATCTCGTTATGTTAAAGAGCTGTCTCTTATACACATCTCCGAGCCC
>OJFG01000256.1_pt1 | contig 24036 bp, 33 predicted proteins | sample 1594071 | NCBI WGS metagenome assembly OJFG01 (sample SAMN05416818, study PRJEB24817) | seawater metagenome | isolation source: Sea water | place: Canada:Atlantic | collected 2013-07 | reverse complement strand
CCTCATAATATAGTAAAAGTCGGTGAAGGTGAATTCCTCATCGAACTTGCTGTGTCTGGGTTCACGAAGGACGAAATAGAAATTGAACAGAAAGAAAGAACCTTGTCGGTTTCTGGAAAACATGAGAAACGTGATAGAGAATATGTCCATCAAGGAATCTCACAAAAACAGTTCAAACGACAATTCCGACTATCCGAGTACGTAGAAGTAAACGGTGCTTCACATGTCGATGGCATCCTGTCAGTCAGTCTGAAGGTTGTCGTGCCAGATGAGAAGCGACCACGAAAAATAAGTATTTCATAACTTTTCGTGGAGGAAAATCATGAACCCAAGCAAAACTGTAAAACACTTCAGTCGAAGTGAGTCAGTTGGGAATGTGATGTTATTAGTTGTTACTATGATTACCATGGTAATTGCTATAGCACCACTTGTCTAATTGACTAACCTAGAGGGGCGCAAGTCCCTCTAACCTTTTGGATATATAATGAGTATGATTGCTTATCAAATTATAATAAAAGACGATCCAGTCTCAGAAGAATACGCACGTATATCACGTGAGTCATTCAAACCTTTAACAGACGCAGGTATCCTTGAGATACGTACGTTCGATGCCATAACACCAGACTCCCCCGAATTCGAAGAACATAAGAACAGATACGTCTGGGAGAAATCCTTGATGAAAGGAGATTCGAAAATACATGGTGGTAAAGATATACCTATGCATTCTCCAACAGAGATGGCAGGTATGTGTTCTCACTGGGAACTTATGCGTATGCAGTCCGAGACAGATGATATGTTCCTTGTATTCGAGCACGACACTTGGTATAGTGATGATGACATTGAATACTTTAAGAAACTTATTGAGATGGATGTCTTGTATCTAAACATTGGATTGTTTATGGGATGTTATGGATTTGAACGGGAGACTGCCAAATACCAATATGAGTTGTTATCAAAACGAGACTTCCCAATCAACTGTGGGCCCTACTGTGTTCTCAATAGACTGTTCCAGACATATACTACAAGATATCTACAACTCAAAGAAATAAAGTATAGGGGAAGGAAAGTAACTGCTGTACACCCATGGCACCATTGTGATACTCTACATCTTGGTTGGGATGTAAGAAAACCATTCAATGAATATGATCCATATAGAGATATGAATGAATGGTATACACCAACAACCCAAGTAATATCAAAACGATTAAAGGTTACTCAAGATCATCATTCTTACACAGATGAACACATTGAAGAACCTTGGACACGGCATAAATTATTTCATATTGTCCCTTGACATTTGCCATCTAACCTGTTATAATGGTCACCATGAAAGATAATATTATAGATTACTGTAACAACCCATACAAAGTTCCTATGTTCACTCATAAGGAATGGCACGACATACGTGCACGTAATACACATTCAGATGATCAACATACTGGATCAGTTTGGTTTATGGAGCAGGTGAAGGATTACGTCAGTAATCACAAACCCCAGTTACCTATCAAGAGACCGACTATAAATGAGATGTCGGACTCATTCAATAAACTATTAAACAGTAACAGTAAGTCTAATCTCAAGAAGAATCTGGATCCTACTACTGTACGTAATAAGTTTGATGAGAAGGTAGAAGTTAAGTATGCTATGTCATGCGGTCATAACTTCAATGATGTGAGTAATCATTTCCACTGTGACAATCGTTACACTTGTGGTCATGCTACCGCCGCATCGTCACAGTATGCGTGGGACAATCCATACTCATCAAGATTTCATTCTATGATGTTGTATCTGTTCCGTGAGTTCAAAGGAGAAACCTCTCCGATTGATGAGCAGAAGTATCGTGCTATGTTCAGACTCTCTGGATATGTTGCTACACAGTTCAAACCATCTGTTGCTAAAACTATATACGAGACCGAAGGTGCGAGGAAAGTAATCGACATCTCTTGTGGATGGGGTGACAGACTTGCAGGTTTCTATACATCTAATAATACCTCAGAGTATCTTGGATGTGATCCCAACACAGAATCATATGAGTTATACAAGAAGCAGTGTGTTGCATACGAAGAGTTATTGCAATCACCATTGTTTCCTGTAGAGACTACCTTCACCGATCATGGTGATTGGTTCGAAGTGACTGGATCTAAGAGGGTACGCATATATAACAAACCGGCAGAAGATATGGACTGGGATAATATATGTGACGGTCAGTATGATCTCATGTTTACTTCACCCCCTTATTTTGGAATCGAAAAGTATGCAGAAGGATCTGCATCCGAAGATGATCAGTCTTGGAAAAGATACAACCAGTACGACCAGTGGAGAGACACATTCTTCTATCCTGTTATGGATGCTATGAAGAAGCACTGCAAGAAAGTTATGATTAATATTGTTGACCCTGTGGTTAATGGTAAACGTAATTATATTGAGAAAGATATCATAGACCGATATGGCATAGACTATGTTGTAGGTATGATGATATCCAAGAGACCAAATTCAAGTGACATGTCAGATCACTACAGAGTAGAGGACGATAAGAAGTTAAACTTTATCGAACCAATATACGTAATAAAACCTTGACATTGCCCCACCTATTTGTTATAATGAAACATTATTGAAGGATTACTTATGGATTTTTACACCAACGTTTCTCGTTATGGAAACAACCTACTGGTACGTGGATACCAGAATGGGCAACCTGCCCAACGCAAAGTTCCGTTTGAACCTACCCTATTCATCCCATCTAAAGTTGGTGGATCCTCTATGTCATGGTCTACTCTGGATGGCAACAAGGTAGAAGCAATCCCCTTCGAGAACATGAAGGAGGCAACCGACTTCTACAAAAGATACGAACATGTGAGCAACATGTCTATCTACGGTAACACCAACTACATTGCACAGTACATCCAAGAGCAATACCCCAATGACATCAAGTTCGACAGATCTCTGATCCGTGTAAACAATCTTGATATTGAGGTTGAGTCAGAGAACGGATTCCCCGAACCAGACAAAGCAGAGTATCCTGTCATTAGTATTTGTCTACGACAGAACGATGGCATCTACCGTGTCTGGGGTCTGGAGCACTACGAGAATTCTCGTGACGATGTATTGTTTGTGCAGTGTGATTCTGAGCATGACCTACTATCTAAATTCCTTGAGCACTGGAGACATCACTCTCCAGATGTAATCACTGGTTGGAACGTACGGTTCTTCGATATGCCATACCTAATCAACAGGACTCTCAAGATCCTTGGTGACCAACGTGTCAAGCAATGGTCTCCGTGGGGCAACGTCAAAGAACGCACCCTACTTATGAATGGTAAGCAGAACCAGTTCTATAACATCGAAGGCATCGAGGTACTTGACTACCTTGAAGTCTACAAGAAGTTTACCTACAACCTACAAGCATCCTACAGACTGGATCACATTGCCCACGTAGAACTTGGTGAGAACAAACTCTCGTATGAAGAGCATGGCAACCTGTTCACTCTGTACAAGGAAGACTACCAGAAGTTTATTGACTATAACATCAAGGACGTGGAGTTGGTTCACAAGATCGATGAGAAGTTAGATCTAATTACTCTGGTGCTTACCATGGCATACCGTGGTGGTGTGAACTATACCGACACTCTGGGTACGACTGCTATCTGGGATGCTATCATCTACCGTTTGCTATGTAAGCAGAAGGTTGCAGTACCACCCAAGGTAGAGAAACCCAAGACCCCATATCCAGGCGGTTACGTTAAAGAACCACAGGTTGGATCTCATGACTGGGTTACCTCGTTCGACTTGAACTCCCTATATCCTAACATCATTGTACAATACAACATGTCACCCGAAACTGTCATGGACGGGTTCGTTAACAACGTGAGTGTTGATAAGTTTCTTGATGGATCTGCCACTATGAGTGAAGACGGTTACTCTGTCGCACCTACTGGTGTAAGATTCACACACGCACGTGAGGGTGTTATTCCCACGATCATTAAGAAGTATTACTCAGAACGTAGACTCGTGAAGAATGAGATGCTACGTCTGGAGCAAGAGAACCAAAACAATCCTACTAAAGAACTTGAGTACAAGATCACCTCGTTGAACAATCAGCAGATGGCAATCAAGATTCTTATGAACTCCCTCTATGGTGCACTGGGTAACAAGTACTTCCGTTACTTTGATCAACGTGTGGCAGAGAGTATCACCCTTGCGGGTCAGTTGGCAATCAAGTGGGCAGAACGTGCCGTCAATGATGAGATGCAGACAATTCTCAAGACTGACGAAGACTACGTTGTTGCGATTGACACTGACTCCGTTTACATTCGAATGGGTGCACTGGTTGACCAGTTCAACCCCAAAGATCCAGTTAAGTTTCTTGACAAGATCTGTGCAGACCACTTCGAGAAACTTCTGGTAAAGTCATACGATACTATGGCAAAAGTTACTGGTGCATATGATAACCGTATGGAGATGGGACGTGAGGTGATTGCCTCTCGTGGGATCTGGACTGCCAAGAAGAGATACATTCTCAACGTCCACAACAACGAGGGTGTGCAGTACAAGACCCCCAAGTTAAAGATGATGGGTATCGAAGCAATCAAATCTAGTACACCGCAGGTTGTTCGTAATGCATTCAAGGAAACGTTCGGTATTATCATCAACTCAGATGAGACTGCTACCCAAGCACACATTGCCGACTTCAAGAAAGCATTCAAGAAAATGCCCCCCGAAGATATTTCATTCCCTCGTGGTGTCACCAACATAACCAAGTGGCACAACACCAAGACCGTCTACAGTAAGGGTACCCCGATTCATGTTCGTGGTGCACTCTTGTTTAATAAACAAGTCAAGAAGCAGGGTCTGGGTAAGAGATTCGAACTGGTCAAGAATGGTGACAAGATTAAATTCTGTTATCTCAAACGACCAAACCCATTACAGGAAAACGTGGTGTCATATCCACTGAACATCCCCAAGGAACTGGGACTACACAAATACATTGACTACGATATGATGTTTACTAAATCCTTCCTCGATCCGATCCAAGTAATTCTGGACGCAGTCGGGTGGGACGCAGAACCAGTAGCATCACTGGAGGACTTCTTTGGATGATAACTTTATGGGGTGAAGAACTGGGTGCAGATGAAACCAGATTATGTATTCACTGTAAGAAAAGAAAACCACTCGAAGAAATGGACGTGGATAGACCACACACTGCACCGCAGGGTAAAGGGTACCGCAACGAATGTAAGGCATGTAGAAGACAGATAAGTAAGGACATTACTAGACTGAAGAAAGACTATGCACACCTAAAACCAACATTGGATGATCACTGTGAAGTATGTGAGAGACAGGGTCATGAATTGATGATAGGACGTAGTCAAGGTACTAGTAAAAGAAAATCACCTTGGGTACTAGATCACTGTCATGATACTAACACTTTCCGTGGTTGGATATGTTATGATTGTAATAATGGTTTATCTGGATTTCGTGACAGGAAGGACATCGTAGAACGTGCGGTTAAATACCTTGACAAAACTCAATAGATATGATATAATGCCTCTATGAATTATGAATTAACTATATTTAAAAGTCAGTTCGACAACAAGACCCATAAGAAAGTATCCCTTCCTTCGTGGGTTGAATTCGTTCAACTGCTGAAAGGTCTGAGTAATCAGAAAGGAGAGAAAGGTGGAGTGGATAGTAGTCCTCTTATTAGTCCTGCTGTTTTCCAAGACGGTGAGACACGTGCTAATAGATCTGTTAGTCATTGGGGTGGTTGGTGTGCTGTTGATGTGGACGATCATGATTTCACTAATGATGTTGGGACTTTAAAGGAGAAGTTAAGTGAACAATTTTCTGATTTGGATTTTGTTTGTTACAGTACCGCTGGGTCTCGTGCTGAGTTACTTAAATTCCGTCTGGTCTTCCGACTTGACGAAACTGTTGAACAAGATAGAATCAAACCGTTCTGGTTCGCACTTAACACCGAACTCGGTGAGATTGGTGATCCGCAAACGAAAGACCTTGCTCGTATGTACTACGTTCCTGCACAATATCCAAATGCTGTTGATTTTTTCTTTGCTCATTATGGTGGCAATGCGATAAACGTATCTGAGTTATGTGCAAAGCATCCATACGTGGAAAAGACTGGCAACACATTTCTTGATAGACTTCCACCAGAGATGCAGAAAGCAGTAATCAATCATCGTAAGGAAAGTCTAAATAATACAGACTACAAGTGGTCATCGTATCGTGACTGCCCATTCTTCCCTAAACGTATGGGTATGGAATACAGGACTATCACGGACACAGGTTGGTACTTAAAGATGTATCAAATCATGGTGGCAATTGCAGGTCATGCAGTAGCAAAAGGTTATCCGATCACGGCAACTGAAATTGCAACACTGTGTAAGGAGTTTGATTCTGAGACGGGTAATTGGTATGAGAACCGACCACTACAGACAGAAGCAGATAGAGCATTGGAATATATTTACAGGAACGGATAATGAGAAAATATTTAATAACAGGTGCGGCGGGATTCATTGGATCTCAACTCGCAAGTAAACTACAGGAAGCAGGTGAAGAGGTTGTCGGACTCGACAACTATAACGATCATCTATACGACCCATCTCTAAAAGAAGATAGAGTAATTCATTTTGGTCTGGACGTGAGGAACGTAGATCTAAGAGATGAAAGCAAACTTGCACAACTCTTATCAAAAGAGAAACCCACACACATTGTCCACCTCGCTGCATATGCGGGTGTACGTGATTCGTTCGGTAAAGAGAAAGCATACCATTCTAACAATATCGACAGCACTCAAAACCTAATCGATCTATGCAAGGTGCATTGTCCAGAGGTACGTATTGTATATGCGTCAACCTCATGTGTATATGCAGGATCTGAATTACCATGGACTGAAGGTAAAGAGTCTGGTAAGCAGTTGAACCCCTATGGATGGTCTAAGTGGACAAACGAATGTCAGTTCACTGCATCTGGTTTGAATGTTACAGGTCTAAGGTTCTTTACAGTATACGGTGAGTGGGGCAGACCAGACATGGCACTGTTTACATTTACTCAAAATATACTTGACGAACTCCCAATAACAGTGTATAATTATGGTAATATGAAACGTGATTTCACTTACGTGCAAGATATCATTAAGGGAATCGAACTCATATTAGACGAAGATGTCAAGTCTGGAGAGATCTTTAATATTGGACGGGGTCAACAAGTTAACCTCATGGACTTTATTACTGAGATTGAAAAGAACACTGGCAAGAAAGCAATCAAGGATTTGCAACCCAAACATCCTGCGGATACATTAGAGACTTGGAGTAACACTGGTAAATTAGAATCACTAGGTTACCACCCAACTACAAGTATCCCAGAGGGTATTGCAAACTTTTATAAATGGTACAAGGAATATCACGGAGTATAATTATGGCAGATGATTTTGATAAGTTCGTTCCCAAGACAGATGGGGAAGCACAACCCGACACAGTAAGTAAAGAGAACCCATTGAAGATGGGTATTGTCGGTCATGGGTTTGTGGGTAAGGCAGTGGAGTATGCATTCCATCACCACATGATAGAACATTTCTTAGTTGATCCTAACTATGATACAAACATAGATGACCTTATTAAATGGGATCCATCTATAGTTTTTATATGTGCACCAACACCACAGAATGCTAAGAGTGGATTTGTTGATGCATCTATTGTAGAAGATGCTGTACTGAAACTCATATACAATACGAACGCATTTGTTGTTGTCAAATCAACAGTAACACCAGATATAATCGACAGACTCTATAACTCTATAGAACCAGAAGATATGGATAGGTTCATTTATAATCCAGAGTTCCTAACTGAGAAGTCTGCATGTGAAGACTTTGTGAATGCTGAACACCATGTGTTCGGTGGCACTGTAAATGCATGTGATGAACTGGCACAACTCTATGACATCTTCTCTCTATGTAAGAGTGACAAGTATTATAAGATGTCTGGTTGTGAAGCATCGTTTGTAAAGTATGCTACGAATGCATACCTTGCAACTAAACTAACGTTCTTTAATCAGTTGAAAGATCTGGTTGATGGATTTGATTGTAGTTACAATGTAGTGACTCGTGCTATGGGTGCAGATGATCGTATCGGCATCAAACACACAAGAGTTCCAGGCCCAGATAAGAAGAAGGGGTTTGGTGGTGCATGTCTACCCAAAGACACTATGGCACTACTGAAGTTCTCTGAGACAAGGGGTAGTGAAAATACTTTCGATTTATTGGAAAAAGTCTTGACAATCAATGGAAAATATCGTATAATATATGATATAGATGAACGTGAAAAAGTTAATAATATAACATTTGGAGAAAGTGAATAATATGGGTTTAATGGATAAATTGAAAAAGCAGTCTACTGTAAAGGATACTGCAACACTTGCGACAAGCAAGTTCTTTGGTGTAACGGACATGGTACCAACCGATGTCCCTATGGTAAACGTAGCACTGAGTGGAGATGCGGATGGTGGTGTGACGCCAGGATTAACAGTCCTTGCAGGGCCGTCTAAGCATTTCAAAACCTCGTTCGCATTGCTTATGGCAGGTGCGTACTTGAAACAAAAGAAGGACGCAGTAATGTTGTTCTATGATTCTGAGTTTGGTTCACCGCAATCATACTTCGAAACATTCGGTATTGATACTGAACGTGTATTACACACACCAGTAAAAGATGTCGAGCAGTTGAAGATTGACATTGTTGGTCAACTAGAAAACTTAGAAGCATCCGATGATGTAATCATTGTAATCGACTCTGTCGGTAACCTTGCATCTAGGAAAGAACTGGATGATGCACTTGACGGTAAGACAGTTGCCGATATGTCACGTGCGAAAGCATTCAAATCATTATTCAGAATGGTAACCCCATACTTGAATATGAAGAGGATCCCAATGATTGCTATCAACCATACCTACAAAGAGATCGGTCTATATCCTAAAGACATCGTATCTGGTGGTACTGGTATCATGTATAGTGCTGATAATGTATGGATCATTGGTCGTAGACAGAACAAGACTGGTACTGAGGTTACAGGTTATGACTTTGTAATCAAGGTAGAGAAGTCTCGATTTGCCAAAGAAAATTCTAAGATACCTATTAGTGTATCGTGGGATGGTGGTGTAGAGAAATGGTCTGGTCTACTGGACGTAGGTCTGGCAGGTGGGTATGTTACTAAACCAAGTAATGGTTGGTATCAACGTGCAGGTACTGAGAATAAAGTCCGTAAAGATGTAACCCTAACTGAAGAGTTCTGGGCACCTATCTTTGCTGAGACAGACTTCAAAGAATTTCTGAAGAAACAATACCAGATAGGCTTGCAAAGTGTCGTAGAACTTGATATAATGGTTGAAAATGAAAACACTGGATCTTAACAAACCGTCCGAAGGTCTTGACTATGAGTTGATACCTGTTGAGTATGTCGATAATGAAGCAGCGTGGGATGTTCGCATCCTACGTGGTTCCTTTACCGAGACAGTGATCCGATACGGAACTATCCGTGTCGATGGTGAGAAGGATCACTTATCCTTTGACTTCCGTGTTGTGGAGTCACCAGAGTCTGGACTGAGTTCAGATGATGTGCCACTACAAGAACATGCAGGTGATATCTTGTTTGATATTCTTGAACGTGGAATGGATGAAGGATGGGTATACGGAACAGATAAATCTAAAGATAATGGAGAAGCAATTGGAAATAAAACTGGAACAAACAATACTGAGAAACTTACTCACGAATGATGCGTACACTCGTAAGGTCGCCGCATTCTTAGCACCCGAATATTTCGAGGGTGTATATAAAGGACTGTTCTCAGAATTTACTAAGTTCATTGCAAAGTATAATAAACTTCCTACGCAAGAATCATTCAAGATTGAGATCGATGAAGCAGACAGAATGTCTGACGAACACTATCGTCATGCCATGGAGATCCTTCCTAACATCTTTAACTATGAGAAAGAGAACCTTGAATGGTTGATTGATCGTACCGAGAAGTGGTGTCAAGATCGTGCAGTATATAATGCGATCATGGAATCCATTCAAGTTATTGATGGCAAACACCAAACACTAACCAAGAACGCACTTCCAGATATTCTATCCAAAGCACTGGGTGTAACGTTTGATACTAATATCGGACACGACTATATTGAGAATGTCAATGATCGTTATGACTTCTATACAACTACTGAGGAAAGACTACCGTTTGACCTTGACTTATTCAACCAGATCACCAAGGGTGGTTTACCTAACAAGACTCTGAACATTGCACTGGCAGGTACAGGTGTTGGTAAGTCTCTCTTTATGTGTCACTGTGCAGGTGCCGCTCTTACTATGGGTAAGAACGTATTGTACATTACTATGGAGATGGCAGAAGAAAGAATCGCAGAACGTATCGATGCTAATCTTCTGAACATACCTATTGATCAGTTAGAGAATATGTCACGTGATATGTTCACGGACAAGGTCAGTCAGATCTCTGCAAAGACCAACGGTAAGTTGATCATTAAAGAATATCCGACTGGGGGTGCAAATGCATCTCACTTCCGTGCACTACTGAATGAGTTGAAACTCAAGAAGAACTTTGTACCAGACATGATCTATATTGATTATCTAAACATCTGCTCATCATCTCGTATGAAAGCAATGGGTGGATCAATCAACTCATATACATATATCAAGTCTATTGCAGAAGAACTACGTGGACTTGCAGTTGAGTTTGATGTGCCAGTAGTATCTGCAACGCAGACTACAAGATCTGGATACAGTAATGATGATGTTGGTTTGGAAGATACTTCTGAATCGTTTGGTCTACCTGCTACTGCGGATCTAATGTTTGCCTTGATTTCAAATGAAGAATTGTCAAACAACAGACAGATCCTTGTGAAGCAATTGAAGAATCGATACAATGATCCAGTTGCTAATGGTAGGTTTGTGGTCGGTGTAGATAGATCCAAGATGCGTTTGTATGATGTAGATCAGTCTACTAATCCTATGAATCGTGAAGAAGACAACGGCCCTGCATTCGATAACAGTGCAAGTGGTCAACGGTTAAATCAAGAGAATAGGTTTGGAGACTTTAAACTATGATGACTGTATGGCAACCATGGGAGATGACACTCTTTGTCATGGCACTAATGGGGATATCTAATTATGTTGGATATTATCTGGGTAAGATTAAGGGCATAGAGATAACTCTAAGGCATATGAATGACGCAGATCTAATGCGTGTAATGAAAGGAGACGATGAGGATGGCAGTAATGACTGATAAATATTTATTGATACGCAATGCTCTTCGCACACCAGACGGCACAATATTACAAAGCCGTCACCGACATGATTATGTCACGCACATTGATAAAAATGGTAAAGAGTATATGCTTGACGGTGGACTAAACTATGTTCGTTGTAGTGCTAATGGTGATGAAGAACACTTGATCGTTACAACAGAAGATACACACGAAGTTATTCGGGAAGCATGTGATTGGGGAACATACGGTATTAACGGAGATCAACCATTATCATATATTACATTGTGTGATATGACCACTGATCACATTGAAGCAGTTCTAAAGAATGTGCCGTCAATCAATACAGGGATTAAAATTGCTATGGAGCAGGAGTTAGAATATCGTGTCTAAAAATAAAGAGAGGAGACTATTAGGATGAGTGAAGTAAATCTGGTTGGTGTAACCAAACCAAACATAGGACATACCAGTGTATGGGATGCAAATGAATTAGTTGCATATACCGCACGTGTATCTAATCCTGCTAACCAAAGTAATAATGAGACTGCCCCACGGTTGATCAAGTATTTGATTAAACATGGTCATTGGTCACCGTTCGAGATGGTGCATATGACTTTGGAGATCAAGACTACTCGTGATATCAGTAGACAGATCTTACGTCATCGCTCGTTTTCATATCAAGAGTTCTCACAAAGGTATGCTGAGTCAGAAGACTTCGGTACCAGAGAAGCACGTATGCAGGATGCCAAGAATAGACAAGCATCTGTTGAGACAGATGATCGGACACTGGCAGAAGAGTGGAACATGAAACAACGTGAAGTCATCAATGTTGCGAAGAGGAACTATAACTGGGCACTAGATAATGGCATTGCAAAAGAACAAGCACGTGTCTTGTTACCCGAAGGTAATACCGAGACTACATTATACATGGCAGGATCGTTACGTTCGTGGATCCACTACTGCCAGTTACGTATGGGTATCGAGACTCAGAAAGAACACAGAGAAGTCGCATTGAAGTGTTGGGAACATGTTGGTGTTCACTTCCCAGATGTTATAGAAGCACTGGAACCTAAACCAAAGATGCGTGTTGTAGATGATGCGGGATGTGATGTTGAGACAGGGAAGTTCTTAGGTGGGCACCCATGAAATTAAGTGCCCCAATCATCGAAGTAGATGGAGAATTGTGTATAGAGTTTTCAGATGAATTGATGGAAACGCTTGACTTTAAGGTGGGAGATGTGTTACAATGGGAACAACTTCCAGATAATAAATGGTTAATTACTAAAGCAGGAGAAGCAAATGAGTAAATTGAAGAAAGGTGACATCGTCACCATCATGACAGGTATCGGTGAATATATCGGTAAGTATGTCGAAACTAATGAAGGCAGTGTTGTTGCTGATAACCCAAGACTGATTGTCCAAGACCCAGAAGGTAATATTGGATTTGGTCGTGGTGTATGTATGTCTGCAAAGGAAAACCCAAAGCAGGTAACATTCTTGGATGTATTATTTCTCGTAGAGACTAATGACTCGTTCCAGAAGTCATACATTGAAGCAACCAGTGGGATCATTATCTAATGTCCGAAGTTACTATACGCAATAAAGAATTGTTGGAGACTCTTAACGGATTCTCTGACAGATTCTTTGCTGAGAAGGATTATAACAATCCAGACGCACATGTGTATAGTAGTGAAGAAGATAAGAGCAACGGTGAATACTTTTGCTCTCAAGAATATCTGGATGAATGTTTGTCCAGAGACAAGTTAGTTGGAGTGCCAGATCGACACTTTGCCCAACCCATCTCTAAGATGGTGCGTATAGATCCTAAATGGAAGGATTACATGCAACGGGTGAAATATGATTTTGCTTCAGAGATAGGTGCACACACCAGTGCCCTGCTATCATACTATCCCAAAGGGGGATTTGTCGGATGGCACACTAACTATGACGCATCTGCCTACCAAGTCTTATTTACGTGGTCTACGGGTAAAGGGTTCTTCCGATACTTAGATAACGAGACTGGAGAACTTGTCACTCATCAAGATGTGGCAGGTTGGCAATGCCGACATTACTACTTCGGTAGTGAAAAAGAGAAAGAGCACCATTGTTGGCACAGTGCATATGCAGGGGGTGATAGAATCACCTTGGCATATAAGTTCTGTGGTTATGGTATAAATGACCCTCGTGATCAACAAGCACGAGATTTAAGAGATTTATTAATTGAGGATATAGAAACATTATGATCACATTAACACCAGAAGATAAGAAAAGGATTGGTAACGCAATCAAAGAAATGTCTGATTCCATGACACGCATGGACGCAGAGAAAGATTTAATCAAGGACATCGTACAGGTGACCTTCGAGAACCATGGAGTAGATAAGAAGCATCTACGTAAACTTGCAGGTATCTACCACAAGTCTAACATGGCAGAAGTACGTACCGAGAACGATGACATCGATACTTTGTATGAGGAGTTGTTCAATGGTTAAAGCACACGTACCTCCGTTTACTTCAGTAGACGATGCCCACCAGAAATTGGGTAATGCCAGAATTGATATGCATTCCGAAGGAATCAAGAATCTTCTTGATGCTCCAGATTACAAATTCAATGAGGATAACCTCATTCGTGAGTTTGCTGATTATATAGATAATACATATGGGGGACACTATGGTCAAGGCGGTTTACAATCTTCTGAAGTCATTGTTGACCGTGGGCATGGTATGGGATTCTTCCTTGGCAATGTCGATAAGTACAACGGACGATATGGTAAGAAAGGTACTCCCGCAGACCACCGAAAAGATATAATGAAAATCATTCATTATGGATTCCTCGCACTATACGAGCATGACAGGATCCATGAGAACGATACTATTTAACGGTGACAGTTTTACATACGGTGATGAGTTGGATGGGTATGAAACAAATGCCCATCACGCTCACACGTATGCATATAAGTTATCTAATGAACTTAATTCCAAGTACATAAACCTCGCACAGAACGGATCCTCTAACACGAAGATCTACCGCACTACAACAGAATTCCTACAACAAACCAATAAGAAGATCGACATGATTGTTATCATGTGGAGTAACTTTGGTCGTTTCGAATTATGTGAACCCTTCACACTACAATCAGATCTGGAGATTAACATTCACCGTGAATCTAATATGAACCAGATCATTGCTAATCATCGTCCCGACAGGTTTAGGTTTGACAACCGATCTGAAGAGTGTCCTAAACGTATGAGAATACTCAAGGAGTATATCGATAACGTCTGGACTATGCACACATCTATCGTACACACATTGATGTATATGAAAAACATACAATTCCTATGTGACCAGATGGGTATAAGTGTCATACAAAGTGTCATACATGGAGACATGTATCGTAATTTTCTGAGCACATTAAAGTCTGAGGACTATGAACAGTATAAGTCTGTTATTACAGAGTCTTTGTCTTATCTTAGAGATGAGTGCCGTATAGGACTTGGTAGATATTCGGATATATATACTATGTCGGCAAATAAGAATAGTGTTAAACCACGTGGTCATGCTTGTGAGGATTCTCACACGGAGTTTGCTAATCAATTAATTGATATAATCAAGGATCATAATGTTAGTTACTAACGGGTGTAGTTTTGTATGGGGAGATGAGTTGGATGGTTATGAAGACAATCAACACGAACATCTTGCATTCCCAAGCATACTTGCAGAACATCTCGAAATACCTCTTACTAATCTTGCAACATGTGGTGCATGTAATCAAAAGATCTTCAGAGATACTATAGATTATTTGAGTAGACACGATGAGGTAACACATTTAGTTATCATATGGTCAGCATGGCAACGTCATGAAACGGCAGAGACTCACCCTACAGGTTATGAAGAGGAGATGAAGATTCAACGGTGGCAGTGTATGACTCAGATATCTCCGAGTAGATTAGAGTATATACATCCAGATCTGAGTAAGGTACTTGACCCATACTATGATGCTGTTGAGTCTACTCGTGATGGTATCATTGCTACTGTAAGTTACATGGATGCAATGAAACTCTTATGCGAAGCAAAGGGCATAAAGTTGATACAAGGAGTATTCCATGAACGCATGTGGGTAAACTACATAGACTGTTTCACACCTAAAAATACCAGAGAGTTGAATTGGGGTGAGTATAATGATTGGGTAAAGAGGAAAATTAATTCTTTCCCAGATCATCATAGATTGGGTATGGGTAAGTACACTGATCTATTCAAACTTGCAAGAACTAAATATAAGATAAAACCATTTGGGCACCCAGACGAAGAAACTCATGAAGAATACGCAGGACTATTACATCACATATACAGGACAGTTAAATTTTAATGAGCACAGCAAATTTGTTAGAGGCATTACAGAAAGGTAATGTTAGTATAAACTTTAAGCATTGGGTGACCGAAAAACCATTGCATGTTGTAGGTACTCTTGTTAGCAAAACAACAATCAAACAACAACATGATAGTCATACTATTATTGTTTATGATACAGATACAGAGTCTTGGATGGACATTCGTGTATCCACAATCATCGACTGGAAAGTTGAATAAAAATTAAATCTTCCATTACCCGATTGTATAAATAGATACGTAAACTATTACAACAGGGTATTTATGGAATATTTAGAATTAATAGGAGACGTTGGTTTCCCTATAGCATCTGCACTCGCAGGTGGTTTCTTCGTGTTTCTTACCCTAAAGTTTATTCTCGCAGGTGTACTTGATGATATCAAGACACAACGTATGTTTGTGAAATCATTGCAGAATCGAATTGGCACTATGAATAATGAACTATTAAAGATAGACATTATGATATCCCATGCATTTAGTATTAGACCAGATATGAATAGAGTAGCAAGGTCTAAAGGGCAAGAGGATCACAGGAAGGATTAGAGAATGGACACAATAGTAGAAGCAGTGGGAACCTATGGGTTTCCTATAATGGCGGCAATAGGGTTAGGATACTTCATATACTACATATGGATCTGGGTAACACAGGAAGTGAATCCAGTGATAGAAGAATCCCACATGACCTTAATTGACCTAATTGATAAAGTACGTATGTTGGATAACGATTTAATAAGACTAAATGTTAAATTAGATATGTTGCTACAACAACAGGATAAAGACAATGAAAAGATTAGTATTACTCACATTGATGATAGTGACTACTCAGACCCAAGCAACTGAGATAGTACATGGGTTTAAGAACCCGTCATTTAGTGGAATAGGAACTGGGGCACATTATTTAACAATTGAGAACCAAGAGCATTCAAGGAAGAAAGCAATTGCCGATGCTTTAGAGGCGGCACAAAAGGCGGCAGAACGTGAAGCAGATAACACCGTATTGGCAAAATTTATACGTAATCTGGAATCACGTATCTATGCTCAGTTATCTAAGCAATTGGTAGATAACATGTTTAGTAATGACAGTGCGGTAACGTTCGGGTCATTTACATTAGAAGGATCCGTTATAACCTATGAAGTAATTACGGGAGAAGACGGAACAGAATTTATTAAGATGACCATCATTGATAGTGATGGTACAGAAACAATTATTGAGATCCCTATTGGAACTGGTAACTTTGGTTCGGATGGAGATACAGGAGATGGTGGAGATGGCACGTAATTTGCTACTACTATCTGTACTGTTCATTTTTTTGACAGGTTGTGCATCCATACCACAGTGGTCGGATCAACCCCAAGATTGTAATGATGAAACAGGAAAATATTCTGAAGGTTACCAACGGCATTTGCAGATGGGTCTTCAAAAAACGATGGCACGTAAATATATATGTGTGGATCTACCAGAAGTGGTTAAACTACCGGCATATGTAGAACTCCTACAGGTGCCACCGGCAACCCTAAAACCAGTTGTTGCCGTATACGGGTTCAAAGATCTTACTGGACAAAGAAAGGCAAGAGACGGTATTGCAGATTTTAGTACTGCCGTTACTCAAGGTGGAACTGAGATGCTGATCGATGCACTCAAGACTGCGGGACAAGGTACGTGGTTCCGTGTAGTCGAGAGACAAGGTATAGACAATTTGGTCAGAGAACGCCAGATTGTAAGAAGTACCCGTAAAGAATATGCCGATGAGAAATCGCAGGGCATTGCCCCTTTGCTTTTCGCAGGGATGATTATCGAAGGTGGGATCATTGGTTATGACACCAATGCGGAAAGTGGTGGACGAGGTGCCAGAACATTAGGCATTGGATTTACCAGACAGTATCGCAAAGATATTGTCACAGTCTCTGTCCGAGCAGTCTCTGTGCTAACGGGAGAAGTTTTGTTAAACGTGCAGACCAAGAAGACTATTTTGTCTTATGGGTCTGGTGGGGATCTGTTTAGGTTTTATGAACAGGGAACCCAACTCGTAGAATACGAGGACGGAGTGGGTAATAATGAGTCAGTGACATATGCGGTACGCTCTGCTATTGAAGCAAGTGTACTGGAATTAATATACCAAGGTCACGATAGAGGACTTTGGAAAGTAGGGCAAGGACATCGTCACCCCCATCAAGCAGATGGGAAAAATGATGCACACCCTTTAGGAGAAAAAGATGAATAAGTATTTTATTGCTATGGCAGGATTAATGCTAACTTCGTTTGCGTGGGCAGCGGCAACTGATGATAACGAGATCAATATAGATCAGACTGGTAACACTCTGACTCTTTATATCGATCAAGTTGGTTACGGTAACAAGATTGGTTTAAACAATTTTGAAACCTCATCGGCGGCAACACCCATTACTGGTACTTCGTTGACCTTTAATATAGATCAACTTGGTAACGAAAACTTACTATATGGTACGTTAACAGCAAACAGTTCTACATACAATCTTATGTGGACTGGTGACAGTAACGTTCTTGATTATTTGATTGGTGACACTGGATCTTCGGATTCAACAACTATGGATATCACTATGACTGGTGATTCTAACACAATCGATTTTGATCAAGGATCTGTTGCATCTTCTGAACGTTTAGATTTCGATCTAAGTGTTCTTGGATCAACAAACGTATTTGATATAGACATTGAAACAGATGATGTTACTTGGAACTGGGATATTACTGGTGACGGTAATGACATTAAATCTTTACAGAATGATGGTTTTTACCAAACGCAAACAGTTGAGTTTGACGGAGATAATGCAAACATCGACATTAATCAGTTAAGTGGTACATGTCCTACAGGTATTAACACTTGTAAGGGTATCATCACTTTAGATATTACGTCCGATAATGCTGTTATCCAGATTAATCAAAAAGATACTGCTAACGACAGTTAGTACTGTTCTACTAATTGGTTCGGTCAATGCCGAATCGATTGGTGGGGTAGTCGAATCTACGGGAGTAGGATCACTCGAACGAGAATCCAAGCAAATTGTGGAAGGTGCAGTTGGGACTGAAATCCAACTAAACGACACTGCACAAACTGCGAAGGGTAGAATGCTCATTAAGTTTCTTGATGATGCAGAATTATCTTTGATAGAACATACCAAAGTCTATATTGATAAGATCTATTACGATCCAGATCCGAGCAAGTCCAAGATGGTCATGAAGATGGCACTTGGGACTGCAAGATTTGCGTCTGGTCGTTTGGGTATGGTAGACAAATCTAATATCGATATCAAAACACCCACCGCAACCATTGCGGTTCGGGGCACAGATTTCACAACTACAATCGATGAACTGGGTAGATCACTTGTGATTCTACTTCCAGATGAGTACGGTGCTTCGTCTGGAGAGATTGTAGTATCTAATGAGGCAGGATCCGTAACACTATCCCAAGCATATGCGGCGACCATGGTATCCAGTGTATCCACAATGCCAACTCAAACAGTAGTGATAGATAACATTACATCAAATACGATTGATAATATGTTTATTGTCAATCCACCCGAAGAGATAGCACAGGCAATAGAAGATCAACGTGTACAAGAAGCACGGTTCGACTATGGTAAACTGGATGCAGACTTTCTTGCATTCGATGAGTTAGATAAGGATTACGAAGATTATCTCGAAGAGGATGATTTCACCAGACTGGACTATGATGCTCTGGGTGGAGACTTCCTTGTAGACCTACTCGATATAATAGAAGAATTAGAAAGAACTATGGGTGATCTATCTGATCGACAAGCAAGTACGGGTATGGGTAAAGCAACATTAAAGGGTGCTACGTATGGACTAAATAATGACAGTCAATACAATATCTTCAATGAAGATGGTGGTCTTGTATTTTACAGGGACGTTAATGGTGTGATAAGTTTACGTTTCCTATCTGGTGGTGGTATCACAGTAGATACCGAAGTGGATGGGTACAAGGGGATCATTACTGCCGATGGTGGTGGTGATATAGTAGTTGTTATTAAACAGAGTAATTAATATGAATGCCACAATTAAAGCAGGAAGTAGTGGACTTGCAATACTTATAGCAGTATTCGGGTCGTTAGTTGTTAATGCTGATGACGTGCATGAATGTAAAAACGATTATGATTTAGCACTTTCTGTTATGCAACAACGACAAAAAGATAACAACCTTATAGAAGCCATGCAGTTATTTACCGACAAGAAACTCGTTATGTCTGCATATTCTCAACCTCAACAAAAAACTATTCGTCTAAGAATAGAAGCAACTAAGAACTTTGCCAACCACTCAGCACAAAAGTGTTTTAAATGGAGTATAATATGAAAGAAAATAAATTTTGGCAAGTGATGACAGTAGTAACCATTCTATCTATGGTAGCACTTAGTGCTATGGCAGATAATGAGATCCAGATCAAGCAGTCTGGTACTAATTTCAGTTTAGGTATAGAACAAATGGGTGCAAACAATGTCGTGGAGATGTTGGATAATGCATCATTTATCAATACAACATACAGTGGACTTCTATTCATACAGCACAACGAAGGTGATAATTCTGAAAACAATATTACAATAGATGAGATGAGTGGTACTGGAAATGGTGTAAAGATCTGTCAAGGTTGTGCATTCGATTATCCAGAGAGTTATACTAACCACGATTATTTCTATGACAGTTGGGAAGATGGTGGACATTCCGTTAATCTAACCATGTACGGAGACAACAACGGTCTTTCGGTTCAACAAACAAATCAAGGTAATGTAGGAAATAATGGTCATTCATTTGATCTGCATTTGGCAGGTGATGATAATGAGGTCACTGCCATTCAACAACACGATGGTGCTAAAACAATAGACCTTACTATCTACAATGATGAGAATGATGTGTTCATTCGTCAAAAGGGATCTGGTGCAACTCATAATGCCACTATAGAACTTGACGGTACATATGGCACAGACCTAACTTTAAAACAATTTAACTCAACAGCAACCTATACCTTATATCAGAACTGCTTAACTGTAGGTGGATGTTCTGTCTCAGTAGTACAACAATGACCAAGTGGTGGTCAGTACTGCCAATTATATTTCTCTTTGCCTTTCTAAAGGTACAGCAGGGAGATATAGTAAAGACTGTACAATATAGTTTCTATGATTATCTACAGCAGAGTCAAGAACGGATCTCTGTAGATGACATAGTATTGATCAATATCGATGAGAAAGCAATTGAACTTGAAGGACAATATCCATGGCCCAGAGACACCGTAGCAAAGTACATCAACAAGACACCCCCATCATCTCTCATAGTATCCACAATGATATGGTCAGAGGAAGATCGATTCAAGGGAGACAGTGCTCTGGCAGAATCAATGTCAAGAAAAGCAGTAGTCCTCCCGTCCGCACCTACCCACCAAACTACTTCGGATGATTTAGGTATCTATGCTAACGTGTCTACGTTTGGCAAAAAAATCGACACGTTACCAGAATATGTCGGTGTCATCACCCCATTACAAGAACTCGCACAGATGTCAATGGGTGTTGGTGCAGTATCCGCAGTGGTGGATCAACCTACTGGAGTGTTGAGACGTGTACCGATGATGGTATCAATCAATGGGCAACCATATCCCAGTTTGGGACTTGATGCGGTACGTGTAATGATGGGTGAACCATCCTACACCGTTAAATACAATTCTGTTGGTGTAGAATGGATAAGATTGGGTAAACAGGATCCTTTGGTCACAGAACCCTCCTCAGAACTCCCTGTTGCCTTCTGGAACGACTTTGTTTCACAGTCCATAGTAGAACCCCTCCCAGAAGGTAAGATATTAATTTTTGGAGTAACCGCAGAGGGTTATGCTAATCCAGTCGCAACCCCAACGGGAGCAGTGTATCCCCACGAAGTTCAAGGTCATCAAATCCAGACCTTAATTTCAGGCGTTCAAATAAAGATACCCGACTGGACTGTAGCAGTCGAGACTTTGATTCTGCTGATAATATGTTTAGGTATCCTTCTATCGGTCTACACTCTTTCCACAGTTCCTGCGGGGATAGTGAGTTTAGGTATTCTTGGTTTACCATTGAGTAGTTCTTTCTACTTCTGGTATGATTCCTTTTTGTTCGTTGATGCCATTTGGTCTTCAATTGCGGGGTTCCTTGTTTTTGCTCAAAGTTCGTTTAATAAGTATTATATCACATATAAACAGAAAGAGCAAATTAAAAAGCAGTTCGGTACCTATTTATCACCTGCGATGGTTGTAAAGTTACAAGAGAACCCAGATTTATTAAAATTAGGTGGAGACACCAGATACATGACATTCCTGTTCTGCGACATCCGTGGATTCACCCCCATAAGCGAACAGTATAAGACTAACCCCCAAGGATTGACAGAGTTGGTAAATAGGTTCTTATCACCCATGACTGAGATCATCATGGATAACCAAGGAACCATAGATAAGTATATGGGCGATTGTATCATGGCATTCTGGAATGCTCCTTTAGACGTAGAGCAACAAGAACGACTTGCGGTCTTGACAAGTGAGCAAATGTATGATAGACTTGATATACTCAACGCCGAGTTAGAGGAAGAAGGGTTATTGCCAATTAACATTGGTGTAGGAATCAACAGTGGATCTGTTGTTGTAGGAAACATGGGAAGTGATCAGAGGTTTGATTACTCTGTGTTAGGAGATGCTGTTAATCTGGCAGCGAGACTTGAAGGACAAACTAAGGAGTATGGTGTGAAGACTATATTAGGATACGAGACAGCAAAAGAGTTAGAGGATGAATTTGCATTACTTGAACTGGATACTATAGCAGTCAAAGGAAAGACTGAACCCGTAAAGATCTATACCGTGTTGGGAACACATGAGTGGTGGAACGACAATTCCGCATATGCTAATGAAACCCAACAACATGAGAAGATGATGGGTCTATATTACAATCAACAATTCGATCACGCAATTAGATTCTGCGAAGATCTCAAACCCTGTTTTCTGGGTACTATGACGGACTTCTATATCAAATGGATAGACCGTTGTAATGAAATGAAGGAAGCAGGACTATCAAAAGATTGGGACGGAGTATACCGTGCTACCACCAAATAGTTATAAATAAAACTACCCTTATAACAAAATAGTCTTAAAAGTACTTGACAACTTGTTTATATTATGAGATAATAGTACCCTATTTTGATGAAAGAGTAACTGTTTATGAGTCTTGCCCCAATGAGTGTTGAAGTCGTTTTAGGTGAGTTTGTCGAGAAGGACTGTGGGAACTACTTCCACTACAGTGAGAATCCCGACAATTATGAATTCTGTAAAGACTTTCCTCATTTAGTATGGGTTGGTGGTATCGGTCAACAGTATCGTTATGCCAATGTCAAGAAGACTGTAGCATATATTGCAGTCGATGAAGATGAGTACGGAAATGCCGTAGTCGAAAAGTGGAAGTTAAAGAAGAACGTGCAATACGTTTAGGAGAATCTAATGGATATTTTAATATTTTTACTTCAATCTATAGTGGTACTTGGTGCCTCTTTTATGTGTATAATGGGATCCATCTACGCACAGGAAGAATCAACACTTCGAAAGAAGAACATGAGAGCAGGTACTCATGATTACTACGGTAATAAACTTGAAAAATAATTGCTAAAAACGCTTGACATTGTTATCAAAACAAGTTATAATAGTTGTATAAAGTGATTAATGAGAGAGGAATGATTATGACGAAATTTGAAAAAGACCAGTTTACTTGGGACGGTATGTACTTGATGTACAGAGGTAAGCACACTAAGAGTGTGAACATGGAGGTCGCAAGACCAAACTGTCACCCATCTTGGGTTGGTCTACCAAAACCAGAGTTTATCGCAAGGTTCAAGTATGGTTACAAACCTTGGAAGGCATGGGTCAACTTCTTAGTCAAGAACGTTACTGTTGAACAGTACCTTGCATTGTCTGAAGAGATTCACCCTGCACCCGCAATGAGAGAGTTAGGTTACGGAGGAAGAACTTAATGAACGAATACTGGAAAGAAATTACGGATTGGGGAGACTTGGGATATAGAGTTCCAAGTCATACCTATATTGTAAACAAGTACACTCAACTGGTGGGATACATCAAAGAGGGTACTACTGAAGAGATTATCTTCAAATCCCCCATGAAACAGTTCTCTAAGAGTAGGAGAAAGTTCAAAAAATTATGAGAAAACACTTGACAAAGTGTGTTCTTGTTGTTATAATAAGTATATAATCAAGAAAGGAGAGATTATGATAAACCTAAAAAACTATGAATGTCCCGACTACGAGAGTGGTCTTTATCTGTCTCTTATACACATCTGACGCTGCCGACGAATAGAGA
>OJFG01000254.1_pt1 | contig 24499 bp, 31 predicted proteins | sample 1594071 | NCBI WGS metagenome assembly OJFG01 (sample SAMN05416818, study PRJEB24817) | seawater metagenome | isolation source: Sea water | place: Canada:Atlantic | collected 2013-07 | reverse complement strand
CCTGATAAACCTGTTGGTTTAAATGAAACAATATCTAGTTTACCAGTGAGTGGATCAAATGATCCAATATTATTTGTTTTTACTTGTCCAGTACCAATCTCAACCACTCTCAATGTATTATTAGCAGGAACAACCTTTCCACTAGATAGTGTTCTCGCTGTTCTATTTTCTATTCGACATGTTGTTCCACCTTGAATAAAATTATTACTGATAACAACAGGGTCAATAGAATCTCTTGGATCAAGAATGGGAGTTGGATATTGCAAATTAAAACTATTGATAGCATTTACAACAGGTGCTATACGCAACTGTGTTTTTACTTCGGCTCTGCTTGAAAGAATAGCGGGAGATAACTCATCAACTAAACTAAGAACATTTGATCTTCTAAATGATTTACCAAATTTGCCTATATTATCTTCAAAGTATTTTTCTACAACACCTTTTACTGAAACACCAAGTGCGTTAATAGAGAGCGGAGTTAGCCTTGGGTTAACTTGGAAGTTAACATCGATTTCAAGAAAAATATCTGTTGGATCAACAAATTCTGCCTTGAAAGATAACACAGCAAGTTGATCAACAAGGTTTAGGATTGCTTGCTTTGTGTTAACAATCTGCTCATCAGATACATCATCCTCAAACTTAATAGATGTAAAGACAGTACCAAATTTAGGTTCTGGATTATCTTGTCCACCCCATGTAATAATATCATCAATCAAAGATGAGAAGTTACGAAGAATGATTGATCTATAATCGTCTGCGGTAACCATTCTGTTTTGTGTAGCATATTGGAATGGTGCATTTCTACGGATAGATTCTGTAGTTTCTTTAAAATCTCCGCCAGCTGCAACTGCTGTAGTAGTTGCATCAATATCATAGTTAACACCAGCAATAGTTATTTGGTCAACTGCAGATAGTCCATTTGCAGTATTTGCAGATGGACCAACTGTACTGATATAATCCACAACAATCTTACCACCTGATGGTGGAGATTGCCCAAGAATATCATTTGCACCAAAGGTAAGTTGATAAAATTCATTTGGTGCTTCTTTAAGGATGTAGATGGTAGAGTTTTCACTTACTGATGTTGTATCAATAATATTTGTATAGGCAGTAAATGCGGATGCTGTTATCGTTTCATAAACGTTAACACTCGCAGTGCTCATATCCATATTTTTATCTGGTATGGCATAAACATCTGCTTCATCAAATTCACCCACAAGAAATGTTTTGGTTTTTCTAACACCTTCAAATACGGGGATAGCTTCAGAATCACCTTCTGTTTTAAAAATGTAAATACCACTAACATCTTCAGCCGTATAGACTTCGGTTGTTTGAAATGTGTAAGTAATCTCGTTTACAACTGCAGTAAACCGAGTAAATTTTGGTAGGTCTATACTAGAAGGTCTGTTAGCAACACTTGATAAATTAACACTAATTCGTAATAGTGCACGTGCGGCTGTTCTACTGTCAGGAACATAACCAATACCTGTTGCCAAAGAGACCAATGATGATCTTAACTGTGCAGTATTTAAAAACGATTCATTAATAGAGAAGTTAGCAATCAAACCATTCAAGTGTGTGTTATATGCCAACACATCAAGAATATTTGAAAGCCCAGATGCTTCAAAATCGTAATCTTGAAACTCTGTTTTATTTTTTAGTTTATTTTTTAGACTTGCTTTAATGTTTTCAAAGTCTAATGCAGATGATGTGATTGCTGTTGCCATTATCTTAGCCTTGCCAGTGTTATTGTTAATGAAACCATTTCATTAGTATTTATGACCTTAAACGTAACTGATATACCTAACTGATTTCTTTCTGGTATTGATTTAGCCACAACATCAACCACTTCTGCCCTTGGTTCGTATGATTGAATAGCAAATTTAATTCTGCTTATGGCATCAGATTCTGTAAATTCATCAGCTAGATCAAATAACAAATCTCTAGTGTTTCCACCAAATCTAGGTCTAAAAGGTTTTTCATTATAATTAGTAAGTATTAGATTTTTTACTGCTTGTTTAACAGCAGCAGATTCATTTTTCTTATAAATCTCGCCACTAGATTTTGCAATAAAAGACAAATCAATATCAACATATGGTCTCTCTCGTGCGCCGAATATTTTAGAAACACCGAGTGATCCATCTTCTGCTGATAGTTTAGTTGCCATATCTGAAATCCTTTTCTGTAGTTATTTATAAGGTTTTAACTACCTTTCATAGCATTAATGAACCATTGATCAGATAGCCATGTAACAACAGAACTTCTATTGTATTTACCGCCGCCAATATGTGCTCCAAGCAGATCAACGTGCATAGTGAATTGCCCCATATATCCATTAGACATACCACCAGCCAAGATACCTTCGCTTCTACACGCTCTCACAAACTTATCAAGGATACTTCTATCGGATGTATTATCTTTATTGAGTTTTCTATTGCCAACTTTACAGAACAAATCAGCAGCATCTAATGTATCATGTCTTGTAGTACCTTTTCTTAAACCTCTAGTTCCTGGTTGTCCACCAGAAGTAATCACTACAACATCAACACCTGCCTTCCTTGCAGCGGCTGCTAATACTTGCTCAAGTTTCTTCGAGACATATAGATCTCGTTTTTTACCCACAAGTTGATATTCGATTCTACCAGCTTGTGCTGTTTCTCCACCCTCGGGTGCTTGTCCACTTCTTTGAGCAACACCAGATTCGTCTACCTCTACAAGATCGTTTCTCGAAATAACAGTATTATTATATGTTGTTCCCACTTTAAATGATGGCTGTGCAGTTGCTCCACCACCAATAATATTAAAGTCCTCATCAATCTCTGGCATGACTACAGTAATCTGTGCGTGAACACCATCCTTATCCGGATCAATTTTATCATAATCAAGTTGAATTTTATCAAAACCAAATAAATTATCAGCAAGTTCTTCCGCAAACTCGAATGTATTCTCGAGGTTAATATTACCATCATCATCATATAATTCATATACAATAGCACGACCTGTTTGTCTTAAGTTTGGAATAGAATCAGATGCCATAGGTGGAGCGCCAGTAAGTGGTTTATAAACACCCTCTGCTACAATAATTCTAAAATCCTCAAATAAATCCTGATTTAATTTACAATATTTAATTACCTCTGCTTGAAGAACAAGTTGTCTCATTAATGCAGCACGTTCATCAAATGTTGCAAGGTGTCCTAGATTTGTAGCACCTCCTGCACCAGAAAGAAATGTTGATATAGAAATGCCTTCTGCTACTAATGTCTTTGCATTAATAGCTTTAGCACCTAAACCTCTTGGATCAATTAATTTTGGATTGTATTTTGGATCTGGATTAAATTTTGTATATGTGCGAGTGCCTTGTATAAAGTTAGGCGAAGAAGTTGATCTTCTGCCTGTAGAACCTGTTCCAGAGGATGTTCTGTTAATTCCTGGTGGTGATGGGTTATTGTGTTGTGAACCAATAGATCCATCTTTTAGCAATGCTTGAATAAACTTAGGATTCGCTGCGTTGTTTGGATCTTTGAGTTTGGCTCTTGCTTCTGCAGCAGATTGTTTTCTGTTTGCAATACCATCAAACTCACTTGATCTATCAATACCTTTTTTAATCATATCGCCTGGATCCACAAGAACTTTTTTCACACCTCTGCTAGAGTTCTTGAGTGCCACACCTATTAAGTTGGCATCTGGTTGGAACGTTGCTGTATTATCAATAGTTGCCGCTGTATTTGTTGTAGTATATCCACCTGGTCCCGAAGAAGCAGAAGTATTTGCATCGAGTGCTTCTTTTGCAGTACCATTTAGATCACCATGGAAAGTTGTAGCAGTCATCTTTTCTGCAGATATATCTGTGGCATGAACCGTTTGACCAGTGTGCATATTATAGTTGTACATGATCATATTTTGACCACCGATTGTACCACCTGCTCCAACCACTGACATATCTCCAGCCATCAAAGACATACGTGGACTTGATCCAATAATCTCTGCTTGAGAAGATGTTTTGTGTACACCTTTTGCTGAAGTAGTCATGGATCCCTCAACAGAGATTATATTATTACCTTTAATAGATGCAATAGATGCACCAAGTATTGTAGAGATATTTTGACCGAGTACAGTATGTTTATTAAAGCCTTTTACTGTAACATTTTTCTGAGTTGATGTTTCATTGATATTACCCTCAACCGTGGTAGTCTGATTGCCACCAACATTGACGTTGTAATCCCCTTTCACATCAAGATCAAGATCACCTGATACATTCATCGCCATGTTCTTTACGATAAGAGCAAAGTCACCTTCACATACAATAGCACCATTAGCGTCTATGGATATAACACCATTGTTTTTGGAACGGATTACCATTGATCCATCAGCCGTCATCTGAATACCAGCGCCAGATGCGTGTTTGATTACAACCCTTTCACCACCTGGTGTATCATCATAAACTGTAGTGTGACCACCTTTTGTCTGTTTAACTTGTACATCACCATATTGTGGAGATACTTCTGGCTTCTTAGGTTTTGCAGTAGTAATCTTAGCATCAGGTGAGGATGTTCCCATACCAGGATGACCACCACCAGTTTTAATTTCTGTAGGAGTAGCACCCACTGCTTCTTTGTTTATACTTGGAAACCCATGATAAAGAGTGTGTGGAAATTCTCCACGTGGATCTGTAGCTTCTGATCCTCTTTTGGTTACTTGATCTGGTACTCTACCTGTGCCTTCGGGCAACACATCCCATGTATCAGCCATTAATCTTCTCCCTCAAGTTTTGATTCAATTTTAGTCTTGAGTTCTTCTGTTGTAAAAAATTTGCCATTAGATATTACTTCACCCATTCCAATAACATCTTTATCTATATGTGCTCTAATACTTTCTACACTCACACCAGGTCCTGATCTAGCAACAGATGTTCTATCAGCACTCAATTCATTTATACCATAAATTTGTCCGATAGGTAATACATCAGTAAAGGCTCTTGCTATTATTCTCATTCTTCTAAATTGTTGTTTTGTTACAGATGCTGCTGATAAAGTACCTCTCTGAAATGCTTCTTTAGGTGCAGGTGTGTCATAGCCTGCCACAACTCCTACAAAAACTGCATTATCATTATACCCACCACCTATAAGTGGCAAATCATCAAGAAACCTAGCAAGTTCCATATGGCCATTCTTCTGAATTAATATGTGAAATGGTATACCACCGGTTTTACCATTTGCTTTATAGTGTTCGTGAACATCATGGGCAGTCATATTCTGGTCAGCGTAAGTACCTGTCCAATCAAAAACCAATGTAGTAAATGTTCTCTCAGCAGATTTAAAGTGTGCAATTACTTCTTTATGATCATAAAGTTTCACACTTTCTTGTTCATTAAAATCATCAGTTGAAGTGGTCAAGAATTGATCTTGTGCAGCCCTTCTTTTTTCTAGTTCTGCTTGCGCTGCTGCAGTTTCTTCAGCCGTTGCATTACTAGGTAATGATGCTGAACCATCATCATTAAATGTTGCTCTTGCTAGAGGATCTGTAGATGATGGAGTATCTGCACCCTGTGTTGTAACTACTTGACCCGTAGGGGTTTCTGTAGTAACAGTGTTAGGTACAACAGCACCAGAGCCTTTTAAATCTGATGTCTTGGAAACCTTCGAGATCACAGGAGCCTTTTCAACTTTTATACCTGTAGCAGTTTTTGTTGTTGTAATATTACCTGCTGCAGTTGTTTCAGTTTTTTCTGTAGCCTTTATGCCTCCTTTAGACTCTGTTGTTGCCTTACCACCTTTAAATGTTACTGTGTCAACAGTTGGTTCTGGCAGTGGATTATCTTTTTTCAAGAATGAGCCAGCGGTTGGCAAGGTATCTGGAAATATAGCTTCTATATTATCAACAACACCTTGAAGAGATGATATCTCTTTACCTACAGTACCTGTGAAGGAACCTTCTGTTTTGCTAATGATGCCTTGCAAATCATCTATAGAACCAAATTTTGCACTTATGCCAGCTGCTTCCAATTGGTCTTTAAGCCTATCAGATAGTTCTAAATTTTTAATAGCAAGTGCTCTACATGCTATAGCATCACCCGCAGAAAATGCGTCTGTAAGTAGTCCAAGTTTTGATTGATCAAACGATGGTATCGCACTAAATATAGTATTGGATATTACAGATGATGTTGATTCCAACACACCCATCAGTAGCCCACCTCCTGCGAGACCACCAAGTGCATTTTGAAACCCTGCAGTTGCTGCTGCAGTTGCAGCACCCAATGCCTCTAAAGCGGCACCACCTTGAAAATCTTGCATCATTGAAAGTGGATCAAAAGAACCCACACCAAGGATATCAGTTGGTACTAGATCCCCCATAATGTCTGATAAATCTTCTAAAGGAAGATTTGGAATGGCAGTTTGTAGTGCTGTGGTAATGCCCTCTAGGTTAGCGGTTGTCACAATATCAAAGTTCATTTCAGCAATATTTTCTACAGTTGCTTGTATATCAGGAAACATACCTTCAATATCAATAGCAGTAACACCTGCCGCTGCAGCAGTAAACATCTTATCGACATTTGCTAGATCTATATCTGATATAGCTTCTTTCATAGCAGGCAGTTTGTCAGCAATACTTTGATCTAAGGCAGCAAGTTGCGGCTCAAGGATCTTTGCCTTATCAACTAGATCGGCTGCAATAGGTCCAACCATCTGCATACCACCTTTTATCTCACCACCCAAACCTTTAAGTTTAGATTCGAGTTCGGCTGGAGAGAATGCTCCAGTTGGTAGTTTTGCTAGTAAATCTGGTGCAGAGAATTGTGCTGTAAGTGATTCTTGTAACCCCTCTGTGTTTTTAAAAATACTCTCAGAAGATGCTTGAAGCTTACTTTTTATATCATCAGAGGCACCTAGTAGATCTGGTGTCTGAAAATCTGCTGCTAAACTAGAAAGTTTATTATTAATTGCGTTAAAATTAACTGACATTAGAACGGTCCTGCTTTGGGTTTTCTGGTAAAGTTATCATGGACACTTTTAGCATATCCTATTCTTTCACTTTCTCCCAATTTGGCTCGTCCACCATTTCGTGTTTCTTTTGGAAAGGCACTTCGTGCAGAAGTATCTTTTGGATTCTCATAATAGTGATGGACATATACAGTTGCTGGTCCAATAGTTTTGTAGTTATTTAATCTTGATAGATTAAATTCTCCTACGGTTTGCCATTCGTGCACAACAAACTGTACTTGTATCTCTAAAGCATAAGGTGAGCCACCCTTGTCTTTAGCGAATTTAAAAAGGGCATTTTGTCTTGCAGAAGGTCCATACCACTGAGCAATACCAATAGATTTATCTTCTTTTCTTTTTAATCCTATGTCACCTTCTACTGCAGGACGAATATCAAACCTACCATCAACAGTACCGCCTGATTCTTTAAGAAAGTTTCCTATTAGTGCTGCAATAGCAATAGGAGTGAATACTCCTGTTTTTGAAAAATATTGATAAGTATATTGTACATTACCACCATACTTTACATCGGGATCCACAACAAAGCTTTCTGGTGGACCCGACAATGCAGCATCTGCATTTGGTGGAGAACCAACACCAGGTGCGCCGTCATTACTCCAAGCAACACCATTTGCAATTTGAGTTAATGATGGCATGTGCACAACAGGAATTGATCCCATAACAAGTGGCAATTGTGATTGTTTACCATCAAGGAATATACCAAAAACTGTTGCGGATGGTTCAAGTGCAGGATTCCAACCGAGACCAGATGTTCCTGGTTCTGTGGTGGGTATTAAGACTTGTGCATATGGCAAATCTTCGTTAGTAACATCAGGTCCATGCACACCTGGGATTCGAACCTTTACCCTGCCTAATCTAGGAACATCGGCTCCTTTTTCCACAACAACACCAACAAACCAACGCATAGGTTGATCACCATAAAACTCAGATAGCATTGGACCTGAAAATTTATTACGAGTACTCATTCTTTTGGATTTCCTAATTTCATTAATTGTGCATCAATAACATGTCTTTCATCAGAAAATATGTGCCGACAAGAATGGATTACATATTCTCCAGATCTTTTTAAATCCTTTGTTTTCTCTACAATGATACCTTCTGGATCATTGTTTGGAAAGTACACATTAATTTTACTACCAATTGTTCTATTTTCAGCACCTGCAAAAAATATAGCGCCGCCTACTCGCATCACACTTGATGATTTACCAACAATGTTTCTTAGTGCTTTTGCTGTAGCATCAAGAGGGTATGAACCACCACCATAATAATTTGCCATGTCACTGTATGTATTATTGGCTATAATACGATCATATGTCTGTCCATCTACTTCGCTTAATTTACCAACCCCTTCAAATTCAGTTGTATCATCCATGATACTCGTCATATTTTTAGTGTCCTCACCTAGTAGATCATTTTCTTGTATGACGTCATTAAAAAACTCATTTACGTCAAACCTAAAGTTTTCAACAGTGCCCGTTGTTGCATCAAAAACATTATACGAACAACCAACTGCACCTCTCTCCATAAGATGCAATGTATCCTCATTATTTGTCACTTTAAATTCTTGTATGTTATATAAGTTGGTATCAGATATAAGACTTGTTTCTTGAGAATTTTTAAATTGGGAAAAGCTAAATAGTATGTCTTCATTCCACACAGGTTGTTTAAACATTTTTTCCATGCTTTTCAGTATTAAATTCTCATCAAATAGTGTAGCATAAAGATAAAAGGGAAACCCAAATGCAGTTGTTGCCCTTTGAGTGACCCACTGTGCTGCTTGAATAGGAGTTAAAAAGGGCACAACAACACGCATCGGTTCTTGAGTAGATTTAATATCATCTATGTCAACTTCTTTATTTAAGTTATCAATGAGAATCTTTTCAACAATTTCTTCTGGTGTTCCTTTATACCCCTTACTAAATCTTGACACAGTATCAATGAAATATGTTTCATCAATAATGTTCATAATAATAACTTCTGTAGTCTCATTTGTTTTAGTAGCAGATTGAACCCTACGAATAACAAATCTCTTTTTAATAGGGTTGGTGTTATCTTTATTTGAAAATACTATTTTAAGTCTTTCAGTACCCTTAATGTCAAAATATTGATCATATATCCGAGTGTCATCCCTAAATGTTACTGTACCCGATAAGAACGGCCTCTCAATATTTTCAAATATGTCAACTTGAAAAACGGATTTACCAAGAGATACGTTTCTCTCATCTTCCTCTTCACCATTAGGCATATACACAAGTTCATCTAAACCATAGTCAGATGGTGATTGTTGTGCTGGGCTACTTATAGGTGGATCTCTTGGTTCTGGCATACTATTCTTTCAATAATCTATTATATTCTGCTTGTACTTGTGTAACAGCAGATGGTTTCAATACTTTTAGTTCGCGTAAAGAATCATTCTTTGCATAAACCCTGTCTGAATATGTTACAGGAGTAAGTCCACCAAGAGAAGGGTTGAATGGATCTATATCAACATATTCCTTTGAGGAGTTTTCATAATGATGGACTGAGTTGTATTGTTCTACTTCACTATTCACTGTGATTGTGTCAGCAATTCTATCTTCTGGAACAACAAGTTCACCAACGCCAAAATTGTCAGGCGACTTTACTATAACTTGTCCTAGATCAATATATTTTTTAACAACAGTTCCAACAGACCCAGATGATTGACCGACCACTGTATCGCCAATTTTAATTGTTGAGGCTATAGAATCTTGAGTGGTAATAGTTCTATTTGGATAATCAGATTTTAGTTTATCCTGTATTTCCAATTCAGCAAGAGGCCAACCTGATTCTCTTACATCGTTGTTCATATAATAGAATGTCCAATAAAAATCAGTTGTACCATACAGTTTAAATGACATGGTGTCTGGTCTCTCAAAGTCATTAATAAATTGTGTTTCATAGAACACTACATTATCTTTTAAAGCATCAATAATTTTTATATATGCGGTAATGTTCTGAAATAAAATTCTGTCTGGGTTGTTACCAAACGCATATGTTATAACTGGAAATGAGTTAAAGAAATTTGACATTAGTAATCTGCCTGTATGTGTTGTTTCATAAGTGCTTTTGACTCAGTAAATTGTAAGGTAATAGCGGTAGATGTAAAATTACCGTCTGAGTGGAACCCCATACCTTGTGTGTTATATGTAGAAGAAACTCCAGTTAGATATGCAGGTAAAAATTTGAGACCAGCAATTGTTTGTTCATTATATTTTGTTTCAATAACAAATCTGTTTGGAAACTTATAGCCGTAGTTAATTCCAGCCATGTCTAGACCTATGGGATATAACTCTTCTCGGAAGTGTCTGACTATGCCTTTTACAATCTGAGCCTCTACTGCACTGGTTGGTACCATTGTAAAGGTAAATGCAAAACTTCTTAATGGTACACTTTTAAATAATGCTCTTGTATTAGGATTTAATTGAACACCCGTTACACTTCGAATAGCACCTGCTGCTGGAGCACCGATGGACTTTGCCTTAGATGCAACATTAGCAGCAATCAATGAGGCTGCTTCATTATTGAGATTTAAAGATGTTCCCGCAAGTGCTCCTATATCACCAAGTGCCTCAAAACTCTTTTTTATACCGCCGATAGCAGCACCACCTAGTGATGCACCGTCTTGCAAGCCTTTTTCAATACCAGCACCAATAAGACCAAGATCAAAGTTTTCAAACTGTACTGCATCTTGTAATTGAAATGCCGTAGGAAGATATAAACTTACATACGGACACACACTAGAGTTCTTTGTTGGCAAAAATGTGTCACTTGCAATACTTGTAGCTTGTGTTGTTTGGCTTTTTGGTGGAACAGTACCGAATGCTTCTCGCTGTTTTTTTGCTACAGCAATCTCTGCTGCGCTACTTAGCTTAGGATCTACTTGACCATCAGCATAGCCTTTATTCTGCGCTAATTCGTTTAGTACTATGTTACTTCTTTCCGAAGCTGCCTTTACCTTTGCAATACCTGCTTCAATTTTTGATTGAGCTGCTTCCTTTACGGCTTCTTCGTCAACAACCTTAAAGACAATAGTGCCTTTATAATCACCAGGATCGTCATTTGGATATCTGAGAGTATTAGCCATTTGCCATTTCATACCTTATAAATAAGTTGTATTGTTGATGTTATTTATATTGGAAATCATGGCTTATTCTGGCAAATATACTGTTAAAAACCCCAAAAAGTACCAAGGCGACTATACCAAGGTTATTTATAGAAGCATGTGGGAAAAATGGTGTTTCAAGTGGTGTGATGAAAACTCAGAAATCAAAACATGGAGTTCTGAAGAAGTAGTTGTACCATACTTCTATGATGTTGATAAAAAATATCATAGGTACTTTGTCGATTTAAAGGTTACATATAAATCTGGCAAGACTGTTCTCATCGAAATAAAACCAGATAAAGAAACAAAAGCTCCAACATATCCTGGAAAGAAAACTCGTAGATATATTAACGAGGGTCTAACGTATGTAAAAAATCTTAATAAATGGAAAGCAGCAAAAAGGTTTGCAAAAGACCGTAATTGGGAATTTGTAATATGGACAGAAAATACTTTAGAGTCAATGGGTATTAAACCAAAATCTACAAAACCTTTAAAACCATATAAGAAAAAGAAAAGTCCTAAAAAGTGATATAAATAACACTATTGGATATTAGGACAAATAAATGAGTAACCTTTTTAATACATTGGAAATAGAAGCATTCCGCAAGGGTATTACCCTGAGGACTAAAGAGTCACAGACGTGGTTTCGGAAACGTATGGCTAACATGCGCAAACCCTCTGCTGAATCCCTTATGAAAGACAATCAGGTTAATCTGGAGTCCCGCATAGGACCAGGTACTATGGCAATGTTTTACTACGATCCAAAGCATAAGAAAACACTACCTTATTATGATAGGTTTCCACTTATTATTTTAGTTGATAAGGTACCGGGCGGTTTTCATGGACTTAATTTACATTATCTACCTCCGATGTTAAGAGCTAAGTTTCTTGATGGTCTTATGGATAATATGAATAATAGATTATATGATGAAACAACTAGATTCAAAATTAATTACGGTATGCTCCAAAAGGCATCGAAACTTAGATATTTTAAAGCTTGTTATAAAATGTATTTAAATGATCACGTCAGATCAAGATTTGCTCAAATTGAAGCACCTGAATGGGAGATTGCTACATTTCTTCCTATTGCAGATTTTGCAAAGAGTTCAAGAGCCAATGTCTACAGAGATTCAAGGAAAAAAATAAATGGGTAGGATTGATGATTTCAAAGGTACCGTATCTGGACGTGGAGGTTTTGTAAACCCAACTCTATATAAAATTGAGTTGCCTCCCCTACCAGGATCCTCTGTGAATACAAGAGATTTTTCCACTCTATGTTCTTCTGTATCGCTTCCAGGGAGACAGATACAGGCAATAGCTCGTGAGATAGGTACAGAGAAACAATTTATCGGTATTAATCATGAGGTTCCGCCTGTCTCACTTACATTTAGAATGGTAAATGATTTTGCTGTTAAAAAATATTTCGAATATTGGCAGAATCTAATCGTAGACCAAAAAACGCACGAGGTAGGATATGCAAACACATATCATAAAGATGTAAAAATATCACAACTAGCAAAAGTTAAAAGTGCATTGCCTGTTGGTGGCCTTGGTATTATTTCAGACATATTGCGTACAGTACAAGCAGATAGAGACTACCCTAGTGTATATGAATGTACACTCCTAAAAGCACTACCTACATCTGTTACTGGGTATCAGATGGGCGATGCACAGACTGACCAGATAGTTGAATTTACTGTTGAGTTACAATATAAAAACTGGATAAATCATGATACGTTTGAAGGACCAGATAATACTTACATACCGGCTACAGTTGGAGATATGATACAAAATAAAATCAAAACTGCAGTCAAGACAAAAGTGGAGGGTGCCGTGCGAGGACGCGTTCGAGGAGCAATCGGCAAACTCGGAATTGGGCCCGATTGGCCGCTTTAATTATTTTACAACATGAGGATATAATATGTTACCTAAGTTAAATGATGTACCCAAGTATGAGATTAATATTCCATCAACGGGTGATACAAAAAAGTTTAGACCATTTCTGGTAAAGGAAGAAAAAGTTCTTCTACTTGCTATGGAATCTGAAAACGCAAATGAAATGCTTGCAGCAATTGTTGATACCATTGGTGCTTGTGTTCAAGATATTGACACAGAAAAGCTCACTGCATTTGATGTAGAGTTTCTGTTCATGAAAGTTAGGGCAAAGAGTGTAGGTGAAACAGCTCAAATAAAAATTAATTGTAGTGAGTGTGAAGAACCAAATGATTATGAAGTTAACATTGAACAATTGCAAATGGATGTTCCAACTTTAGATCCTATTATTAAATTAGATGAAAATATTAGTATTGAAATGCAATGGCCTTCATGGAAAGATTTACAAAACACTATGGCTAATGCAGGTGAATTAAATGAAGTTGACTATATGTTTGCTCTATTAAGAGCTGCACTAAAATCTGTAATGACAGAAGATGAACGAATTGATTTAAGAGATGTTTCAGACGATGAGATTGATGCATTTGTTGATTCTATGAATACAGCTCAATTAAATATGATAAAAGAATATGTAGATAAAATGCCGGCACTGACTGAACATGTTAAATTTAAATGTGGAAATTGTGGTCACGAGAATGATAGAGAGATCAGAGGGCTACAAAGTTTTTTCTCATAGGTCTATCTCATGAATCCTTGATGAACTATTATGAAACTAATTTTAATTTAATGCAACATCATAATTATTCATTGTTTGAGATAGAAAATATGATACCTTGGGAAAAAGAAATATATTTGTCATTGCTAGTGAATTTTTTGAAAGTAGAAAAAGAACGAATAAGAACCAATAAAGGCTAAATTTATGGCAGACTCAACGCTAAATGATGTAGTTAAAATTCTGGAAAGAAATAATAATCTACTAGATGATATGGCAAATCCAAAGAAAGATCGAGTTAGTGGTCTGAAAGGGTTACTATCATCTGACGAAAAAAGAGACAAAGCTACTAAATCTGCTTTTGTTAGTGGGTCTCCAACTATTAAAAAAACGGAGGGTAGCGGTAAAGCACTAGGTATAGGAGCAGGCATAGGAGCAATGGCTGCTGGTATGCTAAAAAGTGCTGCTGGACTCGCAGCAATGGGTGTTGCTATACCAGCCTTCTTTGGCGGATTACTTGTAGGCAGTGGCGGTCTCGACTGGATGCAGAGCACTCTGGGTATGAATTACGATGGGCTAAAAAATGCTGCTTTAGGATTTTCTGACATTATTTTAGCTATGGATCCACAAGCCTTTATTGTTCTTGGTGGAATCATGGGAATATCTGCTCTAGGTGGCGTAAGGGGAGCTAAAGGTCTTGGTGCTATGGGCTTTGCTATTAGTGCTTTCTTTGGTGGTCTACTTGCAGGTGAGGCAGTATATGCTGGGTTTAGTGCACTTGGCGGTAATTTAAATTTTGAGAATACCAAAAAAGTAGTTACAGGATTTACTAGTATATTTGAAGGAATGACTGCAGAAGATCTAGTACCATTAGGTTTAATATTAGGTGGGTCTGCAGTTCTTAGTGCGTTTACTGGTGGCACAAAAGCAGCTAAAGGTTTAGGTGCTATGGCATTAGGCATCACTGCTTTCTTTGGCGGTTTACTGGCTGGTGAATTATTATATTCAAAGATGAGTAGTCTTGTAGATTTGGACTTTGGAGCAACTAAAACAGTTCTTACTGGATTTAGTTCAACTATCGGTGCACTATCAAAAGATGCTGTTATAGCTTTGGGAGCTTTGATGGCAGGTGGTGCATTAGTTGGTGTTTCTAGACTTAAGGCAAGCGCGTTAGCAAGAGGCTTGTTTGCGATAGGCGGCGGTATTATAGCAATCATGGGCGGCATGGCTGTTATTGAAGGTGGTGCCACATTAGCGGATGCTGCTGGAGTAGATTTTGGCGCCGCTGCGGGACTTTTTAAAGGATTCTCTGATAGTATCGGACAATTATCACCTGATGCAATTACAACACTTACTGGGCTGGTTGGTGCTGGTGCTGTATTAGGTGCAATAACCTCCACAAAAATGAAAGCGAACTTTATTCTAGGGGCAGGTACTCTTGCTGGTTCTATTGGCGCATTTATGGCAGTATTTGCTGGAGTAGGGGCTGGCGCCAAAGCCTTGGGAGTTGATGGTAGTGCAGTCAAAACTCTTGTAGGTAACTTTGGAGAAGCAATTGATTCATTAAGCCCAACATCGATGGCAACCTTAGCAACTTTGGTTGGTGCTGGTGCTGCCCTTGGCGCACTAACTGCTGCGACAGGTGGTGCTGGTGCACTGGTATTTGCTGGTATTCCTGCATTAGGCGCATCCATAGGGGCATTCCTTGTAGCGATTGATGGTGTTGCCTTGGGCGGCGGTATACTTGGTGCAGATGGATCAAATACCAAAAAACTTTTAAAGAACTTTGGTGACGGAATAGATTCTATTGCTGGAGTTGACTTTACTAATGCTATGTCTGCTGGCGCTGGTATGAAAAGTTTAGCTGGTGGTATCGCAGCGTTCTTTGCTGTAGAAGCTATGGGTGCTGTTGGGACGGTTTTTGGTGGTGCTAAGGATGCGATAATTGGTGGATGGAATTGGTTAACCGGGCGAGATGATGACACTAGCTCCAAAGGTGGACCTATCCAGATGATGATAGATGCAATAAAACCTTTGGGAAACATAGATCAAAAACTCTTTGATTCTATGGACAGATTTGGCATTGCTATGTCTAAGTTAGGAAAAAGTTTTGCAAGTATAACTGGAATCAGTACTACAGAAGCAAGTGCAAACCTTTCAGGCATGCTTTTAGATATGGGCGGTGTCCTGGATATGATGGATACTCTTGTAAAAGGTGGAACCTATGATACTAAAAAAGGTGGCTTTTTAAGAGCAGAACGATATGTAGATTTTGGTCCAGGTTTAGATAATATAGATATGAGTCAAGTTGCAAGTATGGCAGAAGGTTTTGCTACTATCAAAGGGGCATTAAATGGTACAACCATAGATTCAGCAGCAGTAAGTAATAGTGAGATGTCTAAATCAGAAGGTACTAGACAGTCTCTTATAAAATCAGCTATAGTAGAAACTATGATTGTGAAAAATATGCTTTCATCAGCGCAAGGTAATGCAAGTGGAACTACTGTAAGCAACCAAGATAACTCTACTCAAAACAATAATACAACAAATCTAGCTTCTACTAGTGGACAAGTACAAGATCCTTTCTACGGACCACAGTAATAAAAAAGAGGGGCTAACCATGGCCCCTCACGTGTGTATTACGGCACAACCCGATCAAATGAAGGTAAGAATATTAACCTTCGGCTGCCAGTTTGGCAAAGTATGACATCGGATCATCCGCAGATGTATCTGTGCCACCATCACTCACATCATCAACGATATCCGCTGTGACCTCTGTGATTGATTGAGCAGGCATCTCCCGCATAGGAGCAGCTGCTGTTTCTGTGTTGAGTTTCATCTCATCACTCATCGACATCATGCCAGTTGTACCTAATACACTCTCAAGTTTTGTCTTGAGTTCTGCATAGGACTTGTAGTGTTTAGGATCAGAATATTCTCCTAGGTCATGCATCGAGTTGTAAATGCCTTCACAGTATTCGTCAGTACCAAGATCTGACATTCCTTCAAATTCGGATTTATCATAGTTACGATAACCTTCTACTTGACGGATTTTTAATTTAAAGTTTGCACCTTCCCAGAAATCAAAAGGATTAATAGGTTTCTCATCTTGGAATTGTGGTTGCATAACATCCATAATCTTGTCAAAGATTTTCTTACCGAACTGGTACATAAAGACCTTACCTTCGTTAGAAGGGTTACCCGGATCTGATACAACAAGAACATTAGAAACATAATGTAGGCGACGTTTCTGTTTACGTGCTACCTCTTTATCTGCATCAATGCCAGAGTTCCATAGTTTCGAGTTTAATTCACCCACTGGGTCATCTTGACCAATAGATGTAAGTGAACGCTCGATGTACCATTTACCTGTAGAGCCTTTGAAACCGTGATCCCAATAACGAACCCAAGGTAGTTCTTGATCCTCACCTGCTGGTAAGAAACGAAGTACCGCATATCCGTTACCCACTTTATCTACTGTAGGTTTCCAAATGCGGTCATCTTGATAGGACTTAGTGGCACCACCACCAGCTGATTCGGCTGCATTGATTAGTTTTTCGATGCCGCCACGGTTGCGTTTTAAGTTTGAAAAAGACATATGTTTATTTCCTTATATGTGCTGTAGTGTTACTGTAATATGTTTATCATATCATAATAAAAGTGTTTTGTAAACACATTATTTATATAAAATCCAATTCATTTTCCCGAGGTAAAAGATTTAATTTTTTAGCTTCTGCCTCTATCTTATTTCGTATTGGAACCGAAATAAATTTCTTGACTCCCTCTGGATCAATATCATTCTTTTCACATATAAGAAGTATTGCATCCATGTAGTCCATTTTTTTATCCAAGACAGCCTCTTCAACCATCTTGGTAAAAATTGATCGTGTTAAAAATTCTTTCATCTATCGAGTACCCTCAATATAATAGTGTCCTTGTTAAGACGTGCATTCGGGACACGGGTTTTTGTTGTAAGTGAATTCCAGTGTTGATCAATTTGCCTCACTGTCTTAGTCTGGAATATCGGCAGACTTACGTCTGTTTTCCGCAATGATGTTGTACGGGAGTGTTCTAGGTCTACATGTTGTAGAGTAGAACCTTTAACCTCAAAGCCTTTTGGTCCATGTGAAACATATTCAGTGATCTGCTTGTACTTTGTATTAAAGGTATACAGACGGAATGCACCGACAATAGACATTGGGTTAATCGAAGTAAGTTTATACTCCTTAGATGCTTTGTAATAGTTTAATTTTACAATTTGTTTATCAGCAGACTTCACACGAGGTTTACGGATAGTACGGACTGCCTTTTTAGACAAGAGATATTTCTCTACATCTGCAATTATATTTGAAACGAAAGCAAGTAACTCTTTTTTCTTCTTAGGTTTCATATGTTGATAACCTTCTACAAGATCAGGAGTTTTCTTATTGATTAACTCTTCAAGTTCTGCTTGAAGTGGAGTATAATATTTGAGAACCATGTTAGCACCAACAGTGGTAACATTTTCAGAAATAAGTTTCTCGTATATGTTTGTGTCTTTATGGATTTCCCATGAATCAAGCATGTCTTCTACTTCTGCAATAAGGTCATTCCCTGCACGCTTTTGGCGATCCATTGGGCTCAACTGAACAACTTTAGTTTTATCCGTTATATCATCAGCTATTTTAGCACGTTCCTCTTTACGGATTGTAGCCCACTTCTCAACTTTCTCAGTATATATACTCAGAACTTTATCCATATCGTAGCCCTTAGGGACATCATTGCCACGGTTAATAACCCATTCAATGATTGCTGCAGTATCATACAATCCACCATAGACCCAGTCAGGTCCATCCAACATAAATTTAAGTTTTTTGCCTTCAAAATTATTACGAATCCAATTACGAGTAATGCTCGCAATATCTTTCTTGTCCACTTCAAGACGGATATACGAAGAAAACCAACGGTAACCAGAATCAGTGGGTGCAGCTGCTAAACCCGTACGACGAGCTCTAGGTAATGCCTTTTTCTTACGTGGTGCCATTAATAATTCTCCTCATTTGATAATTAATACTATACCAAATTGGGTTAGATGTAAACACTTTATTTTAAACTTTATTAATTTTATTTAAAGGTGTATCATAATTGTTACACCCTGCTTCGTAACCTTCTTTGTAGACCTCATCTAAGTCCAGAAGTAGCCACTCACCTTCTTCCCATTTTTTACGGACATAATTTTTAGAAGCTAGAATATCAATTGTGATTTCAACTGATTCCTCTAGTTTTTTCTTATAATTGGTTGAGGCTCTACCAAGCATAAATGCACAAATACTAATACCAATTGTATAAAATATGTTAAGTAGAGCCCCATCAATTATCATGAAGTCACATCCCAACTAAAACCAGTAACAGAGTTTACACGAAAAGAGCGCCAACCTGCGGCTTTGATATCCCATACTGGAATCACTTCTTCGTTTACGGCACGTACTGCCTTTTGTGTAATAGAGTCTGATTTAATAGGAGTAGGAATTAGATCCTCACGTAGCGTACATGTCATCTGACGTGTGTCCCCATTCACCTTTGTAAAATCAACGTAACATGTGCTTGCCTGAAGCATCTCCATCATTTCATTTCGTGTCATCATATAATTATCCTCCGATATATTTTGTTTTAGGTCTGTACCAGTTCTTCTGGTTGTGAATACGAGCAAGCAAATCTATAATAAGAGTTGCTTCCTCTGTGTTGTCTTTGATTGCCTTTCTGAGAGAACACTCAATAAGGTCAATATCATCAACGGTTAATTTAAATAAGTCATTCGGTTTCATTTACTCAAGCCATAGTTAGCAAGGCGTCTTTGATGCTCTGCTTCCATATGATCTTTGAGTTGAAGTTGCATGACTTTTACTAACTCTTTCAACTCCCGCACATCGCCTTTCAACCGAGAGATTTTATCACTTGTGCGATTCAGTCGCATTTCAAGCTGTGCGGTATCCGACATTAATAATCTCCCCAATCATTGTCCCACCGAGTTGTTTGCTGGTAGCGTTCGCCATAAAATTCGTTTGCATATTTACTTGCATCGGTATAATAGTTAGGATTTTTTGATGAATCATCATGCAAATTGGAAAGGTTTTGTGTAGGCTTTTTGGCAGGCTTTTCTACCTCATCCATCCAACTCACAGTTTGCGCTGCTTTAGCTTTGATACGAGCTTTGAAAGCTGCTTGACGTTTACGTTTTTTAGCAATCTTGCGAATCATTTCAAAACGGTTAGACATTTGTGTTTCAGTAAGCATATTATTTCCTCATTTGATATAGGTATCATATCATATCATGATTGAGTTGTAAACAACTAATTGTACTTGTTTTAACAAAAGTTAAAACTGTTACAATTATGATACACCTAACATATCAGCCCAATATGCTTCCATAAGAGGAGCTAATCCTTGAGTGTAGTGCCAGTAGAAGTCAACATCTTCTGCCCAGCGGCATGCATCTTTAAACACGGATTTTTCAAAGTTAGTCATAATATTCTCCTTAGTTATAATATCATTATACCATAAAAAAAGGAAGTTGTAAACCCCCTTTTTAACTTTATTTCGAATCTCTTAGAAAAACAATTCCGAATCTCTTAGAAAAATAATTTCTTCGATTTCTTCTAAGGTCTCTCTGCATGTGGCTAGGAGAGGAGAATCTGATGCAAGGATAAGTTTCTTAGCTTCAAAGATTTGATCGTAACGGCATAGACCTTGAGGAATTTGGTTGGCGATTGTTTGAGTAAAGAGGTTCATTTTGTACCCTTTCTGTTTATATAATTATACTAACACGTATAGGTGCAGATGTAAACCCCTAAAGTTATATTTTTTTATTATTTTAGGGGTTTACAATACCATCAAAGTGTGGTATAATAAAGAGTATTCAGTTGAGGATAGGGTATATCACATATCAGTTGCACTAGGATCATGTCTTTGACGAACCCATTCATGGCAATGATAATCTCTTACCGCTGCCTTTGGTGCAAGTTTAAGAGTTTGATTCATTCCCTGTGCAACAGAGCTCATGCAAGCCTCTTCTGTTCTCCAAACCATCGCAGAAATCGTGGCTTGACAGTCATATGTTAACTGTCCGTCATCATCTAGTGCGCATATCATTAAAAGTGCTGACCACATCATATTCATATTTCATCATCCTTTATATATCTTTTGTAACATATCTTCGAATTGTTCCACCTTTGCCAAACGATCTGGCCATAAGATGTACTCTTTTTCTGGATTCATTTTAAGATTATTAAGAAGTGGTACAATAGCGTTAAACAATGAATCCAGTTGGTTCTGTTTATTGTCTGTCTGTTCGCTTAATGCTATTGCTGTTTCATTGGCTTCTTTTACAGTAGAGAGTTCGTCCTCTGTTACTGCAGTAAAACCAAAGTCGAATATATCATTCATTGTTGTATCCCACTGTACAAAATCTTGTGTATAAAGGTAATTTTAATTCACCTTCATATAATATGCTATTTATATTGTTTTTTATTGCCAAATCTCTATAATCCTCTATGGTATTAATATGCTCAGATACCTCGTGATAATTATTAGATGTAATTGCATACAATGGACCTTTTTGTGCGGGTATGTCTTTCATATGTTCTGCCGATGGATTAATGATTAAATCATATTGAGAGCACAAGTTTTCGTCATTAAAAATTTCTGTAGCATCCGCAGTAAAGGAATTATAGTTTGAGGACATACCATTAATATCAAAATACTTATCACGCCTCTTATGACAACTTTGTTCCACATCATAGAAATCCCAGTGTTCTACTTTACCAGATACTGTCATCAATTCATACAGTAGAATAGAATCCCAAGATCCTAGAACAGCAACTTTTTTAAAATCTTTTTTAAATTTGTTGATTTCATATACCAACCATTCTTTACTCTGAATCTGACCTTCTCTAAAACATTCTAAATTTGATTCCTCACCTGCCCAGGCATACGTGGCAACTCTGTCCATTAGCTGAATCATAAATTTTTCAGATGGCATCAAGTACACCGCTGTTTTTCAAGTCATCATAATGAAAACCGAATATGGCACTGCGCCTGATATTATCACCATTCACAACCCTATGATTCCATCCTGTATTAATGAACCACACATCACCTTTTTGCATTACAAGTTTATGGGTTCCCTGTTTATCACGAAACTCTAATACTGAATCAGAATCAGATAAACAAATTTGCGCTCTACAAATTACACTTGTATCAGCATCGATGTGCCAGTTTAACTCGTGATCACCTTTCATTTCACTCATTCTGAAACGATAAACATTCTTAAAAAGAGTATTCAAGAAAGGGGTTGTATAACGTGTACTATATGAAGGATCCCACTTGGTGTAGAGATATTCATTCACATCATCTTCGGCTGATTCTTGTTTCTTCTGCAAAAGAATTTGTCTGTACTTATCTTGTACATTGAATACATCTTCGTAATTACAGTTTTGACTAATGCCGTAATTGTCACCACCGATGTCATTACCACTATGAGTGTCTAGGATGTAGTTCAGTTCGTCCACGACTCGTGTCGGAGCGTCTCCCAGTTTACACATAGTAAGAAGTTTGTTACGTCGAGGACCAGTACCACCAACCCTCTTTCTTTTAGTTTTCTGTATTAAACATTCGGTCATATTCTTCTATACTCATATTGTTAAGTTCTGGCTCTATTCCTTTATATATTACATTTTGCCAACAGTCTTTTCCGCCGCCGCATGTCTGTAACATATTATATGATAGGTGCCAATTTTCTTTTGTGTGATGCTCTATCTTAGTTTTAAAGCGTTTTAAGGCATCTCTCCTATTCGTTCCCTGCATAGAAACAAACGCTGTATCATACCCTGTCAGATACTCTAATTGGTATGGGAGCAGCCGCATAGTTGGGCTCAGAAAGGTATCCACCTTAGGGTTTGTGAATCTTCTGTAGTCTCTATAGATGTATGTACGTGTTAATACTCTATAGCAACCATCATAGTATTTCTGTATGGTTGAAAATGCCATAGGGTTATCGTCATCGAATAGGAAGAACCAATCAATATATTTCTCAAAGTTGTTTGGTAGGATTTCAAACCATTCTCTGTTACGCTTGTCATACAGATTATTTTGTTCGCCTAATCTTTTTAATTCTTTTACAAATCTGTCCTTACCATATTCATCAAGTGTTAGGATTTTTTGATTAACCATATCCACCAAGCTCCCATATCAATTTCATACCAACGTCTACCTATTCTCCAATTACGTGGATCATCATGATGGTTTGCATGCCAACCTTCTCCGCCCGTAAGTATATTAACCCACCACAGATTCCGTACCTTTTCTTTAGTATGGCAATATGTATTGAGTAGACCATATCCAACATAACCGTAGACCATAGGCATAAAGAATAACCAAAAGGTCCAGATATAACCAAACACAATTAAAAACAATACCAGAGAAGCCCATCTTATTCTTTTATGGTTTTTATAAAACCACACAACCCTTTTATTTCTTAAAAGATCCTTTACCACTCTCCTTGGTATAGAAGGCACATTAAACATAGATGTAAGCACTTTCCACTTGGTCACAAATTTTGGCGAGTGTGGATCTTTATTTGTGTCAGAGTGATTGTGGTGTAGTCTGTGTACACCAACCCAACCGAGTGCTGGACCAGAACCAGATAAAGGTCCAAGTAACAATACCAAATATTCATACCAGGGGTTTGCTTTAAATGCTCGGTGGGCAAAGTATCTATGGTAACCAGCTGATACTATAGCAGATGATAAGAATACCCACCATAGAAAAGATACTAAGAAATATGCCACTGTATGATTGCCTTTGCTATTATATTAGGGTCAGTCTTATATAGGGGTTTATTCCGAGTGAGTTGTGTATCCATAAGAGGTACTCGTACACACTTACATCTGCACCTTGCGTATTTACTTATCCTTTCCAACTCTCTCTTCACTTGAGCGTACTCATCATTACGCTCGGGATATAGATCAAGTGTAAGTGAGGATATATTGATGATCAGTTTGCTGGTATTCTTGTATTGTTGTTCTATGGCATTATGCATAAAAATCTGCCCGCGACCGTCATATGCATTATTAATAAACACATTACAGTCCTGGGCAGATTCTGCTATTGATTTATAGTCTGTAGTAATACTGTAACCGTTCAGTTTATCAAAGCCAATAGTGTTTGGTAGGAGTTGCGTGAACGCTTTTCCTAATCCGTTCATATGACCTGTTACGGCTACTTTAGTCATTCATTATGCATCAAAGTGCTTTGCCAACATGTCGATGCGGTCTTCAGCAGCAGCCATTTTATCCAGCTCTTCCTGAATAGCTTCTACAATATCACTGTGCTCACCAATGCCTACTGACTGATTCATATAGACCATAATATTAGTTTTCGCACGTTCACGGTCACCTTCTGCATGCATACGACATGCCTTAATTAATTGTTCTTTCATACTACTTCCTTCTTTTTCTGTTTTTTCCCAAGATTCTGCTTTCCACTTTGCCATTTTCTTACTATCTCCTGTGCTTCGTTGATGTCTGTTGTTTTAAAAAATATGCTGCAGACAACTCTCCACTCATCGTGATAATTCATCCAAGCATGTGGTAACCAATTGTTTATAAGAATAGGACTATCCATATCTACATATTCATACATGTCATCATCATACTCCCATACATCCCATTGCTTGGGCCCAGTATATGTGGGATCATCTTTTCTTGGACTGTACAGATTATAAGGTTTTGGATATTG
>OJFG01000253.1_pt1 | contig 24518 bp, 44 predicted proteins | sample 1594071 | NCBI WGS metagenome assembly OJFG01 (sample SAMN05416818, study PRJEB24817) | seawater metagenome | isolation source: Sea water | place: Canada:Atlantic | collected 2013-07 | reverse complement strand
TAACCGCGCCAATGGGCGTAGAGTTGATTGAGCCGCCTGTGATGACTGCGTTGCTCGAAGCGAATGTGCCGTTGGCTGTAAGAGTACCGGATACAGTCGCAGTAGTGGTTGTGACAGTAGACGGATTAGTACCTAGTTCTACAATCTGTGTAGACGCATTCTCTGTGAATAGTCTTTTGTCAGTTACATTGACCGCGAGTTCGCCCTGAACCAAGTCACTCGTAGTTGGTACGGCTGAAGCGGTTGAGCTGTTCTTGGTTACTATCGTTGCCATGTTAAATTCCTGTAATTACCACTTGGTCTTATGTGACCAATAGCGAGCTGATAGTTTAGTTGGGCTTGAGTCTTGAGCGTTATGCCTAGCGTAGTATGATTTCTTTCGCGCTTTGTCTTTGGCAGTCTTGGGATTACTCCCTGCACCCGTTACGCCCTGCTGCCCGAAGCGGACAGTCTTAATTTCATCTCCGACTTTAGCCAATACAACATGGCTCTTGGTGGGATGGTTAGGAGTCTTTTTGGGCTTATTATACCCACTTAATCCGAGCTTGGTTAATTTTGGATCTTTATTACGCATAAGATAAGGGGGCAGGTTTCCCCACCCCCATCTCCGTTTAGCCGTTAACAGCCATGATGAAGCCGCTGTCAGGACGGTAAGTCTTGACACCGTACAGAGTATCAGCAGTATACAGCGTTCCGAGGAACTCCTGCTTGTACTGAGTCTGTGAACGAACACCAACTTGCTCTGCAAGAATCATAGTATCTGTATGCACGAGCATTGCTGCGCGAATTTGACCACCCGCTGAGTTTGCACTTGCAAGCTCAGTAATAGGGCAGTTAGTAGAGATGTAAACATCAATACCATACAGGTTACCGATCTTGCCATTTTGTACAGGCTCGCCGCTAACAAAATCAGAAGATACATAACGGTCAATACCCATGATTGTGTTACGCAGTGAAGGCGGGATAACAAATGCACGGTTGTCCATAGGGACATCAGCGTCATCCTGCTTCTGAATCAGATCACGGAAACAAACATCAGTGAAAACGTCAGCAGTAGTAACAGTGTCGTCTGCATAAGCTGTAAGACCGTTGGTGGCGTCACAGAAGAATGCAGCACCAGTGTTAGTCCATAAAGTGCCGTCACCAGTACCGAACGATTTGCCAAGATTAAATAGATCAGTATCTACTTGACGAGACAAAGCATAACCCGCATCTGATGTGTAGAAATTACGGAGCGAAGCAAGAGCTTGAGTCTCTGTAATATCTTCAATAATGCGTGAGTATTCGTAGTGCTTATCTAACGCGATTTGCACTTCGCTCTCTACGTTGCTCTGAATTGTTACGGCAGTAGCTTGTGCCTTAACATGAGCATCACCGCGAATAGGAGCAGGAATGTGGATGATGTCACCCTTCTTTCCTGTCATGCTCATTTTCTTAACTACATTCGCGAGAATAAGGTTCTTCTCGTATGCAGCGCGAATTTCGTCACTCCAGATTTCTGGAATAAAGGTAGCAGCGCTAGTATTAGTTACCGCTCCCGCCATATTTGGATAGGTTGAATCAGTCATAATAATCTCTCAAAGGTTAGCTTGTTTTTACACGGCCTTCCTGATACGCCTTAAATATCTCATTAGACATAGCTTGGTAGCGTTTCGGGTTGGTTCGCATTAGTTCAATAATGTCGCTTCGTCTATAGATCTTTCTGCTTGGTGCTTCTGAACTTCCATTAGCACCGCCCGTTGAAGCTGCGTTCAAAGCCTGTTTACGTTCTTTGCGCTCAACACTTACAGCCTGTTGCGCAACGTCTTGAGTTGATTTCCAACTAGAAAACAATTCATCTGCTGCGTCATAGTCGTACTTGTTGTTTGCTCGCTCGTATAACTCTGAACGAATCTTGCTACCTACAACCCATTGTTGAAAATTGGTGTCCATAGCAACTTCTTTAATGTCAGGGTGCTTTTGCTGTAAAGCCGAAAGCGTCTGACTTTGTTTCATCTGATTGCCTAATTGCTCCAACTGTTTAATGGTTGGATGGTTTGCAATTTTGCTATCAACAGCTTTGTCGGGTTCAGCAAAGAAATCTATCTCTTCAGCCTGTTCCGGTTCGTTGACTTTGGTCTGATTAAGAATGAAATCGTCTACAACTTTCCTTAGCTGACCTACTTCCTGTCCTTGCTGACCGATGCGGGACTCTGCCTCTTGGTGCATCTTGATCAACTCAGCAGGAGTTTTCCCCCTGTAATGCTCGGGAGTGTCATCTACGGCTACCTCTTCAGTATTTTCCGAGACCGCTTCCTGTTGTACTTCTTCATCTACCTCGTTCTTCACTTCGTCAATAAGTTGTGCCACTATTAAACTCCTATGGAGACAAGACCAATTCTAAGCTACCCCGAAGGACTTATGATTCGGCTACCTTGCGTTCGTGTTTAATCTTCGCCTGTCTATCCTTAGCCCATTTCATAGTAGCTCCCGGATAAGAACCGGAGATGGGGTCGAGTACCGACTTAACAGGTGAGATCATCTTACTACTAGAACCACCGCACTCAGGACAGTCACGCCGATAACCCTCAACAACCTTATCGCGATTAACCATTGCCTCATGGACATGGCCTTGCTCGCATTGGAAATCAAAGATTATCAACATCACTGCTATCCTCTTGTACATGGTTCATTGCAGATTCTAAATTGAGTATGTCAGCCAGTACGCTTAGCTGACCTTTACGAAAAAACAAATCATTAACGTCTTTCGTATACTCTACGGAATTAATTTGAAGAGCGTTGGCACTCAGCTCTTTTATGAAATCCTTCCAACCCTGCGTTAAAAACATATCCGCACGGTCGTCATAATATTTTTCTGTTTCTCTATCCATTCTTCTTAGCCTTCGGCTTTGCTTGCACGAAGCTCTTGACCTCGTGAAGAAGGATTTCGTGTTGCTTCTCTAAAGACTGAATCCGCTTGTCCATTAAATCTAGGACTACGTTTACCTGTGTAACTACGTCCTCTAGTTCTCGTTTGGTAATCATTGCGGCATGGCCTTAACTGTATCAAGGTTCAGTCTCTTTTCTTTTAGCGCAGCATCAGCAACCTTGAGTCGGCGTTCAAACTCTTTATCATCTGCATCACCGACAGAAAGGTTAGATGTCACAGCTTTAATCTGATCTATCTCTAGCTCTACAGGAATTGCTTTAGTCTCTGCTGCAATCTTGGCAGCTCGTGCTTGAGACTCAGCGCCTTGTCCGTTCAGTGCGTTAGTCTGCGACTGTTGGAACTCCATCTGTGCTTGCTGCGCAGCTTGTTGCGCTTGTTGGGCTTCAGGTGAAGGCTGTCCTGCTTCTTGTAGAGTTTGTATTAACTGCTCGCGGTTGCTGAGGTTCATATTGTCTATGATCGATTGAATCAACGCAGGATAAAGCGGAGACTCAGGAGACATAGTTTGTAGAAGCTGAACCAACTGCGTAACCTCGTATTCTCTAGCAATGATGCCAAGAGAGGAGGTGACTTCAAACTTATAATCCGATACCGGATATAACTCAGGCTCAAACTGCATGTATCTGTGTGCAGCCTTGGTAACGAATGGTATCAAAAATGACTCTTGGAAGTTAATCAGTGTTCGCTTGTGGCGTTTAATCACTGCACCAAGGGACATTGAGATGCCCGCTGCTGTGGCTTCGCCATTGATTGAGCCGCCAACTCCAACAGAATCTATTGCGCCTGTGGCAGTCTGCACCATTCGCTGTAGCTCACCTGCTTGCGCGAAGGTAATCTGAGATACTTGACCAAAGTTAAATGGCTGCAAGACTTCAGAAGGATTACCATTGGTTAGAATGATTTTCCCCGGTCTTACTTCAGGCTTTGCCCCGCGAGGTAGGCGTGTTGCGTCCATCGCCATCATTGGGTGGACTGTTAGAGCCAGTGCATCGATCCTAGCCCTTAATTCTGCGTCCAATGCCTTCTGTGAGTTATAACCTTTTTCACATACGCCACGACCCCAGAACCTAGAGGGTACGATGTCCCAAGGGAACGCCACAACAGGGCGATCTTGCATCATGTACGGGTTCTTCTCCGCTTTCAGCAGAGTACCACCGTTAGCTATTACAACAATCGCCTCAACATAGAAGTCAGTCTCTTCTTCGGCGTCTGTAAGCTGTTCAACCTCTTCGTATTCATCGTCATTCTCAAGTAAATAGCGGGGAACAAGTCCGTAATACTTGGTCAAACGAGTCTTATCGGTAGGCTGCGTGGTAAGTTCGTGGTCAGGATCTAAGTCTGTGTCAGGGTAAGCAAAGTTAAAGGGGACATTCTTGTATACACCCTTCTCCTGTAGCTGTTCTATAGCGTGTGGTGAGACGAATTCATCAATCACTACACCTAATGCGCTGTCTACATCCACAGCAACAGGGTCAATCAAGAAGTTTTGAGGTAAAACAGGTCGTAATTTAACGACTGTGCGGTCTGAGATGTTCACACCTACCGCTTGTAGCTGACCATCCATAATAGGTTGGGTCGCAGGTTTCATCTCTTTGACTTCTTCTAGGACAATCTCAGCTATACCTGTGCCAAAGACGGCTGCGTTGATTAAACACTCAGCAACACCCTTGCGAATCTTGTTAGCCTTGAAGTCTTCCAAGAGCTTTTCGCGAAGGTAGACTACGTCTTGGTTCTCTTGGTCAGCGATGTCGTCCTTCATATCAAAGAACCTACCACGACCAAACGTAGCTTCTTCAATCTCTGCAACTGATGACTCTACGGCTTGTTGTAGGGCAGGGGATATAATCTGTGATCGTTCTGATTCGCGGTTACGGTCTTCGCTCGCGTAGATGCCACGCCACAGACGGTAGTATTCATCAAACTTCTTTTCGTAGTTAGTCTCGTAATGGTTGCGCCAATCTTCGCACTTCTCCATTACCCAAGACTCAAGAGTCTCTTCTATGCCAAACTGATCTTCGTTTGATTCGAGCATCTTAATATCCCGCTACTGAGTCAATTACGTCAAACTCATCTATTTCAAAGTCGTATGAGTAAGACACCTTAGCCAGTTGGTCTATATAGGCTAAAGCGTCTACCATGTCATCGTGGGTTAAGGCATCAGGGAATTGGAAGATTTCATCCATGAATTGGATGTTCCACTCACCTTTGTTGAGGTTGCAGATCCCGTTCTCGAATCTACCCTGTAACGCCCACATAACCCTGTCAGTTTTCTTTTTGTTCCCGTGAGTTAGTTCCTCAACGCGAAAGAAGTTCTGATACTTTTTCATCAGGTCAGTAAGCGGCGACATGACAGCCTGTCGGGCAATGCCCTTCTCTATACCGACTGATATGGGCTGATAGTCTCTAACTATCTGGAATATCTTCTCAGCAGTAGCGTTTAACTCCCACCTACCGCAGACAATGTCCTTGACCCACCAACCATACTCGCCTACCTTTACAATGGCAATAGCAGTATTGTCAAGTTTTTTATTTTTAGATTTGGCTTTTCCTACCTCTTCAAAGCCCGCGAGGTCAATGGCAACGTAGTAATCTCCGGTATCAGGCTCTTCGTCATCGAAGTGAACCCACTCTTCTTTAAACATCTCAGAGCCACGCGCCTCAAAAGATGCCATAAACTCCTGACGGAACGCGAAGGAAGACATGGATTTCTTGGCTGCATCTATCTCTTCTTTGTCTAGTAAGTCATTGTCGTAACTTGTGTAGTGCCATGCTTTATAAGTGGGGTCTTCGCCTAAACTGGCTTGTTTGTAGAGTTCATAGAAATGATTTCTACCCATTGGTGTCCCGATAAATAAGGCATCGCCTTTCAAGTCTGTCAACGCAGGTCGTAGTATTAGCTCCCATACATCGGGCTTCATGTCTGCGTATTCATCCAAGACAAGAAACTTGAGACTTACGCCGCGCATTGTCTCAGGTCTGTCAGCGCCCTTCAAGCTGATAGTTGTGCCATTGATAAGTCTTACCTGCATGTTATTAACATGGGAGTTCTCTATCACGGGTCTGCCTATCTCCAAGAGGAGATTCCACATAATATCTCGTGCCTGACCCTGAGTAGGGGCTACATAGAACACCTGCCCTTGATCTGACTTCAAAGCGTTCACTATCAAAAGATAAGCCGCAAGACGAGACTTCCCCGTCCTACGACCCGCAGCAACTACTTTGAAACGTGTGGGGTCGTTCCAAACTTCTTTCTGCCACTCTAGAAGGCTTATGTCTAGGTTCATTTTCTCTTCGCGGTCTTCTTGGCTTGCTTAAAGTTTTTAGCTGTAGGTGCGCCTTTACTGCCGACCTTTCTCATGGTCTCGCCGCTACCTGCTGCAATACGCTTCTTCTTCGCGTTGATGTTTTTGTACAAGCTCATATTACTTCCTCTTGGGAGGGGCTTTCTTCTTAGCGGCCTTGGCTTTCTTAGCTGCTGTCATTCCCGCAGGGGTGTAGGGGTATTTCTTTCCGTTTACATTAGGCATCGTATAATCCTCATTTAGCCTTCATTGATTGAAGTTTTGTTCCTTCTTTGTACCCGCCTTTGGCGTAAGTTAGTGCTTCTTTTTTGCCTTTCATTGGTAAGTAATTGTTATTCTTTAGATTATACTCCATAGCTTTAGAGCTGTCTTTGAATTGATACAGCTCTCCGCTAGGAAGCTGTACAATGGTGGGAAATACAAACCAGTTACCATTTTCATCTACCTCTGCCGCCATGCGGTGTGTAGAGATTGAGCCGTCTTTGTTTTTGATAAATGGGTAGCTATCAGGGTCTCTGATGCGAGCTAGAAACTCAGGTTCTGCTTTATCAGGCATCGTATTCTCCGGTTCGTATCATATTGGTAATGGTTATAGCTCGTTGACCCACTTGCTCTGCCCAGTTAGAGTCTAAGAACTCTAACGAGGCTGCTTCGTAGTTAGCAAGAGACATTTCTCTAAGAGCGTCTCTAAAACCGCGAAGACGGCTAATACCAAGGTTGAAGCACATATCCATCATAGCGTCTTGGCGCACCAAGTCCAAGTGGGTAAACCACTCAAACGCTTTGGTTAGCTCTTGCTCGCAGCGACGGATATCATTCGCGAGGAGATAGTAGACTTCATCCTCAGACAATCCCATTGAGTCAAGGTTACGCCCAACTCCGATGGTCATATCTCCCGCCGTGCATTCGTAAGGCTTAAGCCGCAAGCCCTCGTGCTTAATGAGCAGGTCTTCAATCCTCATGAAACTCTCCTTCTATCACTTCGGGTTCTACGATCGTATCAGTGACCCCTGAGATGGTTATATTGACCGTAGGCTTACCCCCTAGCTTGTCCTTGTCAAACGAGCTGATAGGTAAGATGCGATCTACTATGAGCTTCCACGCAGCAGATTGGTTCTTGTGGTCGTCATCTTGAGCGGCTCGGAAGATAGACTCTATTACAGCGTTGGTATCCCTCCTCGCGAGGAATCGCTGCTTCATCTCTGCCATAGCCGAATGGTCACCCTTGGGTCTGCCAATGGGACGGTTCTTCGGCTTCTCTATCTCCGACTTGCGGGGACGGCCACGCTTTCTCTTTACTGGTGCATTGTCTTCAACCACAACATAGAAGCTCTTTGGTAATTAATATTTGGCGTATTAAACCACTAATTGGTGAATTTCGCCAACACTTGTGTTTATAGGGGTTTGAGGGGTGGTTTTTTTGCTTCTTTTTTTTAATTTGGCCTCACGCAAATTTGGGGGGCAACTACAGTAAAAAGCTCGCGCGCCCGCGCACCCCCGGTCATAAGCCGAAACCCACCTTGGTTTTTAGGGGTCGTGCGTGATGCGCACACACACGCACACACGCGCACGCACACGCGAGTAAACGCGCGCGCACATACACGCGCACGCGCGATGATAGACGCGAGCAAGCCAGTGGCGAGAGTGAAGGGAGGGATAGCAGCCAATAGCCAATCGCATACCCTATACACACGATTCTCAAATCGATACACACTGATACGAAACCCAGATGAATGGTTGAGTGATTCGGTAACACATTCACGGTAACACGGTAACACTTTGCGGTAACACAGTAACACTCTCAACACTGTATGCATACACAGTACATCGGCTGCATCCCCCGTAATCATTGGACTTTTAAAACTTGGCACGCCTTCTGCATTGTATTCTACGACAACGCAACAATCACACAACACAGGAAAGCACACTATGAACAGATACGACACTCCAGAATGGAAAGCACTAGCCAAAGCGCAGAACGCTCCAGAGAATGCCAACATAGATATTCTCACCATTACCGGATTTATGAATCACGAGCAATTCCTAGCGCATGTAGCACGATACGTTAAATAATAATCTAGCCCCTAGAAATAGGGGCATCACCAAGGGGATTCACAATGCTATACGAATACGATGACGGACACGCAAGCTTCGAATGCTATCTGCTAGCAGAACATATCGAAGACGATTCACGCTCTTATGTTGAATTACTGCCCGAATATGTAGAACGAGGCGAGCGCTCTACATACTGGATCAATAACGAATACTTAAGCAAAGGGGAATAAATCATGGAATATTTCGAACTGGAAATGCACGGCGATCACCTGCGAGTCGAATGGAACGGCAAGGCCACATTCAATATCCAATGGCCTATTGGTGGCCAATGGGTCGATTTTGAATGCTTCACTTGCTACGGGATCGACAACGCGCACGATGCACTCGAATGTGCATACGAATGGATTAATGAGAACGTATTTGAATTTCAAGGGGAATAAACCATGCATGTACAATTCGTCAAAAAATCATCTAATACAAAAATAGGCGCGATACCTTGCACCACAAGCGCGAGAGACACTTGCCCCAAGGCATGCCCCTACGCGGGCGTAAATGGCTGTTATGCCGAAGCGGGTTATTACACTCGCCTCAATTGGGATAAGGTATCAAGCGGCGAGCGAGGCGCTAAATACGCTGATTTCCTAGACAATATCGGCAAGCTTAAGGTTAAAACCCTATGGAGGCATAACGTAGCAGGGGATCTAATGCCCGATAGCAAGGATAGCGAGAACATAGACTCTCGCGCCTTAGATCTACTTGCGACCGCTAACACTGGCAAGCGCGGATTTACCTACACGCACTATCGCGACAATGCGCACAACATCAGAGCGATTCGATCCGCTAATCGTAAGGGGTTTACGGTTAACTTATCCGCTAACACAATAGATCACGCGATCAAATTGAAGCGCCACAATCTGCCCATTGCAGCCGTTGTGCCTAGTGATCACGGGAACGATACGCGCACAATTCAAGGGGTAAAGTTTATTACTTGCCCTGCTACATACAAGGATGAGGTTACATGCGCGACCTGTAAACTTTGTTCGGTAAGCAATCGCGATTCGGTAGTGGCCTTCCCTGCTCACGGATCGCGCACCAATAACGCTAATATCATAGCAAGGGGTTAATCATGAAAGTAATACACGTTTACAACATGCGTAAGGATGGAAAATTTAAAGTTGAGCTTATATATGCGGGCGAACCTAATGCTTTCGGCGGTCGCTATCCCGATAGCAGATACAACAAGCTTAAAACACTAGAGCAAATAAACGCTTACGAATTGTACGGTGATGATCAATTCTATAATCACTCGCAATTCAGCGATTCAATTTTCACTTTAACAGATAGGAGGGGTTAACTATGAGCAATTGGCATAGCGAAACAATCGAGCGCTTTAAGGGACTGCCCATAGAATCGCTAGAGTATATCAAGGGTGATGCCTATCAGGCGGCAACAATAGGCGACACAGTAGGCAATCCGAAATCGGGGCAGTATTGGGATGAATTCTACTATGCTGCAATGGAGTTAAAACAGAGGGCGAAACAATGCTAATAAACGAAACCGATCCAACAATCTTACCATACGATCAAGCGATAGATGCGGCCTCTGATTGCCGCAAATCAGACCCAGAATGGCAGTATACGGTAGAAATTGAGGCGCGTACTGGCCTCGCCAAGATCGCGGTATATGACGAAAATGCAATCAAACTAGGTTATCTATAAGGGGAAAGCACAATGGATTTAAGTAAAGCATTACAGCAAGTAGGCGGGCAGTTAATAGATCTCAGAAATCAGAGAGCGGGCGATTCGTTTAGCTATCCATCCGCGATCGCTATAGTAAAGCGCGATCATCCGCTCCATCCATTCGTGGTGTGGCGTGCGATCGATCCATCTAGATCTGGCAATGCGCCATTTTTTGAAAGCGGCAATTATTGCGAGACACTAGCTGAGGCGATGGAAGATCACAGACTGTAATCAATACGCGATTCTATACGTCAACGGCGTATAGGGTCACCATAGGGTATAAGGGGAATCACATGACACACGAAAAAGCACTAACCAAGGCGCTAGTCCTATGCGTGACAGCGCCAGAACATAGGCTAGGGGATGCGCTTAAACTCGCGCACGAAATAGCAGACATGTGTACGCCGAGCGAAGTAGCAAGGGCAAAAGAGAGCGCCAAGGGGATAATGGAATGATATTAAATAAAAACGAAATTAAGATTTTACTTGAGTTACTAACAACGGCACTAGACAACGTAGGGGACGATTTAAACCAAGAAGGACTGAGTGACCACGGAGCAACGGTGCTTAGTGAACGGCATAATGACCTATATCTAATTAAGCGATCACTGGAGGTGTCACCATGAGAACGAATAGAGCGGTAGAGCAAGAAAATAAATTGCTTAAGTGTTTCGCTATCGGCTGCGGCCTGATAGGATTCTACACCCTCGGCGTGTTAACTGAGCCGAGTATGCTTAAAGAAGAGCAGCGCGAATCGAACCTATATGCCACGATGGTTTGCTTAGGTATTGAAACCGATATGGCCTATGGATGGCCTAACTACAAGCGATTGGAGGTGCAGTGTGACTGACTGGGAGAGCTTTAAAGCAGAGCCTAAGCAAGGGGCTAGGCCAGACAAGAAACTTGCTGCGGGTAGCCCCCGCTCAATGTGTGTTAGATGTTGGGAGGTATTCTCGACCGAACGCAATTTCGACAGGCATTTAAAAGGGAGCGCAGCAGAACGATTCTGTGTGCAGCCGAATGCGGTAGGGCTAGTGCAACGAGCAAACGGGGATTGGATTGAGGGAGGCCGCGATCAGCCGACACACTGGGAAAGGTAAACTGTGATCCTAGATAGGGTCGCGACTATCCTAGATAGGATTTAATTAAGTGTCCCCCCGAAGGGGGACTGATCACACCACAAGGGGGAGGAGGATGCATTGCGATCTAGCGCAGGTTATCCGCTCTCTCCCTGTAACGCAAGGGGAAAATGCATGGCAGATTACGAACTAATATGCAGTAAAATGAGCCAGTTAAGGCGCAAGGGTAACAAGGCAATGGCCTTATGTCCCGCGCACGATGACAAGTCGCACTCGCTCAGTATCTTATACCGCGAGGCAGATGATAGGGTATTGCTTCACTGCTTTGCTCAGGACTGTAGCGCAGAGTCCATTCTAAAGGCCGTAGGGCTTGCGTGGCGGGATATCTATCCGCAGGATGGGTCACCCTATACCCCTAAGCTGAGCAAGCATACACGCGAGCAGGTGAAGTCTGCAGAGTGGCTTCTAGAATTAGTACCAGTCTGGTCTCGCGAGGGGGTAGCATTTACGGATAAGGATCGGGCAGATATTTATGAGGCGCAGCGGATAGTTAATGGCGCGAGGGGGATCAAATGAACGGATGGATTAGGTTAGATAGAGCAATACAGGATAACTTCCTGTGGCAAGAACCCGAAGCGTTAAAACTATGGCTGTATCTACTGATGGCTGCGTCCTTAACGGATAAAGCGACAGCGTTTAATGGGCAAATGCTCACCATAAAGCGGGGTCAACTGGTCTTCGGTTTGAATGCCGCAAGCGCCAGATTAAACATATCAGTACGGCGTATTCGAACGTTCCTAAAATGGTTTGAAACTGAGGCTATGATTGACAAGCAAATCACCAATAAATTCTCAATCATTTCAATAACTAACTACGCTCAGTATCAGGATTCGGGCAAGCAACCGACAAGCAAGAGTCAAGCAACTGACAAGCAAACGACAACAACTATACAAGTAACAAGTAACAAAGAACAATCTATACCCCCGACAGTTGAGGAAGTGAGGGCTTATTGTGACTCGCGCAGCAACGGCATTGATCCCGAAATGTTCATCGCGTTCTATGAAGCGCGCGGGTGGAAGATCGGCAAAGACAGAATGAAATCATGGAAAGCCTGTGTGGTTACATGGGAGAAGCGTAGGCAAGAGCAGACCCCTACTCGCGAAGCATCATGGGGGGTGGAGCTATGAGGTTGCCCCAAGGACTAGAGCTAGACCAATACCTTGAACTCACAGGCATGATGGAGGCATCGCAGATTCACTCGGCGGGCAGGTGGCATGATGAGGTAGTCGAGCGATCCAAAGGCCAAAAGATATGGGGCGCTAAGTTTCCGTGGCCTAAAACTCATGACACGTTTCGGCTAAGGCAGGGCGAACTTACCTTGCTCGCAGGGGCTAACGCCTCGCGCAAATCAATGATCTGCGGGGAGATAATCCTACACCTGCTCAAGCATTCTAAGGTCTGCCTCGCGTCTCTGGAGATGAAGCCGAGCGAATCCCTGTACCGCATGTTAATGCAAGCCGCAGGGGCGAAGGATGGCGACCCTGCGGAGAACTTTATTTCTGAATTTAGCGAGTTCGTTGACCAAAACCTAGTGATTTTTGATCAATTAGACACAGTTAAGCCAGAGAGGGTCTTGGCGATTATCACCTACTGCGCGAGAGAATTGGGCTGCAAGTATGTGTTTGTTGACTCCCTCGCGAAATGTGGCACGGGCTTTCAGGATTACTCTGCCGAGACCGAGTTCGTGAACAAGCTACAGCATTGCGCGAAGACACTGGATGTAGGCATCGTGCTAGTCGCGCACATTCGGAAGCCACCACAGGCCGATGACAACTGGATACCCGACAAGTATTCCATTCGCGGTGCTAGTACCTTATCGGACATGGCAGATAATGTGATTCTGACGGCCTCGAATCCCAAGAGAAAACAGCTCAAGGAATTAGCCAAACTGACCGACTTAGATGAGAAGCAGCAGGAATATTTATCTAAACATAAAGACCAAAAGTTGATCGTAGCCAAGCAAAGACACAGCGGTGGATGGGAAGGCACATACAATTTTTACTTCCATGATAACAGCTTACAGCTAACCGAGCAGGAGGATCGGCCTAGAAGATTTTATTTCAATACAATTGTTGACAAGGACATTTAATATAGATTACGATGATTACACATTCTGAGGAGGATGATATGAAATACATCAAAGAGTGGCTCGCCGAGCCGACAACCGCAACACAATATCTTATTGACGGTGACATTGATTGGGATGTCGTCCCACTAGCTGACATCGATCAGATGATCTTCTCTGTACTGCATGACGCAGATGCGAATGAGTATCTGTGTGACATCATGCTCTATCACAGTGATCCCGAAGTCCTTCGCGGCTGCATCCATAAGTTAATTACAAACAAAGCTGACACGCTTACTTACTCTGTGATCTTTAGGGGTGAGATGCGCGAGGCTGTATTGTCTTTCATTCGGGATGTCGCCACCCGCGAGATTGGTATAGCTGAGACTGCACTAGCTGTGTACGGTCACGAGTATGCGACTACTGAGCAGGTCATGCACAGTATTCGTGACGACATGCACGAACAAGCATATTTCTAGGGGGTTTCATGAAATTAATTGTAGACACTAAGAAAGCTCAGATACTCTTCTCATCATTACTCAACACGCAAATAGAGTGCAGAAGGATCGAAGAAGATGCAGATGCCTTAGCAAAGTACCCCACAATAGTGGGCATGGCGCAGCTAACAAAAGATATGATTGATGATGTATTAGACACACTGTTAGATCCAGAGGAGGCCGAAGATGAAACAATCTGAATCAATAGCAAACCTAGCAGCCGCGATGGCTGCGGCACAGGGTGAGATGGGTGCGGCAGTCAAAGGCTCATCTAATCCATTCTTTAAGTCTAGCTACGCTGATCTAGGTGCGGTCATACAAGCAGTCAAAGCCCCATTCGCGAAGCATGGCCTGAGCTATGTGCAATTCCCTGTTAATGGGCAGGGTGGCATTGGGGTATCTACACGTTTAATGCATGCATCCGGTGAGTGGCTAGAGCAGGAGTTCCTAATTCCTCTAGGCAAGTTAGATGCTCACGGTGCGGGTTCAGCTATCACCTACGCTAGACGATACGCTTTACAGTCTATTGCAGGTATCCCTGCCGAGGATGACGATGGTAATGCTGCATCGACCAAGCCTAAGCATCCGCATCATCCTGCAAAAGCTACTGAGGATTTCTTCTAATGCGAATAATAGATTGCGAACAGGGCAGTCCTGAGTGGCTGACCCATAGGCTAGGTGTCCCGTCAGCCTCACAGTTTTCTAAGATAGTTACTGGCAAGGGGGGTAAGTCTACGCAGGTAGAGGCTTACATCAATCAGCTAGTCGCTGAAGAGTTAACAGGCGAGACTACATTTGTCTACGTCAACGAACACATGAAGCGTGGCACTGAGTTAGAGCCAGATGCGCGTGAATTGTACGCAGCCCTGACAGGTCAAACTGTTCAGGAAGTGGGGTTCTGTCTGCACGATACTGTGAACGCAGGTTGTTCGCCAGACGGATTAGTGGGGGAGGATGGTGAGGGTGGTTTGGAAATCAAATGCCCTGCCCCTGCTACGCATGTGGAGTGGGTGAAGGCAGGAGTATTACCTTCTAAGCACTTGCAGCAGATCATGGGATGCCTGTGGGTCACAGGCCGTCAGTGGTGGGACTTTATGTCCTATCACCAGACCATGAAACCTTTGATCGTTCGTGTTGAACGCGATGAGGAGTACATAGAAGCATTGGCAGAACATGTAACCAATGCAGCATTAAAAATCAAACAAGATGTTAACCAATACTTTCAGTAGGGGGTGTTATGAAGGGAAGGAGGAGCTTAAACAATGCGCTTATAAGCATCGACATAAATTACGAGTGTGGAGAGGGTGAGGTTTATTTTGCTAATACATTCTTATCATTAGACCCCCTGTTAAAAGCAGACATTTTGCAGGATTTAATGCATGACATGCAAGACCAATACCTTGTCTCTAGGATACAGATGCGCAAGGCTTACACTAAAATCGAAGATAGTTTTAACCCAAAAGAGGAGCAAGACAATGAGTGATTACGATGATACAAACCGTGGCGCACTGTTCAAGAACGAGCGCAAAGAGATTGAGACGCACGCTGACTACAATGGCACGATCAATGTAGGCGGTCAGGAATACTGGCTGAACTCTTGGCTCAAGGAATCGAAGAGCGGCAAGAAGTACATGAGCCTGTCGGTTAAGCCGAAGGATGCTCAGTCTGCACCCGCACCAAAGGTGGATGTTGCTTTAGAAGATATGCCATTTTAATTTATTGGGGGCGCAAGCCCCCTTATCCTTGGAGGAAGTATGCACATAGGCCAAGCAATTAGATGCGCACATGCCATTAAGAACATCAAGCACATCAGGGTAGCGCAGCAAATAGGCGTGAGTGCAGCCAATTACTCTCACGCCTTGACTCAACAGGGTATGCAGGTTAAACGCTACAAACAGATATGTGACGCGCTTGGAATGAGCATGGATGATTTATTTAAAATAGGAGAAGAGTATGCTGACGGTGACACAGACGAACCAACAAGTTAGAGAGAAATTAGAGAAAGACTTGGAGTTGTTCTTCGGCAAGGGCGGGCAAGTTAGACACCTACCTCCCTGCACCTACTCCAATCATATACTAACAGAGAAGCAGCGGTTCGATGCTCGCTTCGGTCAGAGGGGGAAGAAATGACTGATATAAATCAGGGGGATTTCTGGGTGGTAGATGACAGGCGTTCGCTTGAAGCCTTCATCAAGATGATGACCCAAATGTACGAGGAGAAGAAGTATCTGACACTCAAGATCAAGGGTGGCAAGACCAGAACATCTACACAGAACAACGCGCTGCATGTGTACTGCCGACTACTAGGCGAGAAGCTGAACGACTCAGGCTATGATATGAAGCGAGTCATCAAGCAGGAGGTAGATATACCGTGGTCACCCTCGCTTGTTAAAGAATATCTCTGGAAGCCTATCCAAAAGATTGTGGCTAACGAAGAGTCTACCGCGAAAGTAGGGTCGGATGATTACCATAACACCTACTCTGTACTGAGCCGACATCTCAGTGACAAGTTCGGAGTGTTCGTTGAGTTTCCGAGTAAGCGCCAGTGATTATCTTTGATGACTTTGCGCGAGCCTTAGAGGAGGCCGAATGGTGCGCGAATGATGAGCGGGTTTTGTATTATGTATTCCTATTCAATGACAAATTCGTGGTGCGCAAGAAGCACGGCGGCGCACCTAAGCCCAAGCGAAAACACATAGAGGTAGGCTTTCATCACAGGAAAGCAGGGAGAAAGCCACATGTTTGAGGTCGCTTGTATCGCTATGGCTATTTACTTCGAGGCGAGGTCTGAACCCTTAGATGGGCAGGTCGCAGTAGCTAATACCATCATTAATAGGGTGGAATCTCCCAAGTTTCCCGATACACCCTGTGAAGTAGTCCAACAAGGCAAGACATGGAATGGTCATATGCTCCGAAATCAGTGCCATTTCAGCTATTACTGCGATGGTAAGCCTGAAGTAATAGTAGACCAAGGGGCATACACGTTAGCCCTCAGTATCGCGGTGAATTGGCCTAATCTCGTTGACATAACAAGTGGTGCTACCTACTATCACAGAGATGACGTTCAACCCTACTGGATAGACAGCCTAAAAATTAGCCGCAAGATTGGTCGGCATATCTTTTACAATTAGGCACACTAAATGAGAAAGCATCATGAATGATCAACCGCAGTACAATCCACCGGAAGATGTAAAGGCTGTATCTAAGACATACTCTGTCATGTCCAAGCTGTTCAGCCTAGCTCTACTCAAGCTGCGCTACGATAAAATGAATACGGCGAGCCAGATCCGAGCCGAAAAGACCATGTTTGCATTGCTTCACGAGAGAAACTGGGATGCCAAGAGCGACCGATAGGCGAAAAAAGCGCAAGTCTAGACCAAAGACCAAGACCTCGGCACAGCTCAAGCAAGAGTGCTATAGGGCTATACAGAAGCTCGCGAGGATAGCTGCGGCAGATGATCAAGGTTACTGCTCTTGTGTCTCCTGCGGCGTTACAAAGCACTACAAGGACATGCAGGGTGGACACTTTATCCCCAAGGGCAACTCGTCTTACTGGGCATTAGAGATAGAGAACATCCATCCTCAGTGTGCAGGGTGCAACATGTGGGGTATGAGGCATGGTTCTGCTGCTCAAGAGTATACGATGTGGATGGAAGACATGTATGGAAGAGACTTTGTCAAGGACATGATTGCTAAAAAGTCGTCCCCTGTGAAGCGATACAAGGCAGACTACGAGCAACTGTTGGCAGGGTTTACTGAGCTTATCCGTAAGCACGAGGGGAGAATATGCTAGGGAAAGTAATATTTACTAAAGAACATTTTAAGAAAATGAGATCTTGCCGAGGAGGGTTGTGTAAAGCGCAAATTGATTTGTCTAAACAGATTATTAAAGAATTAACCGGAAGCGACAAGGGCAAGCCATCCAAATTAGTAGGTTTAGAGCTTGATCAAAGCGTAGTGAATCTTTTAATAAATACTAGAAATCAAAGCCTTCAAGGGTATGTACCAAAAAAGCACAGAAACAAATACAATAAAATTAGTGAATTCAAAAAGCCGAAAATTACTCAAGATCAAATCGCGAAGTGGAAACTAAAATCATCTTCTCAACCAAGCCAGTTATTTTATAAATCAAGAGCGTGGCGAGAGCTGCGCGTTGCAATCCTTGAGAAGTACGAGTGCAAATGTATGATGTGCGGATGCAGCCCTAAAGAGCATGGGATTGTTGTTCATGTTGACCATGTAAAACCAAGAAGTACGCACCCTCATTTAGAGTTAAAAGAAGATAACTTGCAAATTTTGTGCGAAGACTGCAATCTTGGAAAATCAAATTACTATATTACGGATTGGAGGCCGAACCTATGCTAAAGGTTAAGCTGAGCAATAAAGAACTATTGAACTGCCAACAAGCAGCAAACTTTCGGTCTATGCTTGCTCGCGCCTCCGGTGTAACAAACCAAAGAAAAGATCCTACTAGAACAGATCAAGAGTTAGACTTAGTGGGAATTAAAGGCGAGATAGCTGTGTCCAAAGCATATAATACAGACTTCAATGTCTTTGAGTTTGGTGTTGACGCAGGGGCAGATATGTTTATTGGTGACGTAGCGTTAGACGTTAAGACCACCAAGTATGTAACAGGCACATTGCTATTTAAAAGCGTTGAATCATTCAAATCCCCTATTGCCGTGCTATGCGTTGAGATAGATGCAAACACGATGGGGATTGCAGGTTGGATAAATAGAAAAGACTTTGCAGCGAAGTGCTGTGAATTTATCAACCCAAAAATTAAAAATAAAACAGGGAGCGTATGCGTTAACCAAGACCAACTACAATCACCTGAAAGTTTATGGCTTAAAACAACAGAACTGAGGCTTGCTAATGGATGATGAAATCTATATTGAGATGGTGTCCTCTGACGAAGCATACGAGTGGCTGAATGATATGCTACTAACACTTGAGGGTCATGACCGTGATGTAATAGGCACAATAGCGTTGATGCTTGAAGACCTAACCGAGTTCGTAAACAAGAATGAATTTACCAAGAAGCATTTTATGCAGTTCATAGAAGACAAACACGACAGCGAGGAGTTACTACATTGAGCGCAACAGACCATCAGGTGGCAGGTGACCACTACAAGAAGCTAAAGATTCAACCTATTGAATACATCCTCGCGAATGAGATGCAGTTCTGTGAGGGGGCAATCATTAAGTACATCTCTCGATGGAGAGACAAGGGTGGGGTAGAAGACCTTCGCAAGATCAAACACTTCTGCGACTTCTTGATTGAGAACGAGGTTCAGGAAGCACCCCTCGCTGACATGAGCGAAAGGCGCGTTCCTAAGTTTTAGTCGCGGTTGCGTTCTTCGCGTTCTAGGAAGTCTTCAATGCCGCCGCCAAAGAAGTTGTAGTACATATCCCCAATGCCGGGGAATCTTCTGAAATTCTTTTTGTCCAGTTCAGACCAATCATAATCCTTGACAATTAACTCATCTAATATTTGAATTGAGTCTTCTGCAAACTTCACTACAGAAAATATCGCAGGAGACAACATGCTTTGGGCTGCGTCTGCAAGGCGCAACTCTTTGATTTGATCTGCGCTAAATTTAGAAGACCCCATCAGTGACAGCATATAATTTTGCGTGTGATCTGATATTCTGTCTATTTCAAAGCCCCTGCCTTTAATTGTGTTTCTAGCTTCTTGCACAGCCGATTGGCCGCCTCCAACTATCACGGTGTAAGCTAGGGCATTTTTTCCTGCTTGTTTGTAATTGCCTTTTGTTATCTCGTCCCACACGCTGTCTTGCAACAATTGAACTTGCTTAAGTGTAAAACTTTTGAGTTGATAAAAAATTCTTCCATTGGGTGACGCTAAATACGCTTGAGGCATATCACTTAACGAGATGGGCTGCGAGCCAGACAGCTCATTCCATAGCAGTAGCTTGGTGTTTTCCGTTACTTTTCCTGCTTTTAAATCATTGACTAAACTATCAAACTCATCACCAAATGTTTCGCCCCATTCTTCTTTGAATTTTTTCAATCCCTTTTCAGATTTTACGAGCCGTGTACCTTTGTTCCAAGCCCCTTGAATTAAGGAGTTTTTGCCAAACCGATCCACGGTTCTAAATCCACTGTATTTAAACAGGGTATCTTGCAGAGATTTGCTGAATCCTTTTACGGTTGATAAGTCTGTTGCGATATAATTTGTGAGGCCAAAGTCATCTACATTTTGTACGTTCTTTCCTAGAATTGTTTGAAGTATGGCTTTTCCTCCATCGCCTCCATAGCGATAGATATTGGTAAGCTGATCTGCAAATTGAATAAAAGCCGCAGCGGGATTACCAAGCAGCAAACTACTGCTCCAAGACCTCAGGGCTTGCACAAATCTATAAGGAGATTTTTCCCCTTCATTAAATCTTAGGTTAAGCATTTTAATTAACTCATCTGCATCGCCCACTACCTTGCCTTCGGCTTGAAGCTTTCTGGTTAACGCTCCCACGCTTTTTCCGATATCGAATCTTTCACCAGAACCCGATGAGGACTGAGCGCCTTTAAAGAATTTGTATTTTTCTACATGGTTGATGGTTTTGTTAATGTAGCTTTCTAAAGCTTGCGCTGCATTGTCTGGGTAAAACTGAAGCAAATCATCATTTAGCGTCTCTAGCATCCTTTGCTTGCCAGAATTAAATCCTCCAACAGCAGCCCCGCCCGTAGGTCTGTCAAATAAGCTGTCAAATACATCGTCTTTTTGTTTTTCGGTTAAATCGTCTATTGGCTTTTCTAATTTTTGCGCTGCTTTTTTTAACGCTGCTCTATACATTAGAGATTGTTGATTGCCAAAAGCTTGTAACAGCCCTTCTCTTTCGATTCTTCCGCGAGGGAAATGTCCTGCAAGATATTCCACACCCCCTAGCCCAGAATCCGCATACATGTGCATTTCATCTAAGGTGTCTTTGGTTGCTTTCATTATTTCGCGAGCGGTCATAGTATATGGTTTTTTGCCAGTATCAATTATCACTGATCCTTTTGCCGTTCTACCTGTAGGAATGCCGCCTCTTGTTGTGACTGAGGTGATCCCCGAATCTTCTGCAAGTTTGGTAGCCCCTGCCCAATCTCTATTCTTTAAGCGCTTTGTAAACTCAGCTTGGACATCTTTAGAGAATTTTCCAAACATGATTTGAAAGGGTCTGATTCTTTGAATCATCTCTTGCGATTTAATAGAAGAATCTTTTTCAAATCTTTGTAATCGATTTGCAATCACAGGGCTGTACTGTTTAACTTTTCTTATTGTGGTCTCGATCAGCTTGTTAGCCACACCGTTTTTAACTGCACTCGCGGAATTGAGTGCAACTTGAGTTTCTAAGACCACTTTATCTACCTCTAAATTCCAAGGCAGATCTAGCTTGGTATTTGAATTAATGACAGCATTTTCAACCTCGTCAGCCGTTAAACCTAACCTTTTAGAGGCTGCTAACAATAACCCCTCGTCATCTACCATGCCTTCAGCTCTAACCTCCATCATTTTACTGTTAATGGAGTCCATAGTTTCTTCTGCCGAAGCGGATTTTTTGGCAGTTCGTTTTTGATTTAACTTAGCTTTTAGTTTGTTTGCAGCAGGTGATAATTTTTCAGCAATGATTGGCGCAACAGTTCTTCCGAGCTTCATTACAGCAGGAGTTAATGCAGCCCCTCCTACCGTGTATGCAGCCGTACTTTTTAAATCTACCTCGCCCTCTTCCACCAAGCTTCTCAGAGCTTCATAGCCACCTGAAATTACCCCACCGATAGCAGCCATAGCTTTGTAAGTTTGGCCTACAGGAAGCGCTGTTGTAGGATCGGCTAACACCCCAAGAACTGTTCCTACAAATCCTGCGCCGCCTGTAGATTGGCCTGACTCTGCAAGCCGACTTAATTCAGGGTACTCTTGCGCTAGTTCTTGTTGTCTTACTTGTTGAATTCTTTCTCTGCGTTGATCAACAGTTAAATCCATAAAGTCTTCGCCGTACATTTCTTTAGGCGATACATAGATTCCTGCCCCGCGATATTTGTCACTAAATAAATTTAACCTACCAATAGGCATAACGGCATCTAAAGCAAGGTCAGCATTTTGCGTGAAAGACTCTGTTGCATCAAATTCATATTTAATTTTAGCAATAGCGCCAAACTCATCCATTTGTTCTTTGTTTATCTCGTCAATTTGTTCTTGCGACAACTGGGGAGGAGGTGCGCCCAAGGCAGTTAATGCCGGTAAGTCATAGTCCGCGCCAAGAGACTCTCCTTCAACGGCTGTTTCGGGAGTTGGAGTAGTTGCGCCCATATCTATGTTTTGTTTTGCGGCAACATATCTCAAAACCTCAGCTTGGCTTACTCCCTCAGGAGCATCAACTTCTTGTGTTGTCCCGTCCGCAAGCGTAATTAAAAATTTGGGCATAATAAAATCCTATTGCACTAGGGGGACTGGGGTAATGGTGATACCTTTGGCTTCCATTTCTGCAATGAATTGCGCGTCCGGGTCTGTAGGCTTTTCTGATGGCAACAGTCCCGAAGACAATAGGTTGCCTAAAATTCTTATTAATGCAGGTCTTTCTAGTATTTTCGCTTCCTCTATTTTTTGCAATTCGTTTCTTAATGAAGCAATGCTTAGAGTATAAGATTCATTATTGCGTTCAGCGTAATTATGAATCATATCAATCAAAGCGTTTTGGCCTGTGTTTTTATCGCCTGTTGTTAAATCAAATATTTTATACTTTTTAAACAACTCTTCATTCAGTAAAGCGTCTTTAATGTCGTTCTTTCTTTGGTTAGACAGAACTGGAACATCCCTATCCCTATTGGTAGAGGTTCTTGGGCTTTGCCCTATGACGTTTAATTGCTCGCCAGTTTGCTTATCAAAAGTCATAATCATATTTTGGCCAGTGCCTTGATCAAAAACAGTATAGACACCTATGTCTTTGTCCATGCCTTGCTTGAATTGGTTTTCAATTAAACGCAATTCATTTAACGGGATGAAAGCATCTTCATTATTTAGCAAGTCAATATAAGTATTTTCTGGGTCTGTTGCTATCATCTGCTCAACAAGGCTTGCTTTTAATAAATTAGAAGCTTTTATTTCATTTTCTCTAGCAGTTTCGTCTCTTAATCTATCCGCTTGCCTGTTGTTAAACTCTGTAATGCTATTATCAAATTGCTGTTTTGATCTTTGTTGTTCTTCAGTTTGCCACCCAAACTGGGTTTCTGCTCGCTCCGCAGATTGAACCGCTCTTCCCTCCTGTGCTACCGCACGTGCATCGGCTGCGTCTTGACGGTTGATTGTGCGTTCTTGAGCTTTGGTTTCTTTATCTAGAGCTACTGCTGCTTGACGAAGACTTGCGGCACGAACAGGGTCTGTTGATTGCAATGCATTAGCAGCATCAATCAAACCTTTAGGCGTAGTAAAATCCATTTGCCCAATTTTTTCTTGCATCTTTTCAGAGTCAGTCCTTGGATCAATACCAAGCATAGGCTGTACACCACGGCGCAAGTCTTCGTTACGCTGTACGCCTAGCTGACCTGCCATCTGAGCAAGAGGTGCTGCGGCTCTAGCTCTGCCTTGTAGGCCTGATGCTAGTAGCTGACCTTGAGCCATGCCCTGCTGTAGTAACTTCTGCTGACGTTGCTCAGGAGTATCAATGATGTCCGCGAAGAGAGTGTTTATATTGATAGGTGTCATTAGCTAGATCCTATGAGGGAAATGGATTGTTGTTTCCAACAGTCATTTCAAAAAGTGCTTTCATTAAAGCCGAATCATTTTGTGGAGCTGCTGCGGTAGCTTGCTCACCCTTTAACAAATCAAACAGACCTTGGAACTGCTGCTGACGTAACGCTGCTGCAAGACCTTGATAGCCAAGCTGTGTCTCAAGCGTAGACTCGGCTAGTCCTGCGCCTATGCCTAAGCCTGTAGCCTGTAGACCTGCACCAATTTGCGATGCTTGTAATCCCGGAGCTAAGTTCGCGAGGAGTTGGTTCTGTCCTTGGTAAGCGGCAGGGAGAGATTGTAGTCCTAGATCACCTAACAACCCTAGCCTTGAACGTGTCTCACCTAATCCTGCAAGAGTCTGCTGTGACGTTAACGCTTGCTCTGCTCGAGCCTGTTCCATCGCTGTTAATGCAGAACCTGCTTGCTGCTCCTGTATGGCCTTCTCAAGAGCGAGTTGCTCAGGTGTGCCACCAAACATGCCTGTGCGAACGCCTGTCCTTCCCTGCCCAAATAGACGCTCCTCAAGGGCAAGACGCTGTCGCTCCTGCTCAGGTGCTTGCAGGGCTGTGAGGTTGTCCATGATTGCTTGCTCTCGCGCACCCCTTTGCGTAGGGTCTTGCGTAAGCATGCCAATAACATTGGCTTGTTCTTCGGCTCTCGCAGCAGGATCATCTAGCATACCAAAGGCGCGAGTGCCAAACCCTAGCATTTGCTCTTGTAGAGCTTGCTCGGTGGGACTCAACATAGTATCGAGGTTGCCCGTAGAGCTAAACGTAGCTCTTGCTCCTGTAGGAGTCGTAACGCCAAACGGTTTGAAGGTAGACTGACGACCAATCTCACCCATCAAGCCGCCACTCGCGGCCTCAGGAGGACGATCACCGTAGACAGTGCGCAGGTCAGTTGCCCCCATGCCTTCAATGTCTTTAATGATTTGATTTTGTGCAGCCGCTCCACCTAATCCCGCGAGAAGGTTGCCCGTTCCACCACCTAAATATTTTTGAAGCCATTCCATTAGTAAGTACCTCCATCAATAGTACCAAAGGTAGACGTACCACTAACGGTT
>OJFG01000246.1_pt1 | contig 25160 bp, 19 predicted proteins | sample 1594071 | NCBI WGS metagenome assembly OJFG01 (sample SAMN05416818, study PRJEB24817) | seawater metagenome | isolation source: Sea water | place: Canada:Atlantic | collected 2013-07 | reverse complement strand
ACGAGATCCTCTCTGGTCTCGTGGGCTCGGAGATGTGTATAAGAGACAGGTACTAGGCGTCGACGCTGGTCACATCTCTATGGATAATAATTCCATGATGCAATCAGCTCCAGTTGTTGAACAACCAACAATGCCAGCCGCTGAATCGGTATCTATGAGTTCTAGTGATGAAGGCGAAGAGGATACGTTGTCCTACTTTGACAAGCTAGCTCAACAGGGCTAATATGAGGTAATAAGAGTATGGGCTTGGCGTCTAACCTTGAAACCATACCACCAACAAGGCCACCCCAGTTCAGTCTGGAGCATATCTGATAAAGTGTGTGGCACTCAAGGGATCCTTCGGGGTCCCTTTTTTTATCTCTTACTTCTATAGTTTTGTATAGCGCTTTTGATAGCATCTTCAGCTAATACACTACAATGTATTTTTACTGGAGGTAATGACAATTCTTCAGCTAATTGAGTATTCTTTAATAATTCAGCTTTATCTACGTGCATTCCTTTAACCCATTCAGTTAAAAGACTGGAAGAAGCGATTGCAGATCCACACCCATATGTTTTAAATTTAGCATCTACAATAATACCATCATCAACTCGAATTTGTAGTCTCATTACGTCACCACAAGCTGGAGCTCCAACCATACCAGTACCTACGTTACTATCTTCGTCATTCATTATACCCACATTGCGTGGGTTCTCGTAATGGTCCAGTACTTTGTCACTATAAGCCATTCCGAATGACTCCTATGTGTTATTTAGCCATAAGCGTTTTGGAGAGTATCGCCAACTCTATTTTTAGGTTGGGTATTGACTATTGTATTTTGAACAGTAGACTTTTTACTATTATCAGCAACAGCAACAGTATTACCTTGAGCCGCTGCTTGTGGCATTCTTAATTCTATATTTTCAGCTGATATAGTGATGATCTTATTACCAGATTGAGACTCTTCAGCTTGCACTTGAGAACCTGAACCAGATTGTAATTGTAATACATCACGTACTCTATTAATATTACTAACAGCTTTATCAACATCACCTGTAAGATTAGCAAGACCATCAGTTTCAAAGTTTTTACCTTTGGTCAATTTACCACCCTGTAATACAGTTTCTAAGAGCTTGGTATATTCTACCATTTCTTCAATTGCATCGTCCATATCAATTGATATATCACCCATCGTACTCATTCTTTCAAATACATCAGCAAACGCACCAAATGCATCTGCACCAGCTTGAATCGTATCAGCCCTTTCGCCTACTTCAATTGCTTGTTCTACAGGACTCTTAGATCCAGTAAAGAATCCAACAATAGAAGACCCTAGGTCAGCAAGAGCATTGACACCTTTACCTGCACCAAATGCAGTTAGACCAGCACCTAGGGCAGCAAGAGATCCAGTAGCCGCTAGTGTTCTTTCTATATCAGCGCTATCGCCAATAGTTAATAGTGTATCGACTTCGCGTTTAATATCTTCAGCAAAATTATCACCAGCTGTAAATTTAGTAAGAGCATCTGCAGCTCCAGCGCTGCCTTTACCTATTGCAAATGCAACTAAACCGGCTGATAGAGCTGTCATAGTTCCTACAAATCCACTAACATCGCCTTTAGCACCCGTATCAATTGATAGTAATGTTTCTACTTCTTTCTTAATATCAGCAGCAAAGTTATCGCCCTGAAATGTTGTTATTGCGTCACCAACACCAGATCCAGCTTTACCTATAGCAAACGCTGATAAGCCTATTCCTAGGCCTGTTAATGTAGCAACTAAACCGGCTGTATCTTTAGCTGATGCAGTATCTATTGATAATAGAGTCTCTACTTCTTTCTTAATGTTATCAGCGAAGTTGCCTTCACTAAATGATGATATTGCAGTACCAACACCGTCTGCAGCTTTACCTATACCAAATGCAGCCAGTCCAATTCCTAGACCAGTTAATGTTAAGCTTACAGCAGCAGCATCTCCACCCATGCCTGGTATATCACCAATAGATAATAATGTTTCTACGTTATCTTTAATATCTTGTGGCCAGTCGCTACCTTCAGAGAACTTAGCAACAGCTTTTGATGCGCCTTCGCCTATAGTAAATGCAGCTAAGCCAATGCCTAAAGCCAGCATTGTAGCAGAAACTCCTGCAACATTACCTACAGTCATTCTATCAGATTCAGCCATTGACAATAGATCATCAACGTTTTCTTTAATCTTTTTAGTGTCTAACTCTTCCATTTTGCCCATAGCATATGTAAGACCAGCTGCACCTATACCTACACCTGCAAGTAATGCACCAGCGGCCATAGCAGCTCCACCCATCATACCACCGAGCTTGCCCATCATACCAGGACCAGATTTACTATCTGACTTACCGTTATCGTTAACTACTATACCACCATCTAACGACGCTCTAATATCTTCGAATAGAGATAATCTTTCCATCTCTCCTTCTGCATCAGAAAGCTTATTAGCGTCCATAGCCTCAAAGAAGTTTTCAAATACTGTTGATATACTCTTATTGGTCTCAAGAGCAGATGTTTGCAGTTTCTTCATTTCCAATAAATGACGTCGTGTATTTCTGCCATCACGTTCAATCTCAATGGTTGACTTATTATTAGCCGCCATTAAATCGATTAGTTCTTGAAATTGCCCTGTGTTATCATCTGCCATGAGTGTCTACCTTTATTTTTTGTTAAATGCCTGAGCCCCAAAGAATGCTGCAACAATACCAGCAACAGCTACAAAATATGTAGGCGCCATACTACCTAGAGTTGCTTGCGCTTGGTCTAGACCAGCTAATGATGCTAGTACTACAGCAAAAGGATACAGTAACATACCACCTAGTGCAAACCAAGCCATTGATCTTTGCGCATCTCGCATAGCATCTTGATCATCAAGCTCTTTACGCTTAAACTCAAGATACATAGCTTCTTCTTCTTTGGATACCTTGCCATCACCGTTGCTATCTGCTGGGTGATGTCCCTTTGTTTCTTCTGTCATTATCGATTCCTCTGTTTCATTTTTCGATTTTCTTCTTCAATATACTGATGTAGTAGACTAACGTATATTTGCCTTTCCCACGGTAGCATATCTTCCAATTCTGTCAAGCTGTACTTATGATGTTGTACTAATGCAAAGTTTGTCTTATAATAATTGGTCAAGCTTTCGTGAGAAAGGCCTATGAAAAAAAACTTTGCAGACCCTTTAACTCAATCTCATTCTCTTCTTTGCATTTGTGACATATCAACTTAGTCTTATACTCTACAGCTGGAATGTCTTGAAAGAATGCTTGCACCTTTTTAAACTGTGCTGAATTTAAGTTGTCAATAAAATCAACTAATTCATCTTTACCCATCTCATCTCTATTGTATACTGCATCTGCATCAAATATACTTTCAATGCATTCCATTATTAGATCCATTAAACCTTCAACTGAGTTTAACTTTGTTGCATCAATACTACCAAATGTCTTAACTGAAGGCCACTTCATTTTAAGACCTACTTCATCAGTTATCATTACAACATTAGTTTTATCACTAATATTTGTCATCTTAACGTCATTAACATTAACAACAAGTGGATTTAACGTATCGCACTTATCGCACTTAAGCTGTAATTCCATATCCTCACCAACTGATTTACCTCTTAGTTGTAAGAACAAATATTCTATATCAAATGTTGTTAGATCATCAACGTTTTCAATTGAATAACACGAACTAATAACATTCCGTACTGATTGTGCAATTTGTCCAGGGTCACTGGATTCTAATGCTATCATTAGGACCTTTTCTTCTTTTACTAAGTAAGGTCTCATATTTAGTTTTGCACCTGTTGACGGTAAATACACGTCATACATAGGTACGTTAATCTTGGGTAAAGCCATTCTATTCTCCTAATTATAAAAAATTATATTAAATCATATTAACCAAGAAGCGAATTGAGAACCGTTCCTGCTGTTGAGAACGCGGTATCCACAATATCTTCTGGTACGTAGTTTTCGTAACTCATTGTCACTGTCATTTTCTGAACGGTGTTTTCACTGTTGTTGTCCAGATTAATTGCACTGATTGTTGTAGGGAATGCACCCTCCAGTTTTACAGCATAAACTGGGATATTGTTTTGATCTAACTGTTGTATAACAATATCTGTAACGAAATCTTTTTTGTATCCTGCCCTATAATTCTCAACATCGAATATACCAGTAGACCATGTATCAAACATCTTTTTGACATAGTAATCATTAGTAAGAAGAAAGGTCATACTGATATCTTCATTGATAACCGAGTATGGGATCTTAATTGCTTGTCGTTCAGCAATATAGTCTATAGTACTAATTTGCCTACCAGGAAAGCTAACAGCTTCGCATAGTATTGCGATATCTCTTGGATCTGGTATAAGATTCTTTGGTGATCCACCACTAATAGCATTCTTTGCAAGGTCACCAATTAAACTACCAATATCCTGATTAAGTAATGACCTAACGCTGTTGGCTGTAGGAGGAGTAAAGAATATTTGAAAGCGATTTTGCATTGCAAGACCACCCTTCTTAGATATTACTGCTTTAAGGTTGTCTATACTGTTCATGATGCGTATTGTTTCCTTGAGTATCTCCAAACAGATTCGGCTTTAACGCCTTTGAACTGTTCTGTTGGTAAGAATATTGCAATAGGCCATTCAGTCATAGGGACACGTACTATACGTGACTTAACATGGTCCATTAAGTAATGCTTAAAACATGGTGCAAATTCTTTATATTTCTTAGCACCCACTATAGTTGCATAACGTAGTTTCTGCAATCGTGTAGTATCATTCATAGTCTTAGGGGCTAAGTCCATCATTGCATCTAAGAACCGAGCGCGTACTCCTGGTGATAGATAGTGCAAGTTCAGTCCATAGAAACCACCCTTAGCAGGTTCAACCATAATCGTTAGAGGGAATCTATCATAGTATGGTAGGGTTGCTTTGTGCTTAGGATCATAGAAATACATCATCATATCGCCAACTCTTGGCTTTGTTGTAGGTTCTAATGCTGTATCCTTAAGCAACGATCGTGGATTTGTATCACCCAACTTCTTAACGTTGCGCTTAAACCAGTTTTGAGCATCCTTAGTCCTAGGTGTTACCCCAGCTCTAAATGCTTGCGATTGTAGTGTATCAAAAAGTGAATTTGCCATATAACTATTTATAACTCTTCTTCGATTCGTTAATCATCTTAACACCGATATTTTTCAAGGTGTCCTCAGTCCATATCTGAAACTTCCATCCACGTGACTTAGCATAGTGCTGAGCAGCAGTCCATTTAGATGTGTTCTTAATATATGTAGTAACTTCAGCAATATACTTCTTAGTCTTCTTACGAGTACTCTTAGGTGGTATAGTCTGTTTCTTAGGTTTGATTTCAACAAGGATAACTTCACCATTAGACATCTCAATCAGCATATCAACAAAGTATCTATGCATTCGACCATCAGTGTTGCACTTATATGGTATAACAATCTCTTCGCTATTCCATCGTACTATCTGTGGATTAGCCTCAGCCCATCTCATTGCATTACGTTCCCATAGAGATCTATATGTTACCTTAGTAGGGTCTCCAGCATATTTCTTTTTGTTCTTTACTGTGTATTTACCCTTGTAAGCGCTTGCATAAGCCATATAAATAGTTCTATAGTTATTAATGTATTAGTATTTATATAGGTAGAAAAACACATGACAATCTTAACATTCCCTGAGACACTCAGGTCAAGAGTATCCGAAGATGGATTTCCACACGTATCTTTCTCAATGGCAAGAAAAGGAGTTCCTGAGTTCACTCAGATTCACTTGTTCGTCCCAGTGGGTATAGGATCTAATGACGGTATGAACTACGGGTCTGCTGAATTAGGCATTGGAGGTATGGTTGCAAATGCTGCATTAAATGGTGAAAGCGTTACTGGAGCTGACGTGGCATCAGTAGGCATTAAAAACATGACAGGTGCCCTAGGTTCTGTTCCTGGCATTGGTGGATTTACAAAATCAGCTGAACTGAAGAGTGGATTGATAGTTAATCCCTATACTGCAACGACATTCGAAGGAGTCAATGTAAGACAATTCGAGTTTGCATTCAAACTTGTACCTACATCAGCTGCAGAATCAGTAACAGCTCATGATATAGAAAATGCGTTTAGAAAGTATATGTATCCAAAGGATATAGGTGCAGGATCGTTAGAGTATCCACCTACGTTTCGTATCAAATTCATGGCTGGTGGTAAGGTCAATAAGTATATGCCAAGAATCATAGATACATACCTTACTGGAATGACAGCAAGCTATAATGCGACAGGTAATTCCTTTCATGCAAACGACGGTAAGCTAGGAGCTGCACCAGTAGAAGTAGATCTTACGTTATCATTCCAAGAGGTACGGGCAATTACAAGAGATGATCTATATGGATCAGGTCTTAACTATATAGAAGGATACGAAACAGCCGGTCATGTTGTTGGCGAGTCTCCAGATAGCCTTAATCAGAATAAAGAAACAAACGTATCTAATATAGTAGGAGGATAATATGAGTTACTTTAGACAGTTTCCTAAGCTACCTTATGATTTCGATCGTAATGGTATCAAACAGACAGTAGTCGATATCTATAGAAGTGCAAGACCACTCAAAGCATTCCTTGATGATCTTAATGCGTATAGCTTCTATGATATAAAGAATGGTGAAAGACCTGATATCGTCAGTCAGAGACTGTATGGTACTACTCAGTTCTATTGGACGTTCTTCGTTATTAACGATTTCCTTCATGACGGACTTGCTGCATGGCCGATGAGTCAAGAGAAGCTTCAAGCGTATATGGCACAAGAATATGAGGGTGTAGTCATTACAACGAATCCAAAAGATATCCCTACAGGAGACGTAGGAGTAAGCTTAGGACAAGAAAATAGCTTAGCAGGACGATTTCAGTTAGGAGAAACAGTAACAGGAACAACGAGTGGTGCAACAGGTATTATAGTAAAGAAGAATCTCGATATGAATCAGTTAGTCTTGCAAACTGTTGTAGGATCATTCATAGGAAATTCAGCCCCAGGACCATCTAATGCGACAGAAAAGGTAACCGGACTTCTTTCAGACGATAGTGTTGATACATATGATGTCTATAAGTATATCGATGCACCCCATAACTATTATAGGACAGACGATCCAGAGAAAAGAGTGCAAACGAACGCAATATTCGTTACTGGTGGAGAGCCAGCCGGAGAACTTTCCTTTCATACTCATAGGAATCATCTCTTTACGAGTAACGAAGCAAGATCAAAGATGAGAATAATAGATCCAAAGTATATAACAGACTTTGTAGAAAAATATGAGGCAATAATAAACAATGTCTAACTATAATAGTAAACTTGCTAATGGATCAGAAGCTATATCACCATCATCTTATGAGTTACAAGAAGCAGTACTTACTTGTAGTAATGGAACAGAGTATAATATAGTAGATCTTATAGCATCTCTCTCTATAGAAGAGTCTCTATATAGTGGTAGTTTGCAAGGTGAGGTATCTATATTAGATGCTGCCCAAATGCTTGAAAAGGTGAAGTGTGTGAGTGGGGAGGGACTACACCTAGTACTGAAGAGAAGACTCTCTAATGGTCAACAGGACAAATACTCGCACAAATTCAGGATCGCAGAGATACATAGTTACGCTAAACTCAGTCCAGGTACAGCGACGTATGTATTCAGAGTAGTCTCAGAGCATGCCTATATCAGTCAGTCTAAGACGATATCTAAGCCGTTTAGTGATGTAACAGGTAAGCTTATAAAGAACATCTGTACTGATGAGTTGTCTATAGATGAGAAGAATCTATCTATTAATACAGAGACGAAACAGACTATAGTAGGTGTATATCCACGTATGAGACCTATGTACCTTATTAATTGGTTAGTAAGGAGATCCTATGACAATGGTACACCGTTCTTCTTCTATGAGACTCTTGGTGATGGTATACATTTTAATTCGTTTGAGAACATTGTTAATAAGGAATCCTATAGAGAGTATAAGTACGCTCCTAATGTTAATACTATAGTTGGTAGTGAAGAGAACAATAAGTTACTTGCTCGGAAGATATTAACGTTATCATCTGAATTCAATATGAGTCAGTATATGAACCTAGGTGCTGGAGCTTACTCATCTACATTACATACTATAGATATTGCTACTAAGTCGTACGATACACAGACGTACTCATACAGTGATTCTAAGCTACGCCTTAATGCCAATGGGGTATTACCTAAAGGGAGTCAGATACAAGAGAGACCCTTAGATGAACATAGGGATTCGACTAACTTTTATATCAGTCTTAACTCCCAGGCCGTATCAGGGGGCTCTAGTTACCAGGCACCTGCGAACTCAGATATACTCGCAGCGAATGCTTATATACAGAATATGGATTCGCTAGAGTTAAACGTTGAGATATTCGGAGACTTTAATCTCTCTGTTGGTATGACTATAGATATAAACATAGTTAAATCGGTGGATGCTGGAGATACTAAGAGAGGTAAAGATTTGTTCTTATCTGGTAAGTATATAGTATCTTCTATAGTACATGACTTTAAAGATGAGTATCGTATGAAGTTACTCTTAAAGAAAGATTCCTTTATAGAGTCATTAGATAATATACAAGAAAGAGATATATAGAATGTTGAAACGAGTTCTGACAGAAACACATCAAAAAAATTTTTCCGCCGAAAAACAGTGGCTGAAAGGGAGTATAGGAGTTTTAAATAATGAATAGAATGGATCAGTTTATAGGTGGTGGATTCACATGGTTTACCGGTGTAGTGGAAGATCGATTCGATCCTTTAGAAATGAACAGAGTAAAGGTCAGATGTTTTGGATTTCATACAGAGAATAAAGGTACTATAGATGTCGACCATCTACCATGGGCTACTGTTATGTTACCTACAACTTCCTCTGGTACTTCAGGTATAGGAGATACGCCTCACGGTTTAATGGAAGGTTCATGGGTAGTCGGTTTCTTTAGAGATGGTGTATCAGCTCAAGATCCTATTATCATGGGTACAATCGCTTCTCAAAATTCTCCTCGGTCCAAGTCATTAGGCTTTACGGGAGATCATTATCCTTTAGCAGAGTATCAGAATGAATCAGATATAAACTTTGCAGGTCGCCAGGATAAGTATTCCGCCTCTAGCCAATATGATACTAGGGCACAAGGTTCCTCTCCTTCCGATATTCAGGTTGCGGTTCCTCCTAAAATTCCTACTGTATCCGAGGATAAGGCTGACGCTTATTATGCTGAGACTCCATGGAAAGAATTACCTCCTATGAATGGTCATATACCTGATTATCCATATAATAAAGTTAATCAGTCAGAGGCAGGTCATATAACAGAAATTGACGATACTCCAGGTAATGAACGTACTCATCGTATGCATACATCTGGTTCTTATGAAGAGATCTATACAGACGGTACAAGACAGGTTAAAATAGTCGGTGATGACTATGAAGTTGTATTCGCTAATAAGAATATTCATATTAAAGGTAATTGTTCTATGACTGTCGATGGCGATTTAAGACAGATGGTCTATGGTAACTATCATCTTCAGGTAGAGAAAGATATGACTATGAATATCAAAGGTTCTTTACAACAGAAGATTGGTGGTAATCATGAGGCTGAAATCGTCCGTAGCCGATCTACTAATATTGGTGTGGATGATAACCTAAGTGTTATGAATAACTCTACTACTAATATTATAAACGATAAGCTATTAACTGTTGGTAATGATTCTACTTCTGCTATTACAAATAATATGGGAACAACTGTTTTGAATAATATGAATGTTATGAACGCTGGTACATTTAGTCATACATCCTTAGGTGATTATACTCTTGCTGTTAATACGAATCAGACAATTGGTATCATTGGTAGTCAAACAACGTCGGCTAATACAATGGATATTGATGCTCTTACTTCTATGACATTGGATTCTCCTACAGGAAGTATTGATCTACCTGCTGGTAATATTACATCTAATAACGTTACATTACATACTCATACGCATACAGAAGTACCAGGTTCTGGTGGATCAGCAAGTCCTAATCCAGCAACACAACCAACAACTGCACCAATTAGTGGAACATAGGAGATATAAATGAGTTGTGGTAATAATAAAGCCTTAGATGATTTAAAGGCTAAACAAGCAGAATTAGACGGTCTCTTAGCTGGAGGTAAAGATCAGCTTGGTGCTATGCAATCTAAATTGACTGCCATGAAAGCTGACTTAGATACATTTAAACCTACTCTTCCAGCTATTGAAAGTCTTCAAGATAAGATAAACGATTTATCTGGTACTACTAATCCTATTGATGTGACGAGTAAGATAGCCGAACTTAAATCAAAGTTTGGATCTGCTCTTCCTGACCTAGATAGTATATTAGGTAACCTTGGATTAGATGAAACTAGTTTAGTCGCTAAATTAGGTCTACCCGCTGGGACTACTTCTGATTCTTTAATAACTTCAGCTAAATCTGATATATGTTCAGCGGTTCCTAATATGGAACTTAAAGATGATGGTACAGTAAAAGAAGAACCAAGTGAGCCTAAGGTTCCAGAAGAACCTCCTGTTGCTCCTGAACCTACTCCAGTAATAGTTAAAGACTTAGAAGAATTAAATAGAACATTGTTATCTACATCTATGAGAAATAGCATTAAGTATATTGCATCATCAAGTAAAGCTGGAAGTATCTTTAGTGGATTTGGATCAAAGAAAAAGAATCAACTTTTTTATAATAGTACATGGGAAGAACTTTTTGTTGAAGCAATAGAAGCTGCAGGTGGAGACTATAACACGTATAAGAAACATAGTAGAACAAAAGAAGAACTAAGGCTTGCTCAAAAAACTCTGAGTTCTAAATATCCAGATGCTACATGGGATTTTATAAATGAAGGTCAGATATTGCAGGAAACTTATAATCTAGTTAAAGCAAATAATTCTAAATTTAGTCAGGCGTTAGATTTTACAACATCATGTAATGAATATCTTGTAAGACGAAAAGCTAGTCTAGCAACTAAAGAGGTATAAATAGTTATATGTCTACTACAAATTTATCAGATAAATCCAGTCAGATACTTGAACCAACTGGAGTTCTTGGTGATCTTAGACGAGTACAGTCTGCATCGCGACTAAAGCCTTGGACTGACCTTGATCTTAACTTAACTCTTCATCCAATACGTAATGATATTATACCATTAAAAGATGATAGAGCTATTAAATACGCAGTACGTAATTTACTCTTAACTAATTTCTATGAGAAACCATTTGCTCTTGGTCTTGGAGCTAATATGAGAGCTCTTCTCTTTGAACCGGCAGATGAAATTACAAAACAAGCTTTAAGAGAAAATATAGCAAGAGCAATAGTAGATGGCGAACAACGAGTAGAACTTATATTTATTAATATTGTAGATGAAGGAGACAATAATTCATATAGAGTTCTAGTTAAATTTAGAATTAAAGAATACGATACTCAAGAAACTGTAGAGATCGTTTTAAAACGTTTAAGGTAATAAGATATGGCAACTAATTTAAATGTAACTGAACTTGATTTTGATCAGATTAAAAAGAATCTTAAGAACTATTTAAAGACGCAATCAACTTTTAATAGTTATGATTTTGAAGGATCTGGTCTATCATCGCTTTTAGATGTGCTTGCTTATAATACACATTATAATGCTATGACAGCTCACTTTGCTTTAAACGAAGCATTCTTAGATTCAGCTCAGATACGTGGTAACATTGTTACTCGTGCTAAGCTCTTAGGTTACATACCCCGTTCAGTTCTAGCACCTCGAGCTACTATTACAATTACAGTAGACGTCTCTGCTGAGTCTGGTGTTATTCCATCTACACTAACTCTTCCTCGTGGTGCTAAGCTGACTACTCAAGTTGACGGAAGAAACTATAGATATGTAGTCCTTAATGAACAATCTGCTGTTATTTCTGGAGATGGTAATACATTTACTTTTGATAATGTTATTATTGTAGAGGGTACTCGTAAAAAGCTTTTATATAGAGTTGATAATGATATTGAAAATCAGAAGTATCAAATATCAGATGACGATGCTGATACATCAACTCTTAGAGTTCTTATTCAAGCAAATGAGCAATCTACTTCCTATGATAACTATACTCAGTTTGAATCTTTGCTTAATGTTAATTCGTCAAGCCGAGTATTCTATCTACAAGAGAATTCAAATGAATACTTCGAAGTATACTTTGGAGACGGTGTAACAGGTAAGAAACCTCTTAACAATAATATTGTAACTCTAGATTATATATTTACAAATGGCGAAGATTCGAATGGTGCAAATGTATTTAGTATGGTAGATAACATTGGTGGATACTCAAATGTTACAATTAATACTTTAGCTAAATCTCAAGGTGGTACTGAAAAAGAAACAAATGAATCTATAAGATTTAACGCTCCCTTAACATTTACTTCCCAGAATAGAGCTGTTACATCAGACGATTACAGAGCAATCATCAAGAAAGAGTTTACAAATATTAATTCTATCTCTACATGGGGTGGTGAAGATAATAATCCACCTGATTATGGTGCTGTTTATATTGCAATTAAACCATTGGTTAACGAAATATTAACTGTAAACGAAAAAACTGAAATTATGAATACAATTCTTAAAGGTAAGAGTGTTGTATCTATTACTCCAGTTATCGTTGATCCTAATTTTACATATCTAGAATTAGACGTATCATTTAAATATAATCCAAACTTAACAGATAGATCCTCTGTTGAATTGACTGCTGTTGTACGAGATACTGTATCAGATTATAATTTTAACGAGCTTAATAAATTTGATGGAGTGTTTAGACATTCTCAATTACTTAAAGCGATCGATAATGCTGATCCTTCTATTCAGAATAGTAATGTAAGACCATACATGTTTATGAATATTACTCCTAATAAACTTTCTGCTCAAAAAGATAATAATTTTAGTTTACAATTTACAGCTCCATTCTTTAATTCAGGATCTTCTACTAACTTTATTATCTCTTCGACAATGTGGAAATATGGCGGTGAAGAAGTATTCTTTGGCGATATTCCTATTGATGGATCTACAGATAGACAGGTTATTGTTTATAAAGTTGTAAACTCAGTAAATGTAACAGTGATTAATGATGCTGGACTTATTAATGTAACAACAGGAACAATTACTTTAAATAACTTTGTTCCTGACGATGATTCTGTTAATGTGATTAGAATTACAGTTGTTCCAGATTCATTAGATTTAGCTCCAAAGAGAGATCAGTTAATTGCTATTGATCCATTAAGAGTACAAATCACTCCAAGCGTCGATACAATTTCTGTATCAGGTTCTTCGGGCACGATTAACTATACAACTACTTCAAGGCTCAGATAAGATGGCTGGAACTCATAATCCTAATAATACGCTTTTCTCGTCGGATACATCCTCACCAGGATATATTCAATCAGTAGCTTCTGCGAAAGCAAAGACTAAAGAAAATTTAAGAACTGAAGAGCTAATACCATCAGAGATACTAGAAAATTCTGGTGGCATACAACTATTATTAGAAGCTTATTATACGTATATGAACTTAGAAGAGTTTATATATCAAGAGACAGAAACATACACTGATGTAGTATTAGATGGTCGAGCAGTATTTAGAGTTAATGATCCCAAGAATGAAAACGATCATTTCTTTACTGATGATGATGGCGCAAACTCGGTACTTACATTAACTGATTCTGCTGGAGTTATTGAAACATTTTCAATGACTGAAAGTAATGTTTTTATTACAAATGGTAATAACCTTCCAGGTTCTCTTGCTAATTCTAGATCTGCTATTGGTAAGACATTTACTGTTAGAGGTCTAGAGTCTCATAATACAAAAACAGCTTCTCTTGTAACTCCAATAAAATATTGGGCTGGGCCAGGTGCTTCATATGTTCTTAATACAATTGAAGAGTCTATGGATATTGATAAGACATCGTCACAGTATCTAGAACTTATACAAAAAGAAATTGCTGCAGTTGTTCCTCGTTCTATTCAAGTTAATAAAAGAAATCTTTATAAAGCAATTACAGAGTATTATAAAATTCGTGGTTCATCAGATTCTATTGAAGTTTTCTTTAGACTATTATTTGATGACGAAGTTGAAGTTGAATATCCATGGGATGAAACGCTTATTCCATCATCAGGTAACTGGGAAATAAATCCAGCTCTTCCAAAGGGTGGTATCTATTTAGATAAAAAAGGTTTCTTGTCTGATACGATTAAAATTCAAGACAGTTTAAGATATCAGAAATTCTCGTATCTCATACGTACTGGTCAAAATTTATCATCATGGGATTTCTTCTATAATAGATTAGTTCACCCAGCAGGTTTTAAATACTTTGCTGAAATTTTAATTCAGTTATTTGCTACTCGTGATGAACTAGGAGATGATCAAAAACTCCTAAGAGAATTAAGATATGTTGGTGGTCCTAAGCATAATCAATTAACAGGCGAAAGCTTTAAAGGTTATGGAAGAACCAATCGATTTACATTATCATCAATGCCAGATCTACAACCTGGTGTTATTGGTCTTGAAGATATTCCACTCATTGTTAAAATGTTTGCTTCACAATATCTGCCATTCACATATGTAGATGTACATAGATCAGGAAGATTCTCATTAACTGTTCCTCAAAGCGGTGTTGGAGCTAATACAGTAACTGGCGTTGAAATTGCGGATGCTGGATTTGGATATACTGTCGCCCCGACGATTATAGTTAATGGTGTAGAAAAGACCGGTGAGACGATAACACAAGCTGTTGTTACATGTACTATTGATTCTAAAGGTAGAATCAATGGAGCTACAGTTACAAATGCTGGAGCTAATTATTCTTCTGCCTTTGCTAATGTTGCAGCTAATCCAAATTTATCTAAGATTGCTAATATTAATGTTGTTCCAGATACAACTAAAAAATATTCAACACCTCCAGGTATATTATTTGATGCTCCAACATCAGTTGATAATCTTGGAGTTCCACTAGTAACTAATATTACAGCTAGTGGTAAATATACATTACAACCAACTTCAGTTGCTAGAATTGAAATGACTTCTACTGGCACTGGATATACAACCCAACCTACAGTTGTTATATCTGGCGGAAATGGTAGTGGCGCAACTGCTATTGCTTATATTGAAAATGGTTCTATATCGCGGATCAATATTATTAATCCTGGTTCTGGATATACCGAAGTTCCTACAATATCTATTGCTGGCAATGCGACAGCCAAGGTACAATTAGTTCCTTCTGAGATAGCTTCAGCTGTTATAACAAATGCAGGGTTTGGTTATGTTATAACTCCTGGAGTTTATATTGCGTCAAGAGCTAAGAACGAAAATAGAGTTAAAGAACAGAAAGTTACTCGTATATTAGAATTAAATCATACTAGCATTGATCCACAGTTTAATAAAGTTACAAATCCTGTTCAAAGTGTAGCATCAGTTCGAGGAAGAAAATTATACAATGGCAATCTCTTACAAGTAGGTGCTCTTTCATCTGGTCAGAATTGGACAGTAAGTGAAACAAATCCAACTAATGATAAAATCATGGGTGGATATGAAGTAACAGTAGTTCCAGCTGGATATCGAACCCAGCCAGGAAATGACTATTACAGTCAAAAAACAAATATCTTAAGCAATAATATGCTTTATGATTTTAATGAAACTTTAGAGGTATTAGGCAACGTAGATTTGCAAAGTACTTCGATAAGTGATATAAATAAATATAACGTTAACTCGTTTGTACACACAAATTAATAGGAAATAATCATGACGGCAATAGTAACTTCTAAATTCAGAACTTTGAATGCAGAGAATTTCAAAGACGATATTAACACACCAGTATCTGGTTCAAGCGTATTCGTAGCAATTGGTAAAACAGATGCATGGTCATACGCAGTTTCAGACACAACTGATACTGAACCATTCACTCCATACGATACTATTGATAGTCTTGTAGAAGCTAGAGAAAACATCTTCGCGTTGAAAAAGCTAAATACTGCAGATGTATCTCACGTCGTTCCAAGACATACTTGGACTACTGGTACTAGCTATGTTGAATGGGACTCAAATGATGAAGATATGTTTGATGTCGCATTTTACGTTATCACTTCAGAGTTTAAGGTATATAAATGTATATACTCTCCTGGAACTGGTTCTACTCAAGAGCCAACGCAAACATTGACTGCTCCAACAGCTGAATCTGATTTGTATATTTGGAAATACATGTACACGGTAGCCGTCGCCGATGCAGAAAAATTCCTTACAACTTCTTATATGCCTGTTAAAACTATTAATGTTGAATCATTTGCTGATGATGCTGCAGCTGAAGCTGCTCTATCTGAAGGTGATTATGCTCAGTACTTAAACCAAAAAGCTTCAAGAGATTCTACAACTGCCGCAGGTATTGAAAGAATTGAGCTAGTCAATGCTGCTGGAACTGAAACAGCAACTAGTGGTACTGGTTATACATCAGCTCCTAATGTCTATATTACTGGAGCTGGAACAGGAGCAACTGCTACTGCTACTGTTTCTGGTGGGGCTGTAACAGGAATTACAGTTACTGCAAAAGGTACTGATTATTCTACTGCTCATATTGTAATTTCTGGTGGAGGTGGTTCTGATGCTACGGCTCGAGCTGTACTCTCTCCTGAAAATGGTCATGGAACAGACCCAGTTAAAGAACTTGGTGGTTTCTTCTCGGCTGTTAACACGTTACTAGATGGTTCTGGTGGCGGTGATCTTACAGTTGGTAATGACTTTAGACAAATCACTCTTGTTAAAAATCCATTTAACTTTGGAACTGCTACTATTTCAACTGCTGCAACTTTAAAAGCTACTCCAGCATTAAGCTTTAGTTCAACGACGTCATCGTTCCAAGTTGATGAACTAATCACTCAAGGTAGTGGTGCGACTTTGGCACAAGCCTTTGTAGTTGAAGTTGACGCTGGTACTGGATATGTACATTATCTACAAAATTCTAAAACCGGTTATGGTAATTTTGTTACTGGAAGCGCAGTTGTTGGAGCAACATCAGGAGCTCAAGGAACACCAAAATCAACAGCTAATGCTTTCCTCATTAATCCAGAAGTGGACGTTCATAGCGGTGATGTTATATTCTTAGAAAACAGAAACCCGATTGATAGAACAGCTTCGCAAATTGAAGATATAAAAATCATCATCGAATTCTAATATAAATATTAGTTTAAAAGAGAGAAAATATGACTACAACATCTATAAAAACTTATTCAGTCTCGCCATACTACGACGACTTCAATGAAGCTAAAAACTATCATAGGATTTTGTTTCGTCCTGGATATGCAGTACAAGCTAGAGAACTTACTCAAATGCAATCGGCCTTGCAGGCTCAGATTGATAGGCATGGACAATACGCTTTTAAAGATGGTTCACGAGTTGTAAACGGAGAATTATCTCTTAACGTTGAATATGATTATATTAAAATCGAAGCTTCATTTACCCATAGCAGCACAGCATATACTTCAGGTAGTTTACAAAACTTTGTTGGAAGCGTTATTACTGGTACTAGTAATACTGGTAATCAGGTAACTGCAACTGTTTTACAGGCAGTTACTGCTATTGATGCTAGTAATCCAGATACACTTTATATTAAATATCAAAAATCTGGTGGTACAAATAATACTGTAGAAAAGTTTGTACCAGGTGAAGTATTTACATCAAATGCAGATCCAGTAAAATATGGAATGGTTGGTGGTGGATCAGATACAGGTACAGGATCAGCTTCGAATATTTCAAACCCTGTAGGTCAAGGTTCTTCTGTTTCTATAACAGAAGGCGTTTATTTTATATCTGGATGTTTTACATATGTACCTTCATCTACTCTTATTTTAGATAAGTACACGTCTAATCCTTCTTATATCGTTGGACTACAAGTTGCTGAAAATCTTGTAACTTCAGCAAGTGATGCTACGTTAGTTGATAACGCCCAAGGAGTTCCAAACACTTCGGCTCCAGGCGCTAACAGATATCAAGTATTAACAACTTTAATTAAACAGCCAATTAATATCGATAGTAGAACTATTGATAAGTATATCACATTACTAACAATTCAAAATGGATCTATAAGCGTTGATAAAACTGATAAGACCGAAGATACTGGACTATCACTAAGGCTTGCACAGAGAACCTTTGATGAGTCTGGTAATTATGTTGTTAAGCCATTTGAATTAGAAATTCTAGAACACTTAAATGATGGTGCTGGTAACTTTGGTAAATATACAGCAGGCGAGGGTGGAAGCGCTGATAAAATCGCCTTAGGTATCGAACCATCTACTGCTTATGTTCAAGGTTATAGAAACCATAAGGTTGGAACAACTTACATTGACATTGATAAGCCTAGAGGGTCAGATGCTACTGGATTTTATAATGAAGCTAATACACAAATCAATATTGGTAACTATATAAAATTAGATAAAACTGGATTGCGTGGTGTTCCAGATCTAGAAAACTTTACTCCGATTACTTTAAAAGCAGTTTCTGCTTCAGTTGGTACAGCAAGAGTCCGTGGAATGGAATCATTCTCAGATCACGTAAGACTATACCTCTTTGATATTGTGATGTCGACCGGCACGTTTAGCGCTGTCGATAACGTATCGCAATCAACATATAGTTTTCAAGCTAATTTAGTAGCTTTGGCTGATGGAATGAGATTTGATGTTGGTAACAATACATCAGTATTTAAATTACCACAATCAGCAATTAAAACATTGGCTGATCCAAGTAGAGATACTACGTATTCTATTAAACGACTTTTTACTGCTCAAACTAGTGGAACTGGAACATTAGCGATATCAACATCTGTTGGATTATTTGAAGATGTATCTGATATTATTATTGCGCCATCTGGCCAAGATATTAAAACTGGAGTTGCTGGTAGTATTGTTAGTGGTACTGGTAATGGTACAACTGGTGTAACATTTAATAATGGTATTGGTGTTGGTAATAATATTAATTGTAAAATAATAGCAACGATTAAAAAGACTATTGCGCCAAAAACTAAAACTAATACAACTCAAGTAGAAACAATAAATGTTACTAATGGAGCTGCAGCTTCTTATGATTTAAACAAAGCTGATATTATTGAAATTGTTTCTATCATAGATTTTAGTGGCACAGATCAAACTGCAAACTTTACTCTTGACAATGGTCAAAGAGATAACTTCTATGATGAAGGTAAGATTGTTAAAATTGGTGGTACCGCCCCTCTTCCTACAGGAAATATGGTTGTAACATTTAAGTATTATATTCATGGTGCTGGAGATTACTTCTGCGTTGATTCGTATCCTACAGCAGATTATGTAAACATTCCATCATTTTCTGGATCTAATGCTAACTTAGAATTAAGAGACTGTATTGATTTTAGATCAAGAAAATCAGATGTTGCTAATGACTTTACTAGCGCTGGATCAAGTTTATCTGGAGCTCCTAAAGTAGGTCATGCATTAGTTGCTGATATTAATTACTATCTTCCTAGAATTGACAAGCTTATTATTAAGCGCGATGGCGAATTTGAAATAATTAAAGGTGTTCCATCCGAATATCCACAGCCACCCGAAGATAAAGAAGATGGTCTTACCCTATATCAATTAAAGCTTAAGCCTTATGGATTTACTTTAGCTGATATTATTCCGGAAATGAAAGACAACAAGCGTTACACAATGCAAGATATTGGTAAGCTTGATAAAAGAATTAAAAATATAGAATACTATACATCACTTTCTTTACTTGAGCAATCAGCTGCTGATGTTCATATGGTTGATGGATCAGGTTTAAGCAGATTTAAAAATGGTATTATCGTAGATTCATTTAAAGATCAATCAATCGCTGATATGACACACCCTGAATGTAGTGAGTCTGTTGATAAAGAAAATGGTATTTTAAGACCTGAATGTCCAGCAAAAAATGTAAATCTTATTACTTCTCCTAGCATTGCAGGAACAGCTCAAAAGACTGGTTCAAATTGGACACTGCCATATAGTCAGGTCATTCACACTAAACAGCCTTATGCTTCTGTTGCAATTAATGTTAATCCATACAATGTATTTACTTGGAATGGTAGAGTTCAACTATCTCCAGAATCAGATGAATGGAAAGAAACTGACGTAAGACCAGACATTATTATCGATGACACCGGCCAATACGATCAATTTGTTCAAAGAGCTGAAGAAGATGGAATCTTAGGAACAGTTTGGAATGAATGGGAAACTAACTGGGCCGGGCGACAAGTAGAGACTGAAGTTTCTACTGAAGTTAGAAGAAGCGGACGTAGAGGTAATTGGTGGGACTTTACTGGAAGAGGCTTTAGAGGCCGTGGTGAGGTTGGCGGCGGACGTGTTGGTACAACCACATTAACAACGACAACTGTTACTTCAAATCAGTCTAGATCTGGTTTAAGAACTGACGTCGCATTCGATACTGTAACAAGAGAAAGTGGTAATAGAATTGTTGAAGTTAACTTTGTACCATTTATGAGATCTAGAAAGGTATATTTTAAAGCATCACGAATGAAACCTAAAACTAAAGTATATGCATTCTTTAATGATATTAATGTTACAGCATTTTGTAGAGAAGAAGCATATCAAGAATGGTCTAACACTTCAAGCGTAATTAACTATTCTGGAGCGACTTCGCATCCAGGTGGATCTTCAGGAGTTTTAACTACTGATAATACAGGTGCTATTACTGGATCATTTATTATTCCACGAAATGCTTCTATTAAATTTAAAACTGGTACTAAGGAATTTAGATTATCAGACTCTACTGCTAATGATAAGCAAGCAGAAGGAACTTCAGCTGAAACTATGTTTCATGCTCAAGGTCTTATAGAATCAACGCAAAGAACTGTTACCAACACTAAGGTTCCTAGATTGGAAACTTCTAGATTAAGCGATAATAGAACTATTAGTGAAACGTTTAGTAGATCATCAACTACCTGGTCAGATCCTTTAGCTCAAAGTATATTGATTGAAAAGTCTGGTGGTATATATGCAACTTCAATTGACTTATTCTTTAAAAGCAAATATACAGTAAAGACTGGCGATGATGTTCAAATTCCAGTATCAATTAGTATTGTCGCAACTGAAAATGGAACTCCTACTCAAATCGTTGTTCCAGGAAGTGAAGTTGAATTATATCCTGCTAGTGTAAATACATCAGCAACTGCAGCAACTGCAACTACATTTACTTTTGAAACTCCAGTATATTTAATGCAAGATCAAGAATATGCTATTGTTATTCAAGCTGATTGTGACGAATACGAATGTTGGGTTGCTGAAATGGGTGGCTTTGATGTAACAAATACTAATTACAGAATTAATAAGCAACCACATGGTGGGTCGTTCTTTACTTCTCAAAATGCTTCTACTTGGACTCCAGATCAAAGCAGAGATCTTAAGTTTACTATTAATCGAGCACAGTTTACTAGTAATAAAGAAGTAACATTTGTAAATGATACTATTGAAGTTAAATCGTTAAAACCTGATGCGCTATCAACAACAAGTGGATCTGGCGTAATTACAGTAAGACATAAAAATCATGGTATGCATGGATCGTCTTCTGTTATTATTGCTGGTGTATCAACGTTTAATGGAATTACTAATACTAATATTAATGGTACTCACACTATTAGTAATATTACTCATGATTCATATACGATCACTGCAACCTCTAGCGACGTTGCTAGTACTAGTGGATCAGGCGGTGGAGCAAATATAACTGCTACTGAAAATAGACATTATGATGTATGTCATTTACAAGCAGCTCAAGTAATTCTTCCAGGTACTGATATTAGATACTACTTAACAGCTACTACGCAAAAGTCAATTGATGGTTCTGAAACTCCATATGCTGCAACTGACATAGTTGAAATATTGCCTAATATGAATCAGTTCTTCCCAACGCCAAGAGTTGTATCTTCAACTGCTAACGAAGTTGGTGGAGCTAAAACATTTACGCTAAAAGCAGTTCTTACAAGTGATAATGATCACCTTACTCCAGTCCTAGACGCTAATAGATTATCAGTTATTACTGTTCAAAACAGAATTGGTAGCAATGGAACTGTAGCAGAAACGAATGCTTATGGCGGTTCGGAACTTTCTAAATATATAACTAAGAAAATAGATTTGGCTGAAGAAGCTGATGTTATTGATATGTTTCTTTCAGTAAACAGACCATCAGGTAGTGATATAGATCTATATTATAAAACCTTACCTTCTGGCTCTGACATTGATTTTAATGCATTGAATTGGATTGCTGCTTTACCAGCGGATGCAATTCCAACGAACGATAATAATAGTGTTTATAACGAAGTTAAATATTCAATTGATCCTACTGGTAGTTTTGGTTCTATGGCATTTAAGATTGTTTTAAGATCTCAAAATTCATCAACACCACCAACTGTTAAAGACTTAAGAGCGATTGCTGCTACTTAATAGGAAATATTATGGCTAATAAAAAATTAAAAGTAAAAGACAATCCTGGCCTCGAGCGAGATACCGCTACTAAAGCTATTATAAATACTAATAACGATGCTTATCTATCTAGAAGAACTCAGATTAAAGCGAATGAAAATAAACAAAAACTTGATATGCAACAGAGTAAAGATATAGATAATCTAAAGAGCGATGTTGCTGAAATTAAGAAAATGCTACAGAAACTAATTGGTGGAAAATAATGGCTAACAAAGAAACTAGAATTTATAAAACGGATACACTAGAGAAACTTAGACAGAAGTCAAACGAGATTTCGTTACACTTAGGTGATAACGAACAACTTAATGCGTTAATGGCTGATAAGACATATATCTATTCAGCTTCAGCAGGTCAAACTCTCTTTGCTGGTCCTGATACTTCGTCTCCAGCTAAAACTAGTAGATTTGAGACTAGTCCAGCTCATACTATTGATAATACTGCTGGTTATATTATTCTAGAATCTGTTTCTTCGCTTGCAGCGTCATATGTACAAGATGCTGTTATTTATCAAGGAACAAGTGGAACACCAAGCTGGCAAGGTTACATTGTATCAGCAACTACTGATAAAATTCTAGTAAGAGATTCTTCTGGTACATTTAGTACAACAGCTGATCTTAAAGTTGGAGCTTCTTCTCCTGATACAGTAGCAGCTGTAAAAATAATTCGAATCGTAATTGAATCATACCCTGTTGCTATTGCTAGAGTCTATAATGGTGGTACTGAACTTACTCAAGGAATGGGTCCTAATGGATTCCACTCAGTAAATATCAAAGCGACTATTACTCAAACTGGATCACCTACTCTTACAAATTATACAGAAGGTGTTACAATTTATCAAGGTGATTCTCAAGCCACACAGGCACTTGTTGAATCTAATTCTACTTGGTATGGTACTTTACATTCTGTCTCTGGTGGCGTTATAAGAGTTAAAACTTATAACGGTACTTTTAGTGCTTCAACTTTAATTAGAGCATTGGGTAGTAGCGATACAATTACTGGAACAAATCATGGACCTTTAGTTGTTGTTGATAGTACTTATGGATCATATGTTCAGTTAACAACTCCAGCTGCTAGTTCAAATCAAATTAAGGTTTTCTCTTTAGATGTCGTTGCGGCAATTAACGAATTACAAGATGACATTGGTACTGTTGAGAGTTTAACAACTGCTGCTAATGATTTAGTTTTAGCAATTAATGAACACGATGCTGAACTTGGAACAATTACCGCTGGAGCAATGGGTACAACAGCTTCAACTGTAAGTACTGCTATTAGAGAACACGAAGATCAAATTGGTAATATCGATATTACTGACATTGCATCTGGTGAGGATACTATCACTGGTGCTCTTGAGCAATTACACGATGAAGTTGGAGATGTTACAGCTTCTAATATGGGAACATCAGCTTCAAACTTAACAGCTGCAGTAAGAGAACATGAAGATCAAATTGGTAATGAGAATATTACTTCAATTGATTCTGGTTCAGATACAATTACAGGAGCGTTGAATCAACTACATACAGAAGTTGGTGATCTTGCTCTACATACAACGTCAACTGATTTAACAGAAGCGATTAACGAATTAGAAGAAGATCTATTTAATGGCGAAGGCGCAGATAAAAGAACAAGAGCAAATCTGTTAACTGGTGATAAATCTTCAATTGTAGATTCTATTAATGAATTACATAGTGAACTTTTCGTTAATGGTACTGGTGTATCATTTACTGGATTATCAGCTGACTTCTTTAAAGAAGCAATTGAAGAACTAAGAACTGAACTTGGTAACCATACAGTCTTAGATACTAATGTAACAACCGATGCTGTTTCTGCAATTAACGAATTAGAAAATGTTCTAAGAGATGATACAACTCAAAGAACAGGTTATGTTATGGGCACAAATGCTAATAACATTATCGCTGCGATTAACGAAATCGAAACAGTATTGAGAGGCACAAACACAGATTATACTATTAATACCGCTGCTCAAAATGTAAGAGATGCTCTTAACGAACACGAGCAACAAATTGGTAACATGCTATTTGCAACAGGTGGTCCTGTCGATGCCGCTAACTCTACTGATCTTTCTGGAGCAGTCAGAGTTCTTGATGCAGAGATTGGTGATACCTCATATACTGGCGCTGATCTTACTACTGCTATTAAAAATACTCAAGATGATATTTTAATTGCTGGATCGCTTACAACTCTTAATACAACAAATAAATTTATTCAAGGCGCGATTAACGAAATCGAAGCTGATCTATTTAATGCTGGTAATGCCGGATCTGGTGGATCAAGAAGAGAAATGTCTGATCTTAAAACTGCAGACAAAACATCAATTGTAGATTCTATTAATGAAATCTATGATGACATTCATACTGCTGGTTCTGTAACTCTTAATACAAATGCTAATTTCTTAGTAGGTGCTATTAACGAAATCGAAGGAGTCTTCGATGCATCAACTCATGAAATTTCAGCTGGTTCAAATGCATTTAATGTAACATCAGGTCATTTTACAATAGATGCTAATGGTGTTATCTATAACTGTCTCTTATACACATCTGACGCTGCCGACGAATAGAGAGGTGTAGA
>OJFG01000245.1_pt1 | contig 25185 bp, 19 predicted proteins | sample 1594071 | NCBI WGS metagenome assembly OJFG01 (sample SAMN05416818, study PRJEB24817) | seawater metagenome | isolation source: Sea water | place: Canada:Atlantic | collected 2013-07 | reverse complement strand
GCGCATTTTAGGGATCTGAGCGCTCACGTCAACAAGTATTTTCAAAAAACTGTCATATTTCTATTTTTTGAATAATCTTCGAACAAAACGGATTTTTATTGTGCAAATTTGGCAAAGCCTCACTACTTCATTGCCTCTCATGTATCACCAGATATCTAATTAGCAATATGTAAGAGTTGTCGAAAAGTATAAACGCAACTAATTTGTATATAGTGTCATCTACTATAGATTAGTGAATACTACCCATATAAAGAGTAACCAAGACAACATGAAGATTTCTGAATTCAAAACTGCTGGCAAACTCATTACCGGTGCTGGTGCCATTAATGCACTTGCAGACGAAATCAATCGACTATCTATAAGCTCATTTGCGGTAGTGACTGATAAAGGTGTCTCTCAAGCTGGGCTATTCGACTTATTGCTTGCCAAGTTACCGTTTGAGCCAACCCTCGTTATTGATGATATCCCCGCCGAGCCCGAAGTCACCATTATAGAAAACAAAGTACGCCAACTGCGTGATACTAAGATAGATGGTGTTATTGCGCTAGGAGGCGGAAGTGCAATAGATGCGGCAAAGGTACTAGCAGCCACATACGACTATAAAGGAAGTATTACTTATTTATTTGGTGAAAACCTGATAAAGGAAAGGTTACTACCACTCATTGTACTGCCGACAACTGCAGGTACTGGTTCGGAGGTTACCAATATTGCCATACTTGCCGACCCTATCGAAAAGGTAAAGAAAGGGATTGTAAGCCACTGCTTGTTGCCTGATGTAGCAATAGTGGCACCAGAGCTGACGCTTTCGTGCCCTAAATCTATTACTGCTGCTAGTGGAGTTGATGCCTTTGTTCATGCTTTGGAAGCATTTATTTCAGTAAACGCTAGCCCTATAACCGACGCACTTGCCGAAAAGGCGATGGCATTGATATTTCATTCTTTACCTCACGCGTACAGAAATGGTGAAAATCTCGTGGCTAGGGAACAAATGGCTACTGGTAGTTTAATGGCCGGCCTTGCATTTGGAAATGCCGGCGTGGGAGCAGTTCACGCTTTAGCTTATCCGTTGGGAGGACGCTTTCACTTATCACACGGCATGAGCAACGCGGTTATGTTACCTCATGTACTGCGAGCGAATGCACCGTTTTGCGCCGACAAGCTCTTTGCCGTATCACTGTTGCTTAAGCTTTGCCCGCCGGATAGTAAGAAAGATTTTGCGATTACTACTTTATTAAACGCAGTAGAGAAATTATGCAGTGATGTAGGCATACCGCGTACCCTAAGAGAATTCGATATTCCAGAAAGTGTAATTCCTCAATTAGCAGAAGATGCTAGCAAAGTAACCCGCTTGTTACGCAACAACCCTAAGCAACTTAGTGTTGATGATATTGAGAACATTTATCGCAAAGCCTATTGAAGGTGATTAATAAAGCGTGACTAAAATGAAGCTCATGCAAAACGGTACTGCCTTTAGGGAAGGTAAAGCTTTCCTAACTACTACTCTATACGTAAAATTATAGCTTCAGCTAGTTAGGGGATGCTTAGGGCCTTTCCATACTATTAGCTTCACAATTAGCCTAATATAAAGCAGTAGATTTACATGAACGAATTATTCAGCGCGCTATCACGGGCACTTAGCCCATACTACACAGAAATGAGCATTATGCTGATGGCGACTATTTTGGTGGTATACGGTGATATTATAAATGGTCACGTAAAGCGTATTTTGGCCCCCTACCACTTTACTATCAGAATAAGTCTGTTTGTTGTGCTGTGTGCATTTGGCTACGGAGCACTCACTTTATACGGCGCCCCTTTTTTAAAACACGTCATAGCCTACTTACCTTGGCAATACCAAGGCGCAGGCTTTGTAGCATCGTTTATGTTAATTGGCTTTTTAGCGGAGAGGCGGAGATACATTTAATCTTTCTCTCATTTCGTATCATTGAATAGGCGTATTGCCTCGTTGCTCTACGAATTTTTTAGGCGGTATGCCCATTATTCTTTTAAACGAAGTTGAGAAGTACGCCGATGTTGCAAACCCCACATCTAGACAGGCATTTAATATGCTGCTTCCTTCTAGCAAAATAGGTATCGACTTTTCAATGCGATAGCGAGAAAGGAATTCGCTAAAGTTGTAATCAAATAGCTCTGCCATACGACGATTTAAACTTCGCGGACTTATAAGCAGTGCTTTTGCAGCCTGATCCCGACTAAATTCTTCGTCTTGATAATGATTTTCAAGCACTGCAATAAAGTTAAGATAAAACGCCATGTCCTTTTCAGTCTTAAATTCTGGAATACTCAAGCAGCCATATTTAAACAGTTCGTTATCGATGCCTTTCTCAGGCTGAACATTTGTATCTCTGATGGCCAATAGATGCTCGACACGCATTTCAATTTCCTGATTAGAACTTGGCTTCATTAAGTAATAATCTACTTTCATTTCTAATGCTATTTGTTCGACGGTAGGATCTGAACTCGCGGTAAACATAAGAATAGGCGTTGCTCCTAGAGAGTCGTGTTCTCTTACTTCCTTAGTAAGTGATAAGCCATCAAACTTACCCATTAGCTGATCACAAATTACTAGCGACACTATATGGGTTCGCAATACTTCAAAAGCTTGCTTACCATTTTTTGCTACTAGACAACGGTACTTTGGTGACAAAAGGTCAAATAAGTAGGTTCGAAATTCTCTGCTATCATCTACAATCAGCAGGGTTTTTCTGTCTCCTTGCCATTGCGCTGTGTCTTGCATGTCTGATTGAGCGTTGATGTATTCGGTATCATCAATGGGGAATACTGCACAAATTTTGGTGCCACCACCTTGTTTACTGTCTAGCTGGATTTCGCCTTGATTTAATTCCACTAAATTTTTAACGATGGATAAACCTAAACCCTCGCCTTTTTCATCATTGTTAAATCGGGTAAAACGTTCAAATACATGTTCGTGCTGTTCTTGCGCTATACCTGCACCATTGTCTGTCACCGTTATCTTGAATGTTTTAGCTTCAATTGCGAACACTACCTTTACCGTTCCTAGATCAGGCGTGTATTTGATTGCATTTTCAACCAGATTAACCACAATTTTTTCGAGGCTATCGGTAATCAAGGAAACTGTACCGTCCCCTTTCACTCGCATATCTAAATTTTGTCGCTTTGCTTTTGCCAAAGGTTCTAGCGCATTGACGATATGCGCCATATTTTCTGTGGTATAGGTAGTAAAATAATCGGAGACCGCGGATGCTCTTGGGGTATCCTTTTGCATTTGATTAACTAGCTGTTCCACCCGCTTCATGTTCAGTTGAATGCTTTTTAAAACGCTATCGCTTTCTTTGGTGGTTTCTTTGACGTTAGACAGCGTACCCTGAATGATTTGAATTGGCGTTTTTAGCTCATGAGTTATTTCGCTGATATGTCGCTCTTTACTTTTCAGCATCTTTTCAAATTTTGATTCGCCATCGGTTATTTCATAGCGGGTGAGTTGGCGGTAGAGAGGGGTTGAAAGCCAGTATTCGATCAAAGGCCCCAAATATCCCATCCGCCACGCAATGATCAATAATATGAATACAACAAAATAGGCAAGTATTGCCGGCAATGACAACCAAATAGGCGGCGCTATATCAAATTTTAGAGTAGTAACCGCGGCAGACGCAGTAGTACTCTTTCCCCTAACTTGGACGAAGTGCTCTCCAAAGCCTAGTTCGCTCAGTGATATCACCATGTCTGCTTTTGTATGCTCTATCCAATCTCCATTCTCTCTATCGAACCTATACTCAAGTGCATGCAGTCCATTATACAAAAAACTATCGGATACGAAACCGATAGAAGCATCATTAAAACTGTTTGAGAATTTGAGAATTTTGTTGTCGGGGAAATAGTTTACATGCGTTCCTTTACCATCATTCCATTCGACATGAGTAGTTATCACATTGGCATGTAATTTATCTTTCTGAGGAAGTTCTCTCAGAAAACTTCTCTCATTAATAATATACGAATACTTGTCACCCAATACCAGTAATCTTCCCCCCAAATCAATAACGCCTCTATACTCGAAATCAATGTCGAATATGCCTTCCGTTTTGGTCAGCTCTACCGCTCTATTTCCGTTTGGAGATTGAACAAATAATCCCATGTTAGTTGCAATCCAGAGATTGCCGTTAGAAGACACGACACCACCGCGAATAAACCTCAGATCGTACTGATGAAAGTCCTCAAAATTAGAGATTTCTCCATTCTTTTTATTGATAAGTTTTAGACCTGCGCCCGAAGTACAGACTACAAAGAAATCTACTTTTTCCAGAAGACACTGTATACCCTGCCACCTCGCATCTTCTGCTTTTACTTTCCTCCAGCTAAATTTTGATAGCTGAAAATGAAGATTATCGAATGTATCAAAACCAGACAACTCTCCGCTTGAGAGCTGCGTACTAGTAATGAGGAATCTAGGCGCTTCAAACTGGTCAACAACCTCATCCGAACTTATTGCATAGTAGTAAGCATTATTTCCATTATCATAGTAAATATAGTGCTCGGTCGCTGAAACCGGAACTACATGACGGTATGAGCTTGAACAAAATTTTGTTGGTGAAACATCTGAAATTTGTAAGAAAAACCGCTCTTCATAACTTAAACAGCCATCAACGAATTGATCTGATTCGGCAACTTTTGTTATTACGCCAGATTGTTCTTCAAGGTCAAATACACCACTTTTTGTTTGAACTAAAACTTGCTTTGAACCTAAAAAAACATCGCCGATATTATCTCGTAACGGAATACTATTGAAAGAAACCAAGTTGATAGCTTTTTGAGAATCAGATAAGGCCAAGAGCCCAAGTTGCGATGACGCCATTAATAACGAGTTGTCTGGTCCATCAACAATTTTAACAATTGTTCTTATCGATTCGGAACCAACAATAGGATTCATAAATTGGGGGCGAACTAACTCCCCAGCTTTTAACTGCCAGAGTGTTCCATCTGATACCCATAGCTCACCGTTTTTACTTTTATTTACAAACTCGACATCGTTAAAAGTATCGCTTTTTTGTTGAATAAAGTGTGGGATGCTTATCTCAGGCTCAATTACATAAAAACCACCAGCTCCGCCCAAATAAATACTTCCATCAATTTCTCTTACAAAGGTTGCGTAATTAATAGCAGGAAAATCTTCTGACAACATGGCGCTTTCTATTTGATTGGATAGTGGAGATAGAGTTAGGAAACTGTCTCTTGTTGCAATAAGAAATTTATTATCAGATGAAGCACCAATTGAATGTGCATCTTTTATCGAAAAGCTCGTTATTTGACTATTTATGGGGGAAGGCGTGTTTGTTTCTTTGTCTATAACGATAACGTTGTTGATAATTGAAAATGCGATATTTCTATCTGTCGTGGCCATTGACCATACTGATTTTGACCAGTCATACTCTGAAAAAACTTTTTCAAAGACTCTTGTGTGTAAATTTAACTTAAACACACCGACACCGTATTCAGTTATCCAAAGATACTCACCATCAAGATGAATGTCTGAAATTATTCCGGTTTCAGAACCCTTATCATTGAATAGCAACTGCTCCGTCAACGCCCCTACGATTTGGAACACTCCGTTTTCAGCCGCTACGTAAACTATGCTTTCATCAACTTCAACATCTCGGATAACTCCGGCTGGGACTCCGGCAAAAACAGTTCGGCCCACTAGGCCTTCGGCATGTACTCCATCTGTAAAAGAGAAAGACAAAAGGAAAAACATCAAAATTGGGACAGGCCCTATCCGATACCCAATTTCGAGTGATGATGTCCTTATACACATTTCCATAATCTCTTTTTAACTATTTAATTAATATCGCTCTATCGAGTCTATTAAATTTTACTAAGGAAGAGATTATGAATAACGAACATTTTTTAAACAAACAAGAGCTTAATGCTAAAGAATATACTAAAGTATATGGAGGAGAGAGCTTTCTTGTAATGGAGCTCGGCCACTACAATATCTTACCTGTAGGCCCCTTGAAGCCCAAGAAGCCTGATATAAAGGTTGTAGTCTAAACCATCAACCACTGCATACCAGCATTCTCAGCAGCTTGCTGGTCGTAAATAAAGTCTCCAACATATAGGCAGTCTGCAGGTTGTAGCTGCCATTCTTTCGCTACCATGAGTAGTGCAGTTGGATCAGGCTTTGCGGGGGCATCTTCTCTCGTGAGCACATAATCTATAGGAATGTTGTTGTTCGCTAGCTTAATTGCTGTGGCCTCTCTGCAGTTTCTGGTCACTATGGCCATGGGCAAGTTGTGCTCTTGCGCCTTTTCTACCATCTTTTGACCTATACTCAGCCACTTCGCATTACGAGCGTCGTCAAGTTCATGCTGCAAAATAGTGTTGTGGGCATCCGCCTTTTTGCGTTCGCAGTCTATGGCATCAACAAACGTGAGTATGTCTTCATCTAAGGGGCACCCAATGATTTTCCGCATTATTGTAAAATCTAAACTCGACTCTACTAATGTACCATCTAGGTCGAATATAACGCCTTTAACACCATCTAAATTCATGAGCGCTCTCAAATAATAGAATAAAAAAAATTCAGGTATGAATATGCCATTAACAACATACGTATTCCGTTACGTTTAGATTAAAAACCTTCATGTTCAACTGAATATAAAAGAACAGGCTTACCTATTCTGCCTCTTTGCATTAGCATAGCCGCTCTTTTTCGTTATACCTCACACAGAAGGGTTATTCATGGGTGTATTTGCAGCATTAGGAACTGCGCTTTGCTGGGCCATTGCGGCACGTTTGTTCAGCGGTATTGGCAACGCATTTTCGCCACTTACCATGAACTTTTGGAAGGGCTTAATCTCCATTGCGTTGCTTAGCGTTGTATTAATTGCGGTGCAGCCTGCTTTATTTTCAACTAACGCCGTTGTCTGGCTGTTGGTGAGTGGCTTTATTGGCATTGGCATTGGCGATACGTGTTTTTTCAAAGCGCTGCAAAGCATTGGCGACAGCCAAGCCGTGCTTGTTGCTGAAACCCTCGCGCCATTATTCACTGCTCTATTCGCTACGGCCTTTATTGGCGAGTGGATTACATGGCAGCAGTGGATAGGCGTGGCTGTAGTGCTTTTTTCTGTCGATATGGTTATTAAAGCTCGTAAGCGTAGCGCTACTCATGTATTCGCCACCAGCGGCTATTTATATGGTGTTGGAGCCGCGTTATGTCAGGCTGTTGGCGCAGTGGTTAGTCGCGATATTTTAGGAAGCGGCGACGTTGATGCCGCAAGTGCAGCCTTTTTAAGGCTTGTGGGCGGTATGGTGTTTGTTGTGCCCTTTATTGCCGTAACAAAAACGCGGTGGCTACCCGTTATTACTAAAGGCAAACGGGTATGGCCCGCCTTTGTTGTAGCAACATTACTGGGCACAACAGCAGCAATTTATCTGCAGATGTTTGCGTTTGCCTACGCGAAAGCTGCTGTGGTACAAACTCTAATCGCTACCAGCGCATTAATGTCTCTTGGTGTCGCCTTTGTATTAGGAGAGAAAGCCACTAAAGCCACTTTATTGTGGTCGGTCATCGCTTTGGTCGGCGTTGGCATATTAGTAAGCTTTGGCGACAACACCATTCATTAACTTTCATTTCCCATAAGTCTTCTTTTTTGTACCCGTAAAAAGTAGACTTATGGGCACGTTGGGTGGTAGTTGTGGCGATAACTAGCTATGATTGCTGAAAAAATTAGAAAAGAAACAATATGCGCACGACATATTTTGCATCTATTTTATCGGTAACACTCTTTTCTGTAACCGCGTTATTTTTTAGTCGCTTTTCATTGGCGGCTGACGGCGATATTGAAGCCTTTATAGCTAAAGTGCGAACTGTATCTTACGACTGCCCTGACGCTAGCTTGCTTTCTGAGTTAGACGCCACTTTGGCAAAAGAATCTCTTACAGGCAATCAGCGCTTTGCACTTTCAACTGCACGAACTCACTTCTTAATTTGCAGCGGTAAACATGAAGAAGCGCTAAAAACACTTCTTGAAAGTATTGAACAACCCAATATTGATACAACGTCTTATGCGTTTGCTTCAGCCATTTATCAAATAGGGTTTATTTACGATACGAAAGAAAACCCTGCTCGCTGCCAGTTTTATGAACGCGCCAAAAGCCTTTCATCTCCAGTTAAGCACAGCGACATATTTACCAGTGCATCGCTAGCTATTATTACCTACTGCTCAGAAACAGATTCTACTGCCGAGCGATTAGGCAAAATGTTCAACGTGTTAGATAGATATTCAGATAAGGGTAGCCCAGGTGAACTCGCACATATTCGCAACAGCATAGGCCTTGTTTATGGAAGCTTAGGACAGCATGCACTTGCTGCCGAGCAATATATTATAGCGCACGAACTTGGTTTACAGGTATATAAAGGCAGTAACAAGGTGTCGATTTTAATCAGCGCTATTGTTTCACTTGCCGCAAGCGGTCAAACAGATGAGGCTTATAAGCGGATATTAGAGCTTGGACAACTGAATCAAGAAATTGGCAACTCTTACACTAACTTTTTGTATCAATATTCGTTGCAACTTTATTACCGAAAACAAAGAGACTTCAACAAATTATCTTACTACCTTCCTCAATTTAAAAACGCTCTGTCTGAGGTGTCGAATTCATTCTATCAATCGCTATATGAATGGCATGCTACCGAGCTTTGCTTATTTAAAAACGACATTCCTTGTGTCGAGAATTACCTAAATAGCATGAAAGAGAATGAATCCATTATTCCTCCCAAATTTCGTGAGAACCTAGATTACCTAAGCTTTAACTTATCACTTTATATTGCTTTGAACGATTTAGAAGGTGCCAAAGTTGCCCTTGCAGCTTATACAAAATTGGTTAACGAGAAGCAAAAGAACAACCAAAGCTCTGCTAAAATTCTCGGTGCAGCAAATTTATACAATAAAATACACGATTTAGAGTTTGAGATAGAAAGGACTGAGCGTTTACGTAAAAACACCTTGTTCGTTGCAATAGCCATTGTTCTATTATTAATAGCAGGCTTAGGCTTTTATCTTCGTAAACGGCACCTCGCCGCTAAGTCAATCGACCCTGCTACACAATTACTCAATGCGCAAACCTCTATCAGCCGCATCAACAAACTAGATACGCCAGAAGATGGACGAGCTATCGCTATAGCGATTTTTGATTTGAGCAACTTTAGAGAGCTAAATCGAAAGATTGGCTCAACGAAAAGTGATTACGTATTAAGAGAGATAGCTAAAACACTTCAACACGTGGTGAGAGGCAGCGATATTCTTGGCCGTTTTGGCCCAGAGCAATTTATATTGTGCCTACATAATATTGATGAAATCAGCGCGCGAACGTTTTTAGAACGGGTGCAAACTGCACTGGATAATACCTTTGAAGAAGAGTTGTCTACCGGTGATGTTAAGGTGCAATCGAACATGAGTATTTTCATTACATCGGAGAAACTGTCTAATTTAAATGACATCCTTGATGAGATGCTTATGTCATTTAATATCAGTAATCGTTAGTCTTGCGCAATGACATTTGTATAAGGGAACGATAACAATGATCAAAGCGCTAATTTTTGATGTTAATGAAACACTTCTTGATATTAATGCAATGAAAACTGGACTTGCTGAAGTTTTAAATGGCGATGAAACCCTGGTTGATCTGTGGTTCGCCAATTTACTTCATCACAGTTTGGTAGATGTTGCTTCTTCGCAGTTTCATGACTTTATAGACATTGGTGCAGCAGCACTGGTGATGGTTGCATACAGCAAGGGTATTCAGTTAACCCAAGAACACGCCAAGCAAACAATTAAACAGCACATTACTTCTCTGCCACCCCACGACGATGTTGCGGCTGCGCTAAAAGCCTTAAAGCAAAAAGGCGTCACGCTAATAGCATTATCAAACTCTTCTAGTGCAGGGTTAGATGCACAGCTGTCTTATGCCAATATTAAATCGTATTTTGATATTGTGCTGAGCGTAGAATCTATCCGCACGTACAAACCCTATCCAAGTGTTTACCACTGGGCCTGCCAACAGGCTGAGGTTGCACCTAACGATACATTAATGGTTGCGGCACATGGCTGGGATGTAAGTGGTGCTAAAGCGGCAGGTCTTAATACTGCGTTTGTCGAACGCCCGGGTAAAATGATGTACCCACTAGGGCTGGCTCCTGACTACTCTATTGAATCGCTAGACCAGTTAATCCCTTCTGTTTTTAACGCTTGATTATCTACTTAATTAAGTAGCGCAAACAAAAAGACCTTGCTTACGGCAAGGTCTTTTTTTAATTCGGTATGAAGTGAGCGTATTAGAGCTTTGCTAATTCTGGACGGTTCCCTTGGAAACCTTCAGTATTGCAAGAACTACGCTTGGTATTTAAAGCGTTTAATTGACGCTTGAGCCAAGATTTTTGAATGCCCGATGACGCGGTGTTCATCTCGCTACTCACTCGAATAATTTCTTTGCCAACATTTACACATTCTTTTTTAGTAGGCTCGAAACCACCATTTGCTAATGCAGAGGAAGAGAATACGATGGCCGATAGTGCGATAAGTGTTTGCTGTTTCATAAGAGTCCCCGATTACTCGTATAATTTTTTATAAGTTATGTACCAGTTACACTGGGTTTGATTTGCCCTAAATCTGATAAAAACTATAGCAGGTCATTTATTCTTGTTAGGTGTTGAAAAATATACGCAGTAATTAATCTGCTTATTTTTAACACACCCTTATACCGACCATTTCATTTGAATAAGACTACCTACTCTTATCAACACGCCATCAGTTATGGTATAGATTTAAGCTTTTTGCAAGTTTTGACAATTAACCCATCCCTAGTAGTGGCCACAAAACAGCAAGTTATGGCAACAACATTAATCATCGCGCGTAGTTAAACATCTTATCAGCTAAGTCTCAACGACCTCTTTAGTCTAAAAGTGTTTTTTACTGTGGTTATACAGCTAGTTAACTTAGGTATATAAAAAGCACGGTATCTCGTACACGGCCCTACGTGCCTACAACCTGCTCCCTGCATCCATTTTATCGACCGCTTGTAAAATTTCTTTGCCCATATTAGCCAACGATACAATATTTTTGGCTGCGCCTTTTTCTATCGCCACTTTAGGCATGCCATAAACAATACAACTTGCCTCATCTTGGCAGAATGTTTCACTACCACCGTTGTACAGTTCAAGTAGGCCCGTTGCCCCATCACTGCCCATCCCTGTAAGCAATATACCAATAGCATTGCTACCAGCACTTTTACATAACGAATAAAAAAGAGTATCGACAGAAGGCTTGTGACCCGAAACTCGAGGACCATCTGTCAGCCTTATCCGATAATCAGCACCGCTTCGCTCAACTTCCATATGCTTATCGCCAGGTGCAATATAGGCTTGTCCTGGCAAAAGCCTTTCGCCCCCTTGAGCCTCTCTTACTGTTATATGACATATTGAATTTAATCGCTTTGCATAAGTCGTTGTGAATCCCGCAGGCATATGTTGAGTAATAATGGTCGCAGGTGCATTGGCTGGAAAAGTTGACAGAATTTCTTTTATTGCCTCAGTGCCTCCAGTTGAAGCGCCAATAGCAATGAGTTTTTCTGTGCCTTGGTAGCTGATTGACTTTATCGTCGATACACCGCCTGTGCTCTTCGCTGGCTTTTTGACTCTCGCCCGTGCAGCGGTTCTAATTTTTTCGACAATCATTTCATGATAGGCAGCAATGCCCTCAGCAACTCCAATTTTGGGTTTCGCCACAAAATCGACAGCGCCCAACTCTAGCGAGCGGAACGTTGCATCTGCTCCTTTTTCAGTGAGGGTAGATATCATTACCACTGGCGTGGGCCGAGCACTCATGAGTACCTCAAGAAATCGTAAACCGTCAACTTTAGGCATCTCAATATCAAGCGTAATAACGTCTGGTTGAGTTTCTTGCACTAACTTTTTTGCGACAAAAGCATCTGGCGCAACACCCACTAATTGCATATCAGGCTCACTTTTTATTATTTCGCCCAATATCTGCCTTATTAATGCCGAATCATCTACAACTAACACTTTAATTGTCATCACTCACGTTCCTAGAATATATCAACACTGCCAACTAACTTGCGTTCTGAGAGTTTCCAGCGATGCTGACTCTCCCGCTCAATAATAGTGGCGTTATTTAATTCATTAATTCGCTTCATGAACACGCTTCCCGTTGCAGGAAAGAAATAAATCTTGCGGGCATACTCTTCACATAAATCACTTGCCACTATAGGAATGCGTTCTGTATTTAAAAAGCTGACAACAAACTCTGCATTGAATCGGCCTACATCGTGCTGAATGAATGATGGAACAACCCGTCCACCGCCGAATACCTTTGCTTCTAGCCTGCGCTTATCCGCACCTGCTTTAACAAGTTCATTTACCAACACTTCCATGGCATAAACACCATACTTTGTTGCCGTGCACTCCGTTTGCTCTAGCTCATTCGCCGTTTTGTTTATTGTGGGTAGCATAAAATGATTCATTCCACCTACTCCCGTCATGGGATCGTAGATGCACGCAGCAACACAAGAGCCTAGAACTGTGACTAACAGTTTTTCTTGTTTAGTCACTGCATACTGTCCCGGAAGAAGCTTAATAGCCTGAACACCGAAGCGTTTATCATAATAAGCAATAGGAGAATCGAAATCGCTAGTGTGCACTGGCACTCCTATTTGACCGGACGATATATGGTTTTACCTACCGGCCTTACAAGATTAGTGTGCATATTGAAATTTTCGGAATGACCCGCCATGTAGAGCCCTTGCGGCTTTAACATTCCAACCATTTTAGTCAGTACTTTAAGCTGTGTCGGTTTATCAAAATATATCATTACATTTCGACAAAAAATCACGTCTAATGGTGAGCTTATACTCCACTTAGATTCAGTTAAATTGAGCTTTTTGAACTGCACCATTTGTCGTAATTCATCCACTACGCGCACTTTACCTTCAAAGCTGCCTTTACCTTTATGAAAAAATTGCTTTTGCCTAGACTCAGATACCTTTGCAATTGTCGCAAGTGGATACACTCCCTCTTTAGCCTTTGCTAAAACCTTGCTGTCGATATCTGACGCAATTATTTTAATAGGCGTTTTAAAGCTCCCGAAGACCTCTGCAACAACCATCGCAATTGAATAAGGCTCTTCGCCTGTGGAGCTTGCAGCACACCAAATTGTGGTTACCTGCGGGTTATCTCTTAGGTAATCAGCCAGCGCAGTAAAATGGTGTGGCTCTCTAAAAAACGATGTTAGGTTGGTCGTCAACGCATTTATAAATTGCTCTAGCTCATTCTCAGAACTATTCACAACGGCTAAATATTCACTAAAGCTCAACAAACCCTTCGCTCTTATTCGCCTCGCTAAGCGACTATAAACCATTGCCTCTTTTGCATCGGTTAGTTTAATACCCGCTTTTTTAAATAGCATTTGTTGCACTTTAAGGAAGTCCGCCCTTTCAAAGGCGAACTCCCGTGTCGATGCCATTCTAGGTGGCATGGCTCCCATCAAAAAGACTCCCACTCACCATCTTTTGGCAATGCAGGAGACAATACCCCACTATTGTTTACCGTATTCGTACGATGTTTTAGCGTATTGGAGACGGCTCTTGGTGTTAAACCTAAACGCGTTCGATGACCTTCCAAATCATTAGATTGATGCCCTTTACTTGTGCCCTTTTCTATTTCAAATACAGCAACGCGATCGCTCAACTCTGCGGATTGAAGCTTTAAGCTATCTGATGCCGCTGCAGCCTCTTCCACTAACGCTGCATTTTGTTGTGTCATCTCGTCCATTTGAACCACTGCTCGACTGACTTCCTCAATCCCTGCAGCTTGTTCAGATGACGCAGCCGCGATTTCTGACATGATATCGTTTACGCGCTTAATGGCGGTGACAACTTCGCCCATTGTGTCGCCTGATTTAACTACTAGCTGGTTTCCGCTGGCAATTTTACTTACCGAATCGGAAATGAGTTCCTTGATATCTTTAGCGGCTTCAGCAGACCGTTGAGCAAGGCTCCTAACCTCAGAGGCAACAACAGCGAACCCACGGCCTTGTTCTCCAGCCCTTGCGGCCTCTACCGCTGCATTCAATGCTAATATGTTTGTTTGAAATGCAATGCCGTCAATCACACCAATGATATCTGAAATCTCCTGAGCTGAATCATTGATAAGCGTCATTGTATTAACTACTTTACCAATGACATCTCCGCCCTCAGTTGCAATTTGGCTTGCTTGGGCCGCAAGTGCATTAGCTTGCTCAGCATTTTCTGCGTTTAGCTTAACTGTGCCAGTCAACTCTTCCATACTGGATGCGGTTTCTTCCAAACTTGAAGCCTGTTGCTCTGTGCGTGACGAGAGGTCTGAGTTACCTAAGGCAATTTCACTTGAAGCGGTATTAATTGTCTCAACAGCAGAATTGATGTTTAGAATTGTGCCTCGCATTTCCTCGATAAACTGGTTTATTGAACCACCAAGCACTTTAAACTCGCCTTCAAGCGCATGCTCGATACTTACCGTCAAATCGCCTTCCGTCAATCGTTCCATCACGTGCTTAATTTCATCTACCGCCTGAGTTCTGCCAGTAATATCTGTCGCAAACTTGACTACCCTGAATGGTTTTCCATTGTGATCAAGGATTGGGTTATAGGTTGCTTGAATGAAGATCTCCTTTCCGTTTTTACCTATTCGTTTGTACTCTCCACTTGAAAAGGTGCCTTCTCTCAGCGACTCCCAGAATGCTGCATACTCATGGGTTGAACGATAGCTAGCATCAACAAACATACTGTGATGCTTACCCTTTATTTCATCCAGGGTGTAACCAACGGTTTGAAGGAAGTTATCGTTGGCAGTTTGAATAATTCCATCCATATTGAATTCTATTACTGCCTGAGACTTTCCAATAGCCTCCAACTGCCCCTCGAAATAAGCGTTTTGTACTTTTTGTTCAGTAATGTTACTCGCGTACTTAACAACCTTAATCGGCTTACCATTGACGTCTAAAATCGGGTTATATGTTGCTTGAATCCATATGTCTGAACCATCCTTGGCAACGCGATGAAACTCGCCAGAATAGAACTGCCCCAGAGCTAGCTTCTCCCAAAATGTGCGATAGTCTTCAGATTCACGCTCAGTCTCGGTAACAAAGATAGAATGATGCTTGCCTACGATATCCTCGAGGGTATAACCAACGGTTGCGAGGAAATTATCGTTTGCAGTAATAATATTTCCGTACGTATCGAACTCGATGACGGCCTGAGATTTGCCTATCGCGTTAATTTGTCCCAAATTAAACGCATTTTGCATTTTTTGCTCTGTCACATCTGACGCGTATTTTACTACTTTAACTGGGTTACCAAATTCATCGAATATTGGGTTGTAAGACGCTTGAATCCAAAGCTCACTGCCGTCCTTTCTTATTCGTTTAAACTCGCCAGACTTATAATCCCCTTTTTTTAAGTCTCGCCAAAATGCAGCATATTCTGGGCTCATTCTATAGTTAGGCTCAACAAAGATACTGTGGTGCTGGCCTTTAATTTCACCCAAGTCATACCCTGTGGTTGAGCAGAAATTTTCATTGGCAAAAAGGATATTACCTTGAAGATCAAATTCAATAACTGCTAGTGACTTACCTATTGCATTGATTTGTCCTTCGTAATTCGCGTTTTTGCGTTTTTGCTCTGTTATCACGGTTGCAAACTTAACTACTCGAACAATGTTACCCAACTTGTCATAAATAGGATTGTAAGATGCCTGAATCCAGATTTTGTCACCACTTTTCGCAACTCTACAATACTCACCGGTATTTTTTTCGCCACTTCGAAGCTGTGCCCAAAAGTGCTTATATTCCTCAGACACACCATACTCGGTCGTAACGAATAGTCGATGATGCCGGCCTATTAGCTCGTCTTTTGTATATCCAGTGGCTTGCAAGAAGTTATCGTTTACATCTTCCACTATCCCATCGGGAGTAAAAGCAATTATGGCTTGGCTTCTGTCCAGTCCATTTAATAGGCCAGTTTTATACTGAAGTTCTTGATCGTTGACCCACTCAACCATATACCCGAGCTTCTCTCCTTCTGAGCTATTAATAATAGAGACATTCAATGTAAATATCAGCTCTCCAATAGACAGCAGAAAGGTGTCTTTTTTATGGCAATGTTCAAAGCGAGAGATCAACTCTTTATGGTTTGCAAAAAATGAACATAATGCCATTCCGTTTAATGACTGGAAGTTAATTGAGGGCAAATGCTCTCTAAACTTAGCAGCGTATTCTTCTGCCAGTTTAAAAAATGCCTTGTTCGCAAACGTTATCGCCCCACTCTCATCTACCAACATCAAACACGCGCTACTTTCACTTAACGCTTGCTCTTGGAATCTAGTTAAGCTTTGTGCAGCGATAAGTTCGTCATTTTGAAAAAGATTAAAAACACCCATAATTTAGCCTTATTAATTTGTTTCGATAAACACAATAAAAAAGCGACTCCCCGAAGGACAGCCGCTTTATGTTTTAGAACGATTCCCACTCATCGCTGCTGGGTACTTTAGGTTGTAGCGCTCTGTGATTAGTTAGCGAAGCAACCGATGCCGTTCTGTGGGATTGGTGAGAGAGCCTTGCTGCAGGCACAGGCTGTTGCTCTGTCTTATGGGATTCACCTATTTTGAACGTGGCTACACGCTCGGATAATCCACCCGCCTGCTGTTGTAAGCTTTCAGCTGCCGCAGCGGCCTCCTCCACTAACGCAGCGTTTTGCTGAGTCATTTCATCCATTTGCACTACCGCTTTGCTCACCTCTTCAATACCAGAGGCTTGTTCTGAGCTTGCAGCAGCAATTTCAGACATAATATCGTTTACGCGTTTAATCGAGGTGACAACCTCTTCCATTGTGTCGCCAGACTGATTGACTAACTTATTGCCGCCATCAATTTTGCTTACGGAGCCTGAAATAAGCTCCTTTATTTCTTTCGCTGCTTCTGCTGAACGTTGAGCTAAGCTTCTTACTTCTGAGGCAACAACTGCGAAACCTCTTCCTTGCTCTCCCGCTCTTGCGGCCTCAACCGCGGCATTTAGCGCAAGTATGTTGGTTTGAAACGCGATACCGTCGATAACACCTATGATGTCTGAAATCTCTTGAGCAGATGCATTGATAGATGACATGGTATCGACAACCTGACGGATAAGGTCGCCGCCTTTGGTCGCGATGTCACAACTTTGCGATGCAAGCGCATTCGCCTGCTCAGCATTTTCAGCATTAAGCTTCACGGTACCTGTGAGTTCCTCCATGCTAGATGCGGTTTCTTCTAAGCTTGATGCCTGCTGTTCGGTGCGACTAGACAAATCAGAGTTGCCGGTAGCAATTTCAGAAGATGCTGTTGTGATTGTTTCTACCGCCTCGTAAATAGAGCCGATGGTGCCAGACATTTGATTAACGAATTGATTAATTGCATCACCTAAGACTTGGAATTCACCTTCAAATTCGTCATCGATAACGGCGGTAAGGTCGCCATTAGATAGCCTGCTCATCACATCATTGATTGTGCCTATAATACGACGCATATCACCGATAAAACGGTTAATCGAATTGCCTAAGTCTTGGAACTCATCCTCAAATTCATGTTCAATTTTGCAATCTAAATTACCCTGAGCCAGTTCGTTCATCGCATATCTGATATCACTAATTGCTTGCTTGCGGCCTGTAATATCTAAAGCAAATTTCACCACTTTGTATGGGCGACCATTTTGATCAATTATTGGATTATAAGATGCTTGGATCCACACTGACTTGCCTTCTTTCCCCACTCGCTCAAACTCATCATTAAACATGGAGCCCTGTCGCAACTGTTCCCAAAACTGTGCATATTCAGTGGAACGTTTGTAGTCATCTTTCACAAACATACTGTGGTGCTTACCTTGCACCTCTTCTAACCTGTAACCTACCGTGTTTAAGAAGTTTTCATTGGCCGTTAATATATTACCGTCTAAGTCAAACTCAATGACAGCCTGAGCTTTGTTAATAGCATTGATTTGCCCTTCATAATTAGAGTTCTTTAATTTGGTCGCTGTGATATCGGTAGCAAATTTCACAACGCGTATTACCTTGCCATCGCCGTCAAGAACTGGGTTATATGAAGCCTGGATCCATACCTCTTTACCCTGTTTATCAAGCCGACAGAATTCGCCGCTGTGGAGCTTGCCACTTTTGAGCGTTCGCCAAAATTCGCTATATTCTGAAGATTTCACGTAACTGGCATCACAAAACATTTTATGGTGATTACCCACTATCTCATTGAGCGAGTAGCCTAGTGTATTGAGAAAATTGTCATTCGCATTTTGAATGATGCCATCGGGTGTAAACTCAATAACCGCTTGCGCTTTGTCCAAAGCGTTTAGCATGGTGCTTTTGATGAGAATTTCAGATTGATCAATCCATTCAACCATAGTACCTATGTTGTTTTGCTCTTGGTCAAACATAGGAGAGAGCGTAAGCTTAAAGTTTAAATCGCCAATCTTGATGCTTGACGTTATTGTCGACTTAAGCTCGGCCAGCATATTTCGCTGATGAGATGGTTTTTTGTGAAACTGGTCGATATTCTGACCTTCGAGATTGTCTGCGGAAAAGCTGGGTAGTAACTCTTGCAGTTTTTTCTCATTTGCTTTCAACAAATCTTTTACTGATTTGTTTGCAAAAATGATATTACGTTCAGCATCTGCCATCATTATGCAACACGTTGTTGCATCAAGAGCCTGCTTGTTTCTTAGTGCCTGATTGGCATCCGTTGCCTTAGTGAAGTCTTCTAGCCACGTCATGATACCCATTTTACTCTTCCTCTACCGATGCTGTTTTTGTCTCTACTAGACCTAATTCATTACTAGTGATAAGGCTTTCTATGTTGACTAAAATCACCATATTTTCATCAATGTCAGCCAACCCGTGTAAGTATTTACTATCAAAAGAAACACCAAATTCCGGCGGAGGAAGTACGTCCCCTTCAGAGAGTCTTATTACATCTGAGACACCGTCTACTACTATTCCCACAATGCGGTCATGCACGTTCAACATAATGACGATAGTGAATTGATTATAAGTCGCTTCACCCACATTAAATTTCAAACGTAAATCTACTATTGGAACAATATCGCCTCGCAAGTTAATCACGCCCTTGATAAAAGAAGGTGCATTAGCAATTTTTGTTACCTGCTCATAACCGCGTATTTCTTTAACCGTTGTAATGTCCAGTGCATAGTGCTCTTCGCCTAATATAAAACTTAAAAACTCGCTTTCTTTAGACGCACTTACAGCCTGCTGAAGTACTGCTTCACTCATACTGAAACCTCGCTATTTTTTACAGTGGCGCAATTAACTGCCACGGAATCGGCATCGATGATCATGGCAACTTTGCCGTCGCCCATAATGGTTGCGCCGGCAATACCTGCGACTTTTTTGTAATGCTGTTCTAGGCTTTTAATCACTACCTGTTGCTGTCCGACAAGAGAGTCCACAAGAACGCCGTAGCGCTTTTTACTGCTCTCGAGTAGCACAACAATGCCTTGGGTAGGCTCAGTGACGCCATCATCGACTTCCATTAATTGGGTAAGAGAAACTAAGGGCCAATAACGATCTCGTATCCACAGCACTTGCTCATTGCCAAGTGTCTTCAGTTGCGATGATGTAGGTTGAAATGACTCAATGACATTGAGAAGTGGTATAACAAATATTTGCTGACCTACTGACACACACATGCCATCGACTATGGCGAGCGTTAGCGGTAAATGGATGTAAAAGGCAGAGCCCTCGCCCTTTGATGATTCTATTTCTATTCGACCACCGATGGACTCAATGTTTCGGCGTACCACGTCCATGCCTACACCGCGGCCTGACACATCAGTCACTTCCTCGGCTGTAGAAAAGCCGGCCTGGAATATAAGTTGCCATATCTCGCTGTCGGGCATATCGGGAGATACAGGTAACCCATTTTGCGAAGCTTTTTTTAATATACGTTCTTTGTCTAAACCGGCCCCGTCGTCGATGATACCTATGATGATGCTACTGCCTTTTTGCTCTGCACTAAGGATCACAGTACCTTTCTCGGATTTTCCGCTAGTAATACGTTTTTCAGGAGTTTCAATTCCGTGATCGATACTGTTTCGAACTAAATGAGTGAGTGGGTCGACCAGCTTTTCAATTAAGCTTTTATCAATTTCGGTGTTGCCACCTTGGATAACTAAATCAACCTGTTTACCTAGCTTGGTTGATAAATCTCGTACCACTCTTGGGAAACGATTAAATGTCATGTTTATTGGTAACATCCGCATAGACATCACCGACTCTTGAATTTCTCGAGTATTACGCTGAAGCTCATCTATCGCTAGCTGCAGTCGCTCCCCTATCTGCCCTTCTACTTCCTGCCCCACATTTGAAAGCATTGACTGAGTAATAACTAACTCACCGACTAAGTTAACCATAGCGTCAATTTTGGTAGTATCTACTCGTATCGATGCCGCCTCTTTTGCAGCAGCTTTAGGCTTTGGCTTCACAGGTTTAACAATAGGTTGCGAAGGGGTTTTCGCCTCCTCGCTTTTTATAGGGGGAGCAACGGGGAGATTCTCTGGCTCAAAAAAACCAAACCCTTCATCAACGACTTCGTTTTTTTCAACCTGCTCTGGTTCATTAATTTCTTTATCCGAAACCTCCAGCTGCCCTTCGGCTTCATTAGGTTCATCATCAAAAAAACCAAAGCCAGCTATTTCAGCATCTATATCCAAATCATCCTCAGACACTTTATTGATAACGCCGTAATCGTCGTCATCATCAAAGAAGCCAAATCCATCAATCTCGTCAGTATTAGTGTCATTGGTGCATTCGGGAACGTCACTATGGTCAGATACACTGCTTTGTGATGCTTGTGCCAGTGTGTCTTCTAGCACTTTGATACTTGCATCTATCTGCGCTTGCGGGAGATCAGTCTTTTCTTTATAGGCAGATAAGGTGTCTTTCAAAACGTCCAGCGTTTGTAAAAATACATCTACTATGTCAGTGGTAACGTGGATTTCCTGATTTCTCGCCTTATCTAATAGATTCTCCATCACATGAGTGAGATTCATTAAAGCGTCGAAATTAAAAATACCACTGCCACCTTTAATAGAGTGAGCCGCTCTGAATATACTGTTAAGCTGCTCTTGGTCAGGACAGTCTACGTCAAGCGTCATTAACAACTGCTCCATGTCTTGAAGATGTTCATCACTTTCTTCAAAAAATACGTCATGAAACTGGGTTACATCTATTGTCATAAGAGATTGCTCCTAACGACGTTAAAAAGAAAAATATCGCTTAACCAAGAACTCGTTTCATCACATCAAGTAACTTGTTTGGATCAAACGGCTTAACCATCCATCCTGTGGCTCCCGCAGCTTTTCCTTTTGCTTTCATATCATCGCCCGCCTCAGTAGTGAGCATGACAATGGGAGTAGACCTAAAATCAGTTAACCCTCTAAGTGATTTCACTAAAGACAAACCATCCATACGGGGCATATTTTGATCGGTTAGTACAAAATCAAAGCTTGCCCCTCTACACTTCTCCAAAGCGTCTTGTCCATCTTGCGCAGTGGTGACATGATAATTTGCTGACTTAAGCGTCATTTCAACCATTTGACGAATAGAAACAGAATCATCGACAACCAATATATTTTTGCTCATTGTGTATTCACCTTTGCACTGTTTTTCATTGAATAGGCATGCTGAGAATGCCGTTACTGCTTGTAAAAAATCGTATCGCGATATAACAACTAACTAGGGGCCGCTTTTAAAACAGCTCGATATCGCCTGCATCTATGGACGTGGCTGATACGGGGTTGTGGTCAGCCTGCCCCCTCTGCGCCAAAGAGTCTTTATAGTTTATTAATCTATTTCGAACTTCTTCGACGTTGTCAGCAGACAGCAAATCGAGCTGTTCAGTAACAAAACTGATAATTTCTTGCGTATAAATTAAATTCTGGCTATTGATATCACCGAACTGCATACCCCGAATGGCGCTGTTTGTTGCATCGGCAAGCTTCTGCCTGATTGTTTCTAGTCCATCGGCATTTTGAATGTCGGACTCTGCTTTTCGAATGATCCCGCTAAGCGCTAAACTTATGCCGTCTTTAGCTTTAACAACGTGGGAAATATCTTGCGATGCTACGAATTCAGCTGTCTCAGTAAGCTGGTCGATCAATGATTTGATGTTCTCGATTTGCTTTTTGATCACGTCGCTAAACTGGGTGGAGCGAGTTGATAGCGCTCTTACCTCGTCTGCTACCACCGCAAACCCTCGTCCGGCTTCTCCCGCACGAGCGGCTTCAATCGCAGCATTTAGCGCAAGAAGATTGGTTTGTGCTGCAATGCCATCAATACCTCCTAAGGCGTCGATTACCGTGGGCATTGCTTGTTGAATAGTTTGAACTTGGCTTTCAAGTGACTTCGTAGACTGAGTCATTGCTTCCGTAGATTCTATGAAGCTAGTCAACGTACTATCTGTATCACTGGCAAAAGAACGCATTTTCTCTGCGTATGGAAGGTCACTGCTTTGATCATCTTTTAACAATTTGTGGATACTGGACTCTTGTTGCGAGAGCAGTGATTGTAGGCTCAGAAACGCATCACTTAAGGTAGTAACCGCGTCGTTTTGTGTAGTGAGAATGTCAGTTATATTTGAAGAAGTCACCGATAAGGTGTCTTTCACATCATAAAGCGTGTCTTGTAATTGATGGCCATTTTTCCCATGGCGCTTCTCCTCAAATTCAGCCGCCGTTGACTCATCGCTGTTATTCACTACCTGACTTCCTGCGCTCCTATTTTTAGGTGCTGCATCAGATTGCTGAAGCACCATTAAAAGGTAAATCACACAGCATGAACTGAACACTAAGCCAAGGTGATTTATCTGTGAGAATTCAAGACCCCAACTTGCGAGCATCAACAAGAACGATGTTACAAAGGCGGTACTCTTTTTTGACATCATTGCGTCAAAAAAACTATAAGCGATAGCTGCCACATCAATACCTCACTACTCACCATTTCAGGCGGTTTGTTTAAATAACAATCGAAGTATGGATTTAAAATACAACTTCTACCATTATACTTTTGTTCACATTTGTGTAATTTAGTTGTTTTACGCCAATAATGACAATAGCGACATTTTAAGGTAAATTGATTAAAGACTGACTAAAAAACATTTTCGAAAGATGCAAGAGTTTGGATAACAAGAGCGTGGTCGATAGTGGGAAGGTAATATGAGGCAAGACTAAGGAATTGAAATTTTACTCGTAATGAGCAGTAGTAACGTTGAACGCATCGGACATTTCAGCGCTTTCATCTACATTGATATAGCAGCTTAAATTAACGAAAAGCCCCGTACTTTCGTACAGGGCTTCTATGATGGTGCCTCGACCCGGGATTGCAACGCGCGGAGCATCCGCAGGGATACGCCAGCGTGTTCCTGAGCTTTTACAATCACCAGAACCAAAAAAGCCCCGTACTTTCGTACAGGGCTTCAATAATGGTGCCTCGACCCGGGATCGAACCAGGGACACGCGGATTTTCAATCCCTACAGGCCATGTAGCAATGATGGCATCTATTGATTTTTGCGGCCTGTAGAGCCGCTAACTTGTGACATAATGCTGTGACAAGGCAGAAAATCGTCACACTTTTATTGTTCTCAAAGACCCTACTATTGGTGTATTTTGTCTCATCTGAACCAACACCTATATTTGAAATAATCAGGGTGCTGTTGAATTTAGCTTTTGCAAAAGATCTGAAGGTGCTATAAAAATAGTCTTTTTACCGTCTTTAGTGGACAGGAAAAGCCTAAGCTCGGTAAGTTTGTTCAAGTGACTTCTAGACGTATTGTCCGAGATTGAATAAGACTTAGAAACTTCTTTGATTGTAAATATTCTTCCTGGCTCTTTAACTGCTTTCTTTATCAAATCTTTCTGAATAAAATTGAGTACATTACCCCAAGCTGTTTTTTCTAATGACTCAGAAATCTTTTTGTATTCATAGACTTTATTATCCAAGTAATTTTCAAGCTCTCCGAATGCTTTATAGATAGTATCTAGCTGATAGTAAATGAAATATGTTAAGTCATTGTCATCTTTTTCTGTATACATGTATGACAACCCGTACTCCTTGGGCTTTTCCTTTAAGAGCTTACTAATGGATATATATTTGAACAATCTATATTCGCTCTTCAACATAAACCAATAAAACAATGCTCTAGCTGTTCTACCATTGCCATCTCTAAATGGGTGCTCGTATCCAATCATAAAGTGGAGCACAATTGCCTTAATAAGAGGGTGAACAAAATCACATCCTCCCTGACCTGAGTGATCTTGATTAGCGAATTCGCACAACAACTTCAACCGCTCTTCAATCAGCGTGAAATCAGGGGGTTGGTGTGCCACATTTCCATCTCCGTCCTCTATGAATATATCATTTTCAACTCTAAATTCTCCAGGAACAACGTTGTTCTCCGTTGTTCCTTGTGTAGCGATTCTGTGGAACTCTAGAATCATATCCAAAGTTAGCTCGTCTTTACTCTTTTGTTCCGCATATTTAAGCAGGAGGTAATTATTAAGAATCATTCTTTCATCTTCATCGACTGGTTCTCTTTCTTCCTCCAACATTTTCTTTGCTACTTCTCTTGTAGTTGATGCGCCTTCCAGCTGAGCACTAGTGATAGCTTCTTCCATTATAAGAGACGAAACTAAGAACTTATTTTGTAAACTATCACTTGCTGTAGAGCCTGCGACTACACCAACGTTGCCTCCAGTAATTTTCACTAATTGATAAAGAGTAGCTTCCATTGAGTGAGGAGTACAATAGACGAAAGGGTTACCGTTTTCGTCTTTTAACCCAATCTGTTTATATTGAGTCATCCTTTTAAATTTTACGGCCTTCCATAAGTTTTCAGCGTTTTCTTTTTCAACTCTCCACTTAAACTGCGACCAGTGCAGATAACGCCCCTTTTTGTCAGTAGCATCACATTCACTGAGGAACGGGGATATATCTTTAAAATCATCTGACCAATTGAACTTAGGTGCGTTTTCGACCCTTGCCTTTGCCATGGAGTTACTCTTCGAAGTTAATTTCAATAGTTAACATAG
>OJFG01000233.1_pt1 | contig 26231 bp, 28 predicted proteins | sample 1594071 | NCBI WGS metagenome assembly OJFG01 (sample SAMN05416818, study PRJEB24817) | seawater metagenome | isolation source: Sea water | place: Canada:Atlantic | collected 2013-07 | reverse complement strand
GTGTATAAGAGACAGGTTTTTGATAGCTGGAACTTATCTATTTTTTCTAAAACAATTTTAACGATAAGCTCAAATTCTGGTGTGGCGGTTGGCTCACCATTACCAGAGAAGGCAATATCCTTAAAATCAACTATATGAGAAGCACATTCATTTAGGAAGGAGCCATTGACAATATCTTCAAGCCATCTATCAAGCTCATTTTCAAGAAGTTTTAGATCAATTTTTTCCGGTTTGCCTCGGGTTAAGTCTGACACTTGGCAGTAGATACATTGCCAATTGCACGCATTATTTGTATTTAAATTAATTCCTAAAGATAGCCCCTTTGATCGCCTTGAGACAACTGGATAAATATATTTACTATTGAAAATATTACGATCATGATTAAAAATTGTGAGTATTTCTTTTTTCATTTAAGTCTTTTAGGCAAAGGAGTGGTTGATTGGTTCACGACTAAGTAGATTAGCTGTCCAAATTCTATTTGCTGAACCACATCCTTCTCAGAGTGCCGTCTTTATCAATAATAGAGTGTTTTATTGCGCCGAGTATGTGGAATATGAGAAGTAATAAAAGAAGTAAGCCAAAAATTTCATGAAATTCAAAAAATAATTCCCTGATTGCCTTGTCATCAAAACCAGGAATTACTTTAATACCAAACCATTTTATTCCATATTTACTGCCAGCAGACATTATGATTCCCGATAGAGGGATGAGAAACATAAGCAGATAAAGTGAGTGGTGCGTAGCTTTTGCTAAACGTTTTTCCCAAAGCTTCATGGAATTAAGAAAAGCAGGTGGTCGATGTGTGAACCTCCAGTACATTCTTAATACAATGAGCATTAGAATCGTTAAGCCAATGGATTTGTGTAAATTAAAATAAAAAGCCCTAGGAGATTCTTCTTTAGCTACCTCCCAAGTCATAAGACCTAGATTAAATATATCAAAACTTGTCGTCTTTGCTGATTCTTTTGGTAGCTCTGTCATAAACCATCCAAGAATAAACATAAACAAGATAGCAATTCCAATCAACCAGTGTAAGGCAATGGCTACGTTTGTATATTTGGTATTATTATTCATCAGGTTAGTTGACTAGTTAAATTTTATAATCAGATTATAATAAATTTACATGATTAGATATAGAAAAAACTTTTTTTTGAAACATTCATCGCTTTCAATTTTTTTACTGACCTTTAGTATGTTTATTTTTGCTTCAGGCCCTTCGATTGACTTTGAAGAAGTTGCTCCAGGCATTTTTGTTCATCAAGGTGAACATTTGGATGTAGACGAGACATACCACGGAGACATTGCAAACATTGGTTTTATTGTCGGAGAAGAATCAATTGCTGTAATTGATTCGGGAGGTTCTCTAAAAATTGGTAACGAACTTAAAACTGCAATTAGAAAATTTTCTAAATTACCCGTTCGATATGTTATCAATACCCATGTCCATCTTGATCATATTTATGGGAATGCCTCCTTTGTTGGAGAAAATGTAGATTTTATAGGCCATGTTGAATTACCTAAAGCGATGGCACTTGCAAAAGAGTTTTATGAACGTATAAATCTTGAATTCCTTGATGTACCATTTGATCAATCAATTCAAATTGCGCCTAATATATTAATTAAACCAAATGAAAGTAAAATTTTTGATTTAGGAAACAGAAAAATTAAAGTCACTGCATATGCGATAGCTCATACAAAAACTGATGTTACGATCGAAGATATGAAAACCAAGACACTTTGGGCAGGAGATTTGTTATTTACAGAGAGAACCCCAGTAATTGATGGTGATATTCACGGGTTCATAGCCGTTATCGACAAAATTTTAATGTTGGATATCGAGCAAGTCATTCCTGGTCATGGAGCTCCCACAAAGAAATGGAAAGAAGCTTTTTTAAAAGAGCAAAATTATTTTAAATTATTAAGAGACGAAGTTAGGTTAGCGATTGATAATGATCAGGACCTTCAATTAACAATTGACACTGCAGGCCAATCGGAGTCACAAAAATGGGAATTATTTGATATCCAGAATGGTAGAAATATAAATAAAATATTTCCTATGATGGAGTGGGAATAACCTCAGACATAAGCATGTTGTGCCTATGTCTGGGATTTAATTATTTGCCTTTCTTGCAACCGTCAATACTGTAACCGGTTTCCGGGTTTAACGCTAAGTGCAGAAGACCTCCACAAATTGCAAGATACTGAAGTGACATTAACAATAGTGGTTGTCCTCCCAAAGCATTCATAAAGTAAATCAATGCCCATACAAATGAATAAACTGAAAGCACATAAGCAGTAATTTTGATTTTGTAACCAATAATTAAAGTAAATCCTGCAATAAGTTGAACAAGAATGCTGATAGGAGCAAAAATTCCTGGAATGCCTCTTGCACCTAACAAATCTTGATATAAGGTATAACCGTTAGGAGTGTTATAGATATTGTTCATGATAAAAATAACAGATACAAAAAATATGAGCGCCATCAGCACACGAGAGATAAGGCCTAAAAATTTACACACAATTAGCTTTCCTTAATAGAATTTAAATAATTGTATGAATAATGCCTTTTTATAGAAAACTCTGCAAGCTTTAACCATTCTCAAGAGAACTTAAGATTTTATTAATAGGACTTGGCAACGCTGTATTTTGTAAATTTCTTTTATTAATCCATTTATAATTAATAATTTTACGAGGCATTGTAGATTTGAGTAATATATATTGGAAATAGATATTAAGTTTGTAGTGTGAAAATGAAGTCTTATGTTCCCCCATCTTAATCGTTTGATAATTATCTTCATTTAAATTTTCTTTTAACCAATTTGGAGAACTTTTAAAATTTTCTATCTCAGGCATTGACCAGAGACCTGCCCAAACACCTTTGGATGGTTTTTTCTTAAATAAATAGGAATCATTAGAATTTATTATCAATAAATAAATCTCATTTATCGGTAAAGCTTTTTTTGGCTTAGAGGTGGGAATTTCTTTTGTTAAATTTTTCTCAAAACTTATACACTTACTTTGTAGGGGACAGTTATTACATAACGGCTGGTTTCTTCTACAGATAGTGGCTCCTAAATCCATGAGCGCTTGCGTATAGGTGTGAATATGTTTATTGGTCTTAGGTAAATTGCGAGTAGCTATTTCCCATAATTCTTTTTCTACTGAAAGTTTTCCTGCCCACTCCTTGATGCCGAAGTACCTTGTAAATACGCGCTTAACATTTCCATCTAAAATAGGTTTATTTTTTTTAAAAGCAAATGCAGAAATTGCCCCCGCTGTTGAGCGACCAATCCCTGGTAAAGATAGAAGTGTATCAAAAGATGATGGGAATTTACCTTCGTAATTTTTTGAAACTCGTATGGCTGTTTTGTGTAAGTTCCTTGCTCGAGCGTAATAACCAAGCCCACTCCATATTTCAAGGACTCTTTCTTCTTGTGCACTAGCGAGGGTATTTATATTCGGAAAGCGTTTAATGAATTTATTGAAATAAGTTAAAACAGTACTGACTTGTGTTTGTTGCAGCATGACTTCTGATAACCATATAAGATAAGGGTCATCTGTATTTTGCCATGGTAAGTTATGGCGCCCAGATGTTTTATGCCATTTAATTAATTGGTCTGAAATAAACCCCATAATTAACTTTTATTAGAAGAAATAAATAACAGCAATTAGCCCAACAACAATTCTATACCAACCAAACATAACAAAGTCATGGTTTGCTACATACCTTATAAAAACTTTTATAATTAAGAAAGCACTTATAAATGCTGTGATAAACCCTATGAAAAAGATGGGTACATGTTGTATATTGAGTACTGAAAAGTTGGATGCTAAATCAAATAATGAAGCGGCAAATATAATAGGGATAGCTAAAAAAAATGAAAATTCGGTTGCTGTTTTTCGATCCAGCCCCGATATTAGACCGCCCATGATAGTAGATGCAGACCTTGATACTCCTGGAATCAAAGCAAAACATTGCGCAAAGCCTACGATTAATGCTTGCTTTTTTGTTATTTGATCAACATTAGTTTTTGTTTTAATTGTTAATTTTTTTTCTATCAAAATCATTATAAAACCACCAATTATCAAACTTATCCCTACGATTATTGGATTAAAGAGATAAAACTTGATCAATTTATGAAATAGAAGTCCCATTATCGCGGCCGGGAGGAAAGCAATGAATAGATGGAGAATAAAGTTTTGGGAGACTTTTTCATGCAAAGCCCCTTTAAAGGTCAATATTAATTTATTTTTGTATTCAACTATAACGGCGAGGATGGCGCCTAGCTGAATAAAAATTTCAAAAACCTTACTCGAGTCATCATTAAAATGTAAAAGCTCAGCTGCTAAAATTAAATGACCCGTAGAACTGACGGGTATAAATTCAGTGACCCCTTCAACAATCCCGAGAATAAAAGCTACCCATAAAAGATATAAGTCCATCAATATTCCTTAAAATGCTTCGTTATATTTTTTGGTAAACTTCAGCACCTTTTTTTACAAATTCAATCGATTTTTCTTCCATGCCTTTTTCTAGAGCCTCTTTGTCAGATATTCCCTTTTTGGCTGCATAGTCTCTAACATCTTGGGATATTTTCATTGAACAGAAGTGGGGCCCACACATTGAACAAAAATGGGCTTGTTTGGCACCCTCTTGCGGAAGTGTTTCATCATGAAATTCTTTTGCTTTTTCAGGATCAAGACCTAAATTAAACTGATCGTTCCATCTAAATTCAAATCTTGCTTTCGATAGTGCGTTATCACGTATTTGAGCACCTGGGTGCCCTTTTGCGAGATCTGCCGCATGGGCTGCAATTTTGTAAGTAATAATTCCCACTCTAACATCCTCTTTTTCAGGCAAACCTAAATGTTCTTTTGGCGTGACATAGCAAAGCATGGCACAGCCATACCAACCGATCATGGCAGCACCAATACCTGAAGTAATATGATCATACCCAGGAGCAATATCTGTGGTGAGTGGTCCGAGTGTATAAAAAGGAGCTTCGTCACAATGTTCTAACTGCAGATCCATATTCTCTTTAATCATATGCATAGGCACATGACCCGGACCTTCAATCATCACTTGGACATCATGTTTCCAAGCTATTTTAGTTAGCTCGCCCAATGTTTTTAATTCAGCAAATTGTGCTTCGTCATTTGCGTCATATATTGACCCTGGTCTTAATCCATCACCTAAACTAAAGCTAACATCATAGGCTTTCATTATTTCGCAGATCTCTTCAAAGTGAGTATATAAGAATGATTCTTTGTGATGAGCTAGACACCAACTTGCCATAATAGAACCCCCCCGACTCACAATACCCGTCATTCTTTTAGCAGTCATTGGAATATAAGCCAATCTCACACCTGCATGAATTGTGAAATAATCAACTCCTTGCTCCGCTTGTTCAATGAGGGTGTCTTTAAAAATTTCCCAAGTTAAATCTTCAGCTTTACCATTTACTTTTTCTAGTGCTTGATAAATTGGAACGGTACCTATAGGAACAGGACTATTTCTAATAATCCATTCTCTTGTTTCATGAATATTTTTTCCAGTAGATAAATCCATTACAGTATCTCCACCCCAACGGGTTCCCCAGACCATCTTTTCCACTTCTTCACTGATACTCGATCCTAGTGCTGAGTTACCAATATTGGCATTGATCTTTACTAAAAAATTTCTTCCAATAATCATAGGTTCAGTTTCTGGATGATTAATATTTGCTGGGATGATAGCTCGCCCTATGGCAACTTCGTCTCTTACAAATTCTGCGGTTATTTTTTGAGGAATTTGTGCTCCATGATTTTCACCAGGATGTTGCGTTTGAAGGACATCCGAAATACCCTCACGCCTTTGATTTTCCCTTATGGCTATAAACTCCATTTCGGGGGTAATAATTCCTTTTTTAGCATAGTGCATTTGAGAGACATTTTTGCCAGCTATAGCTTTCTTTGGATTGCGTTTAAGATTAAATCGCATGTCCTCTAATGATGGATCTATCTTTCTTTTTTTACCAAAAGTTGATGAAGGCCCCTTAAGTTGTTCTGTATCTTTCCTATCTTCAATCCATTTATTCCTTAAGGGGACCAAACCATTTTTAATATCAATTTTAGCTCTGGGGTCAGTGTATGGCCCTGAGGTATCGTAAGTTAATACGGGGGCATTTTTTTCAGCTCCAAATTCAGAAGGTGTATCCGAAATAGAAATTTCTCTAAAAGGAACTTGAATGTCTGGCGTTGACCCTTCAATATATATTTTTTTTGAGTTTTCAAAAGATTTTAAAGCCCCTTTATCAAGGCCTGCATCTTTACTAACGAATTTGTCGACATTCATTTTAATTTGTTTATCTGAGGCGTTCACTACTGACTCCTTTATTAATTTTATATATAGCAGGGAACTGTTTTTGGATGCATTCCCTACGGCGACATTTAATTCACATCAGGTTCAAAGAGTTTTTCTCACCACTAAAAAGCGGACCCCTAGCAATACATATAAATTACTTGATTATTATGCTTATAGCAAGATAAGCATGATGTTTTTAATGATAATATCCAAGGCAATTGATGTCGTCTCAGCTATAATTGAGGCTAATTTAGTCTAAATTTTTTTCAGAGTTCATAAATATATGAAAACCCTTACCGATTTAAAACGTTTTAATATGATTGAGCAACAAATTAGAACTTGGGACGTGTTTGACGCATTAATATTAGATTTATATAATAAAATCAAAAGGGAAGAATACGTGCCGGAACTATATAAAAAAATAGCTTTCACGGACACACAAATCCCTCTTAAACATAAACAATATATGCTTGCACCGAAACAAGAGGCAAGAGTTTTGCAATCCTTGCAATTAAAACCAACTGATACCATATTGCATGTTGGCACAGGGACCGGTTTTTTTGCTGCTTTGTTAGCTTCTCTTTCAAAGCATGTCGTAACAATGGATTTGTATGAAAATTTCTTAGATGATGCAAAAAGTATCCATCAGAAAGATAATCTTTTAAATTTAACCTATATAAATGATGATGGTGTTCAAGGTAATTTAGACTTTGCACCTTATGATGTGATTGTGTTTACTGGCGGTGTTCCCAAAGAACCTTTGGGACTTAGAGAACAGCTTAAAATAGGAGGTAAATTGTTTTTATTCGAAGGTACAGAAACGCTTATGCAAGCGAACCTTATTGAGAAAGTTGGTCAAAATGAATATGAGTACAAATCAGTTTTTGAAGATGTCATTCCTTTTTTAGTTATGAAGGGTAAACCATCTAAGTTTATTTTTTGAAAGTGATAAAACAATACTTAAATTTTATGTCGATACCTTATGATAAATATTAGGGCATTGATATTTTTGTTCAGTATGAGTTTTTCGTCATTAATTTATGCTGAAAAAACGAGTGATTTATTATCACTTTATAATGAAGCGTTAAGGCATGATGCTCTTTTATCCGCAGCGACAATACAAAATAAAGCAACACAAGAATTAATAGATCAAGGTTTGTCCCTATTGCTACCAAATATATCTGCTCAGGGTAGCTATACCGATCTCGACGATTCAAGGAAATTTAATACACCAATTAGTAATGTCTTATTGGCTGGAACGAAAGCAGATTACCAAAACTATGAATATGGCGTTGTGGTGAGGCAACCAATTTTTAACTATGCTTCTTATAATCGCTATAAACAAAATTTAATTCAAACTAGCCTAAGTGACAAACAACTTCTTTGGTCCAGACAAGACTTGATTTATCGTGTTGTGAAATTATATTTTGAAACACTCCAGGCATCAGATGAGATTGATTTACTTCAAGCCCAACGCAAAGAAATACTTGCACAGCTTGCTGAAGCAGAAGCCATGTTTAATGCTGGATTAGTTTCCATTACCGATGTTAATGAAACAAAAACAAAAGCTGCATTGATAGAAGTTCAACAATTAAATGCTGTACAACTTTTTAAAATCAAAAAAAGAGAATTTGAAACTGTCACAGGGTCATTACCAGGGAAGCTAAATAAATTAAATCCAGTGATTACCTTTACAGAGGTTGAAAATAAGGCAGAAGAATGGATTGATATCGCAATTGAGAATAATTTAGACCTTCAAATAAGAAGAGATGAAGTCAAAATTGCCGATAGGGAAATTGATATTCGAGCTGGAGACAGATTTCCAACAATCGATGCATTTGCCTCTCGATCAAGAAATTGGAATAGCGGAGGCTACCCTTATGGCACAACTAAAAATCAAGGGGGTAAAAATTTTTCTGATGCGATTGGTGTTGAAATAAATATTCCTATTTATCAAGGTGGGTTCAGAAGTTCTCGGGTACGTGAGGGTAAATTACTTAAACTCAAATTACAAGAAGATGAGGAATATTTAGAAAGACAAGTTAAGTTAGCAGTAAGAGAAAATTTTTTGCATCTCCAAACAAATTTTGCTGAAATAGTCGCTTATGACGTTGCATTAAAAAGTGCCAAATTAACACTTGATTCAACCAATTTAGGTTTTAAGGCAGGTTTAAGAGATAGTATAGATGTCTTAAGAGCCCAACAAGTTTATTTTGATGCTGAAAAAGATATACTTGATAACAAATATGATTACTTAATGAATTTAATTAATTTAAAATTTTCTGTTGGCATGCTAACAAAACAAGACATAATTGAAACAAATAAATATTTAATAATGGAACAGTAATGATTGCCGCAAAAAATAAGAGCCAATTGGTTTTAGTAGATATGCAAGTAAAATTGGCTTCTGTTATGCCAAAAGAAGTTATTAATAAAATTATTAAGAGATGTGAGCTTTTATTTACTGTAGCTCAAAAATTAGAAATTCCTTCAATTATCACTGAACAATATCCACAAGGCTTAGGCACAACTTTGCCATCTATTAAGGCTTTTATTAATGAGGCAAGCTATATAGAAAAAAAGGCCTTTGCATGTACTGATGATGCTATTTTTAATCGATATTTAATCCGTACTAAACCTCAAGTTTTTTTAATTGGAATGGAAACACATATTTGTATTCTTCAAACTGCACTTGGGCTTCTCAAAGCAGGTAAAGAAGTTTTTGTAATAGAAGACGCAGTAGTTTCAAGGAATATATTAAATAAGCAAAATGCGTTAGGAAGGTTAAAAAGTGCAGGATGTATTATTACAAATGTTGAATCAGTTGTGTTTGAATGGCTAGGCTCATCTGATAGTCCTATATTTAAAGAAATTGCACCTCTGATTAAAAATATTGACTGATAAATTTTAATGCTTTTCTTGAACTTCCTTCTGACCTTGAAATAAACTTTTCAGATCTTTGAATCATTGAATTTTGTGTTTTTAATTGGCTTAATTTTTTAATAGTTTTGGGTAAGTCATGGATATGATTTATTTGAATAGCGGCTTTTGATTCAATAGCATCAAGGATGATGTCTTTAAAGTTAAAAATCGACGGTCCAATAATGGTTGGTTTTTTCATTTTTATTGGTTCAATTGGGTTTTGACTTCCATAATTAAAGAAACTACCTCCCAGAATTACGATATTTGCCAATTCGTAGTACATATACATTTCACCCATGGAGTCACCTAGTATAAAATTTGGTGTTGATTTAATTGAAGAGGCCTGACTTCGTTTAGCAAATTTCAAATTTTTTGATTTTAAAAGGTTTTCAACTTTACTAAATCTTTCTGGGTGTCTTGGCGTCAAGATTAAAGTAATATTTTTCTTATTCATCTTTAATATTTGATTAAGAATAATTTCCTCTTCACCTTCTCGCGTGCTGCCTGCAACTATTACAATTTGATCGTTAATCATTAAATTATCCTTCATTTTTTTTGTGATCTTCATTGTTTCTTTGGGAGGTATTTGGTCAAATTTTAAGTTGCCCATTACTTGAACTTTATGAAGAGTTAATTGCTCAAAATTTTTCTTGTCAGATTTACTCTGTACGTAAATATTTGACAGTTTATTCAACAAAGGAGTATAAAAATTTTTAAATTTTAGATAGTTATTAATGGATTCATTTGAAAGTCTTCCATTTATAAGAAGAAGAGGCATTTTTTTATGGTTACATTGAGTAATTAAGTTTGGCCAAATTTCTTTTTCAAGCAATATTCCGACCGTTGGTCTATAAAAATTAAGAAACCTTTTAACTAGACCAAAAGCATCATAAGGCAGGAAAGCTCTGTGGATATTTTTATTTTTTGGGAGCGCAACTTTTTTTCCTGTCGGTGTACCATGGGTGATCAAGAAATGCGCTCGAGGATGCTTCCCTTCTAATTGTGCTAAAAGCCTATAAATCGCTTTTGTTTCGCCAACAGAGACGCAATGAATCCATAAGGTTTTCCTTTTTATCCACTTATTTTTTTCAGAATCCGGGTAAATGGCGAAACGCTCAGCCCAACCCCTTAAATAATCTTTATTTTTTAATCCTCTATAAACTAATTTAATTATAGTCAGGGGAAGAACTAGATAGACAATAATATTGTAAATAATTAAACGCATTTTATTTATTTTCTCATATAATTTATGTAGAAATAAAATTAATTTTTATGAAAGTAATTGTTTTGGATAATGATTTTTAAAGCTATAATTTTTTTAGCAGTTTTTAAATAAAAATTACTTGACCAGACACAATCAGATGATATTATTTCTATATTAGACACTAGATGTAGTGGTTTTAAAAAAACTAACATTTTCACATAAATAAGCAATTTAGCACTTTAAATTAGGGGGATTGCAATGCTTAAAGCGGTACCAGACAATGAGGGCCATCCTGAAGAGGTTTCAATTCCAGTCCAACCAGTATCACTTGATATATGGGATAAAAAATATCGACTTAAGTCCAAGAAGGGTGACTTTATTGATAAAAATGTTGATGATACCTACCTAAGAGTTGCTAAAGCACTTTCCGAAGTGGAAAACAAAGAAGTCCGAGAACATTGGGGCGCTAAATTTGTTTGGGCATTACAGAATGGGGCAATCCCTGCTGGAAGAATTACCTCAAATGCTGGCGCCTTAGAACATAAACCGGCTACAAGCACAATTAACTGTACGGTATCTGGAATAATCGAGGACAGCATGACTGATATTTTAGATAAAGTTCATGAAGCAGGCCTGACTTTAAAGGCGGGTTGTGGAATTGGTTATGAGTATTCAACGTTAAGGCCAAAGGGAGCATTCGTTGCAGGCGCAGGAGCTTATACAAGTGGCCCACTTTCATTTATGGATATTTATGATCGTATGTGTTTTACAGTCTCAAGTGCAGGAGGTAGGCGTGGAGCACAAATGGCCACTTTTGATATTGCCCATCCTGACGTTACTGATTTCATTAAAGCAAAAAGAGAGGATGGTAGATTAAGACAGTTTAATTTATCTTGTTTGATCACTAAAGATTTTATGGAAGCAGTTAAAAATGATCAAAAATGGAAAGTTGCTTTCCCTGTAACGGCAAAAGAAGCAAAGGATGACAACTTAGATTTAGAAAATGAAGAGCAAGTGGTTTGGAGAAACTGGCCAATACCGGAAAAATATCTTTCTAAAACTGAAGGAAAAAACGCAGGAAAAGTTGCATGTCGAGTATATAAAGTTATTCAAGCTAAGAGATTATGGGACATTATTATGTCATCAACATACGATTATGCGGAACCTGGATTTATACTGATTGATCGTGTTAATGAGATGAATAACAACTGGTTTTGTGAAAATATAAGAGCCACAAATCCATGTGGTGAACAACCATTACCTCCCTACGGAGCTTGTTTACTTGGATCTGTAAATTTAACAAAATTTGTAAAAAAACCTTTCACAGAAGGGGCACATTTTGATTGGAATAATTATAAAGAGGTCGTCAGTATATTTACAAGAATGCTTGATAATGTTGTTGAGATCAATGGTTTACCGTTAAAAAAGCAAAGGGACGAAATTGTTAGAAAAAGACGTCATGGAATGGGCTATTTAGGCCTCGGATCAACGTTATCAATGATGGGTCTTGTTTATGGTGATGAAGAATCTTTGAAATTTACAGATGAAGTTAGTCGAATTCTAGCGGAAATAGGTTGGCAGGTTGGTATAGAGCTTGCCAAAGAAAAGGGTCCAGCACCAATAATGGATGAAGATTTTGAGGTCACAGCATCAATGCTTTTAATGAGACCAGAAATGAAAAAAGATGGAATTAAAGTTGGGGATAAGTTAAAAGGGAAGGTTTTACTAGGAAAGTACAGCAGATATATGCAACAGTTTTCTCCCTCCATTCAAGCTCAAATCGCCAAAGGGGGTTCTCGATTTACTCATCATAGTTCTATTGCGCCAACAGGTACCATTTCATTATCTCTGGCAAATAATGCCAGCAATGGAATTGAACCGTCATTTGCACATCACTATAGTCGTAATGTTATTGTAGAAGGTAAAAAATCAAAAGAAAAAGTCGATGTTTTTTCATATGAGCTTCTTGCATATAGAGCATTAGTAAATCCTAAAGCAATGCCTTTTTCAGAAAAAGCTGAAGAGAAACTACCAGATTATTTTATTGATTCTTCAACTATTAAGGCAAAAGCTCATGTGGATATTCAAGCTGCTGCCCAGAAATGGATTGATAGTTCAATATCTAAAACAATCAATGTTCCTACGGATTATGATTACGAGGACTTTAAGGAAATATATTTGTATGCATACGAAAAAGGGTTAAAAGGCTGTACGACTTTTAGATTTAATCCAGAAGCCTTCCAAGGTGTCTTGGTAACTGAAAAAGATTTAGAAAATACCAGTTATAAGTTTACTCTTGACGACGGACAAGAAATCGAGGTAAAAGGTAATGAAGAAATTGAGTATGACGGAGAGATGCATTCAGCAGCTAATTTGTATGATGCCTTAAAAGAAGGTTATTACGGAAAATTCTAGGAGTTAGTAGATGTCAATAAAGATTGAAAAGAAAATAGTAAGTTATTCTGTTGTTGAAAAAATAGATGAGCAAAAAGATGAAAAAAAGGAAATACCCGCTGAAGTAGTTAGGATAGGCGAACCTTTAGCAAGACCAGACAAAATAACAGGCTCAACTTATAAAGTAAAAACTCCTGTGACAGAACACGCTTTATATATAACTATTAACGATGTCATTATGAATGAAGGTACAGATCAAGAACATAGAAGGCCTTTTGAGATATTTGTTAATTCAAAAAACATGGAGCATTTTCAATGGATAGTTGGTCTTACAAGAGTAATGTCAGCGGTATTTAGAAAAGGCGGTGATTTAACATTCTTAATTGAAGAGTTAGAAAGTGTTTTCGATCCTAATGGAGGTTATTACAAAAAAGGGGGTAAATATGTCCCTAGTTTAGTTGCCGAATTAGGCCAAGTCCTAGAAGAACATCTTCAAAATATTGGTATGCTAAAAGTAACAGAACCTGAAGAGCATCAGCAACAATTAATCGATGATAAGAAAGCAGAGTATCTAAAAAAAAATCCTAATAAGTTAGATGAATCTGGTTTTCCAAAAGATGCACAGTTATGCAATAAGTGTCAAACAAAAGCAGCTATCATGATGGATGGATGCCTAACTTGTCTGAACTGTGGCGAAAGTAAGTGTGGCTAAAATAACATGAACTTAGGCAGTTGATTTTGTCTACTGCCTATCAAATAATAAGTTATTTACAAGCCATGAAAAAAAAGATTTTCCTCCTAATTACCTTATTTCCAATAACGGGTTTTTCAACTCCAAACATTGAAGTATTGTTAAACACAAACCCATCGGTTGTAAAAGTTCACGTAGCAAACGATAAGGGTAATCATGGAGTAGGCTCTGGTGTCGTGGTTGCAAAAAACTACATCGTGACCAATTGTCATGTAATTGCAAATTCACAGGGAATCCATGTCACTAAATATGGAGTAAGTTATTCGCCTGATGCTTTAATAGCAGATTGGAAAAGCGATCTTTGTATTTTGAAATTTAAATTCTTGGAATTAAAGCCGGTAACTATGACCAATACAGCAAATGTAGAATATGAAACAGATGTTTTTACGAAAAGCTATGGGGGAAATTCTTCAAAACCTGGGTCTTCTTTCGGCACCATAAAAGCCAAATTTAATTATAATGGCCATCACATAATTCAATCTTCTGCCTCTTTTATGTTGGGTGCTAGTGGAGGAGGTCTTTTTAATTATCAAGGTGAATTAATAGGCATTACAACTTTTAAAACACCTGGAAGATCAGCTTTCTATTACAGCATGCCTGTAGAAATTATTGAAGAAATGATAGTTAATGGAAAAGAAATTTCGGTTACAGCTGCGCCTGAAAGTGCTTTTTGGGATACTCCAGAGGAAAATCAGCCATACTTTATGCAAGTAGTAAGTGCACTCAATAAAAAAGATTGGAGTAAGCTCATAATCATAGCGGAGGACTGGGTTAAAAGTGAACCAAATGCAGATGAGTCAAATTTTCATTTAGGTTTAGCAAATTATCATCAAAATAATGAAGACGACGCCAATAAACTGTTCAAAAAAGTTGTCAGTCAAAATAAAAAACATACACTATCTTATTTATATTTGTATAAAATTGCTAAAGCGAATAATAATAAGAATGAAATGGATAAGTACAAAAAAAATATTGAACAACTTGATTCAAATATAAACCTTGAGATTAATGAATAAAAAAAATATTGTATTTTTAGTGGTAGCTTTGATTTTTAGTGGGTGTCAAACAAACAATGTTGACAAAAATAATGAAGCTCCTGTAATAGATTCAGATTCTAAAGGGGCTTACTATCTTGATGATGGACCTGCAGATAATCTACCAGAAAATCTTTCGAGTATTCCAGATGCGATACCCAAAAAAGGGCCTTTAAATAAGTTCTCTAATCGGCCTTATAAGGTTTTTGGTAAAACGTATTATCCAATGACAACTTTAAAGCCATATACGGCAAATGGTTATGCCACATGGTATGGAAAAAAATATCATGGTAATAAAACTTCAATCGGAGAAGTATATGATATGTATAAAATGACGGCAGCTCACAAAACTCTCCCACTTCCCTGCTATGTGAAAGTAACAAATCTTAAAAATAAAAAAACGGTAATAGTTAGGGTCAACGATCGAGGCCCTTTTGTTAAAGATCGTATTATTGATTTATCTTATGCCGCAGCCAATAGATTAGAAATAATTGAAAAAGGAAGTGAGTTTGTAAAAGTAGAATTAATAGATCTTGAAAATAAAGTGAAAGTTGAAAGGTTAAATAAAAAAATATACTTACAAGCAGGTTTATTTTCGGATGAAAAAAATGCAAACAATTTAATAGAAAAAATAAAAAAATTAGGGGTAGTTAATAATGAAAATATAAAAAAGATTAAGAGTGAAAATCAATTTCAAGTATTAATAGGTCCTTTTGAGGACAAACAAGAAGCCAAAATAAAGAAAGATCAGCTATCTGAAAATTTTTTTATTAATGGCTTTATTGTAAAGATATAAAGATGGATGACCCAATAAAAGAACCTCTGATCGATTTTCCATGTCATTTTGCAATAAAAGTAATAGGTGATGCCGTTGAAAACTTTTCTGATACTGTGCTTAAATCAATAACCAAGTTCGATGCTCGTTTTGATAGCTCTTGTATTGAAATGAAAGGGAGTAGTGAAGGAAAATATATAAGTCTGACTTGTAATGTTTTCGTTTTATCACAAAAACAATTAGATAATATTTATATAGAACTTTCAGGATTAAAGGTTACCAAGTTTGTTTTATAAATGGCTTTAAACGTTAAATATTTAGGCTTAACGGATTATAAAGCTTGTTGGCTAGCCATGAAAGCGCATATTGATAATAATCCTAAATCAGATGAAATATGGGTTACTGAGCATAATCCCATATACACCACAGGCCTGAATAAAAAAGATTCTAAATTACCTAATAGCTCAATACCACATCTGTTTGTGGATCGTGGGGGAAAAATAACATTTCATGGCCCAGGCCAAATAATTTTTTATTTTCTTATTAGCTTAGATAGAAATAAGCTTTCAATTAGACAGCTTGTTGCTGGTATTGAAAATGCTATTTTAATATTTCTTAAAAGTAAAAACATAATCGGAGAACTAAAAAAAAATGCGCCGGGTGTTTATATTAATAAAAAAAAAATTACCTCAATTGGTTTAAGATTAAAAAAAGGATATACATATCACGGGGTAAGTCTAAATGTAAATATGAATTTAGCCCCTTTTCTTGATATCAATCCCTGTGGTTATGAGGGATTAAAAATGGCACAATTGAAAGAGTATTTGCCAAAGCTTAGTCAAAGTGAAGTGGAAAAGGAAGTTTTAGAACAATTTAAATTATTTTTAGGTAATTAAATGAGAAGTAATAAAGAATTAGGCAGGGAGAAAACATCAAGGATACCTATTAAAATAGTTCCAATAGAGTCTTTAAAAAAACCTGCATGGATAAAAATGAAGCTTCCAAACACAGCAGAGTACATGAGGGTTAAAAATTTACTTAGGGAGCAAGAATTGCATAGCGTTTGTGAGGAGGCAAGCTGCCCTAATATTGCAGAATGTTATAGTCATGGCACAGCAACCTTTATGATTTTAGGAGATTTGTGCACAAGAAGATGCCCTTTTTGTGATGTAACACATGGTAAGCCAAAACTACCGGATGATTTAGAGCCATTACATTTAGCAAAAACTATTTCAGCCTTACAGTTAAAATATGTTGTGATTACAAGTGTCGATAGAGATGATTTAAGAGATGGGGGCGCCTCACATTTTGTTAAGTGTATAAATCAAATAAGAAGATTGAACCCCAACATTGTCGTTGAAATCCTTGTGCCAGATTTTAGAGGGCGCTTAGACAAAGCAATAGATATTTTATTTGAGTCTCCTCCAAATGTTTTTAATCATAATCTTGAAACGATTCCAAGACTATATAAGCAAGCAAGGCCTGGCGCTGATTATTTGCATTCATTAAACTTATTATCAACATATAAAAGCAAGTATCCAAATGTTTCTACAAAATCTGGTTTGATGTTAGGTCTAGGAGAAACTAATGATGAGATTATAGAGGTTATGCGGGACTTGAGAAGCCATAAGGTAGATATGATCACTTTAGGGCAGTATCTTCAACCAACAGAATTTCACTTACCTGTTGCACGTTATGTTTCTCCTGATGAGTTTGAAGATTTAAAGGTTGTAGGGGAAAGATTAGGTTTTGAGTCAGTTGCAAGCGGGCCAATGGTCAGGAGTAGTTATCATGCAGACCTTCAGGCACAGGGCAAAGCTATTATATGAACCAACCTCTGCAAGTAAATCTAACAAAAGAATTATTAGAATTAGAAAATTTTATAATACATCGCAGCTGTGATGTTGAACAATGGTTTAGATCTCAGTGGTTAGAAAATCAAGCACCATTTTATGGTTCAGTTGATCTTAGAAATTCAGGTTTTAAATTAGCGCCTGTTGATATGAATTTATTTCCTGGTGGATTTAATAATTTAAATCCAGATTTTGCCCCCCTAGCGATCCAAGCCGCTTCTGTTGCTATAGAAAAAGTTTGCCCAGAAGCAAAGAGAGTTCTAATAATTCCCGAAAAACATACAAGAAATATGTTTTATTTAAAAAATTTATTTCAATTTAAAGAAATTTTAAAAAATTCTGGACTTGAGGTGAGAATTGGCTCCGTTGATACAAGTATTTTAGAGTCAACAAATATCAATATAGACGAAAATCATTTTATTACTATAGAGCCTATTGACAAGAGGGAAGATTTCTTGTTTTTAAAAAATAAAGATGGTTCTGAATTTATACCTTGTTCAATTATCTTGAACAATGACTTGTCTGGTGGTGTACCTGAAAAAATTAAAAATCTTGGGCAGCAAATTATTCCACCAATTAATGCTGGATGGCCCACAAGGAGAAAGTCATCCCATTTCCAATTTTATAGTCAAGTGGCAAAAGAATTCTCATTGTTAACCAATAGCGATCCTTGGTTAATTGATCCACTATCTGAGAAATTAGATAATTTAAATTTTTCTTCTGGGGAAGGTGAAGATAGGCTTGTAGAGACTATTGATAGGCTGTTGCATCAAATACAAAAAAAATATAATGAATATAATATTTCTCAAGATCCATACGTAGTTATAAAAGCAAATGCTGGAACATACGGTATGGGTGTGATGACTGTTAAATCAAGTTCAGAAGCTATCAATCTAAACAGAAAGATGAGAAAAAAAATGTCAGTTATAAAGGAGGGAATGTCAGTATCTGAAGTGCTTGTTCAAGAAGGTATCCACACAGAAGAAACAATCAACGAAGCAGTGGCCGAACCCGTAGTATATATGATTGACCATTTTGTAATTGGAGGTTTTTACCGCGTTCATACAAGTAAGGGTAAGGATGAAAATTTGAATTCGCCAGGTATGCACTTTGCACCGGTCGCTTTTGAAACCTCATGCCTAATGCCGGATCAAGGCAGGCCCTGTCATGATAAGGCCAATAGATTTTATGCTTATGGCGTTATTGCAAGATTATCGATGTTAGCAGCTTCTAAAGAGCTATTAGTAAAAAAATGATAGCTTATCTTTTTATTATTGATCCAGTTGAGTCCCTTAATAGAATTAAAGACTCCACATTATTATTAATGAAAGAATGCTTAAGAAGAAACATCGAAGTACATTTTTGTGAAATTAATCAATTGACAATGAATGAGGGAAATTTAAATGTTTATAGTAGGAAAATCTTAGGTTTTGATAAAGAAATTGATTATCAAAATTGTGAATTAAAGGCCAGTTCTTTTTTTAAAAAGATTTTTATTAGAAAAGATCCACCATTTAATGATGATTATCTGAATTTAACATATCTTTTAGATCATGCAGATAAAGAAGGAATAGAGGTCATTAACAATCCTTCATCAATTAGAAATCATAATGAAAAGCTATCTACTCTTAACTTTAAAGAAATTATTCCGCCAACAATTGTTACTTCAAATTCCTATGATGTAATAAATTTTCTTAATATACATAAAAAGATTGTCCTTAAGCCTATAAATGAAATGGGAGGCAATGGAATTTTTCTCATTGAAAAATTAGATAAAAATTTAAATAGCATTCTTGAAACACTCACTGTAAATGACACTAAAGTTATGATGGCCCAAAAATATATTCCAGATATCACCGAGGGCGATAAACGTATTATTGTTATAAAAGGTGAACCACTTCCATTTTGTCTGGCAAGAATTCCAGGCGAAAAAGATTTTAGAGCAAATTTGGCAAAGGGTGGAAATGGAGTCGCAAAAAAATTAACAGCAGATGATATTAAAATTGTTAATTTAATTAAAGACTATTTGGTTAAAAGAAAACTAGATTTTGTAGGAATTGATGTGATTGGAAAATACTTAACTGAAATAAATGTTACAAGTCCAACGTGTCTAGTAGAAATAGAAAATCAAACAAATTTTGATTGCGCTAAATTTATAATTGATACGCTTTAAGAATATCTAATGCAAAAGTATGCAAAGCTTTTTTTATTAATTTTATTAATTTTAGTAATTATTGTTATATTATTTTTAAGCCTGAATGGAAACTCACTATTTCAAAAAAAAGATTATATATTTGGAACGATTGTAGATATCAAAATATATGGAGAATCTAAGACATTAGCTTCAGAAGCCTCAGAAGAAATTTTATCAAATTTTAAAAAGCTTCATCAATCTCTACATCCTTGGAGAAAAGGCTTAATTTATGACATCAATGAAGCAATTCAAAATGAAACTCCTTTTTTAATAGAGGACCAGGAAGTAATATCCTTGATTCTGAGAGGTCAAGAATATGAAAACCAAACCAAAGGCTACTTTAATCCAGCAATTGGAAAACTTGTGAGTTTATGGGGATTTCATTCAGAAGTTCCCCGTAAAATAATGCCAGACACTAAGGATATTTTAAAGCTAGTTGAAGCCAAACCGTCTATGGAAAATATTAAAATCATTAACAATAAACTCATCAGTAAAAATAAGTTTGTAAAAATTGATATGGGAGCATATGCCAAGGGGTATGCGTTAGATCAAGCTAAAGATATATTGGAGCAGTATAAATTGAACAATGCACTCATCAATATAGGAGGAAATATCTTAGCATTGGGTATGCAAGGCAATAAGGAATGGGTTGTAGGAATTCAGGATCCAAGAAATCCAAATTTGATGGCAACTTTAACATTAAAGCCAGGGTGGTCAATTGGAACATCTGGAGATTATCAGAAATATTTTATTGTAGATGATAAAAGATATTCACATATTATTAATCCTCACACAGGTTATCCGGTCTCAAACACAAAGTCAGTCACAATATTAATTCCACCTGGCAATAATTCCGGAGAAAAATCGGATGTTTATACTAATCCAATATTTATTGAAGAGGACTCAAAAAAAATTGAAATTGCTAATTATTTGGGGGTAAGCCATTATTTGATTGTTTTAGAAAATAACGAGATTTTAATCAGCAATGAACTTAATAAAATTATTATGTGGCAAGATAAAATAGATGAGAAAAAAATTACTATTTATTAATGATAAAATGTATCTATGAAAAAAAATTATTTTTTAATATGTTTTTATATTCTTATACTTATTGGGTGCGGTACAAAAGGTGAGCTTTATATTCCGGAAGAGAAATACCCACAATCTAAAATCGATAAGTACCAATATAAAATTATTAATGATCAAACACAGTCAGCATAAATGAACTCTCCAATTTTAATTAAGAAAAATGACAAATTTTTTGTTGAAGATGTCTGTATTGATTCAATTATAGAAAAGTTTGCTACTCCAACTTATATTTATTCTAAACAAAGAATAGTAGATAACTTTAAGAACTTAGAATCTGCATTTAAAAATGTAGACCACATGATTTGTTTTGCTGTGAAAGCAAATTCAAATATAGCAATATTAAATCTTCTTGCAAAAAATGGAGCAGGTTTTGATATTGTTTCAGGTGGTGAGCTAAGAAGAGTTATTGCTGCTGATGGTGATCCGAAGAAAATTGTTTTTTCTGGAGTAGGTAAAACTTCTGAAGAAATTAAATTAGCTATAGAAAATAATATTCTTGCCTTTAATATTGAATCAGAGGATGAGCTGATCAGAATTCAAGAAATAGCAAAGTCATTAAATAAAAAAGCATCTATTTCCATTAGGGTGAACCCAGATGTTAATGCCAATACCCACCCATATATATCAACAGGCCTTAAAGAGAATAAATTTGGTGTAAGTGAAGAGTCTGCCTTGAATTTATATAAAAAGGCTAAAACTATGGATTCAATTTTAATTAAAGGCATTGATTGTCATATTGGCTCACAAATTACGGACCTAAAACCGTTTGAAGACTCTGTAAAAAAGTTAATTGTGTTAATTGATAAATTAGAAATAGAAGGTATAAAAATTAAGCATATGGATATTGGAGGAGGCATCGGAATAAGTTACGAGGATGAAAAGACTATTGCCTTTGATGACTATGCAAATGCAGTATCTGCGTTAACTAAAGGAAGAGATTTTAAAATTTTATTAGAACCTGGCAGGGTTATTATGGCGGATGCAGGTGCTATTTTAACAAAAGTAGAATACGTAAAAAAAACTCAAGACAAAAACTTTGCAATTATAGACGCCGCAATGAACGATTTAATGCGACCGTCGTTATATGGCTCTTTCCACAAGATTTTAAATGCCTCAGAGACAACTGAAAAGAAATCTATTTTTGATATCGTAGGACCAATTTGCGAAACGGGTGATTTTATTGGAAAAGATAGATTAATCAGTATCGAGCCTGATAACATTTTAGTAATCATGGATACAGGGGCGTATGCAATGTCAATGAGTTCAAACTATAATTCAAGGCCACGGTTACACGAACTAATGATTGATAAAGATAGAATTCATATAATCAGAGAAAAAGAGTCTTTTGATGATCTTATTAAAGGAGAAAAGATTCTTCCGGAATCCTAATTGTTAAATGAAGAAAGAAATACATATTACATTAGCAGAGCCTAGGGGGTTTTGTGCTGGCGTTGATAGAGCAATAGCAATTGTTGAAAAAGCTCTTGAAAAATATGGGTCACCAATTTATGTAAGACATGAGGTTGTTCATAATGAGTTTGTTATTGAAAATTTAAAAAAAAAGGGCGCTATTTTTGTTGAGGATATGGAAGAAATTCCGAAGGGAAGTCATGTAATTTATAGTGCCCATGGTGTATCGAAATTAGTTAAAAAAAAGGCAAGTGATTTTAACCTCATTCCTATTGATGCAACATGCCCATTGGTAACAAAAGTCCATAAACAAGTAATCCAACAAAATAAAAAGGGCCACATCATTATTATGATAGGCCACGAAGGTCACCCGGAAGTGGATGGTACAATGGGGCAGGTTGATAATAAAGACAAAGCATATTTAGTACAAAACCTTGGCGACATAGATAGATTAAGGCTTAAAAATACAGAAAAAATGAGCTATGTAACACAAACAACCTTATCAATTGACGAAACAAAAGAGATCATAAATAAATTAAAGGAAAAATATCCTGACATCTCAGGACCAAATAAAAGTGATATTTGTTATGCAACCCAAAATCGTCAAGATGCAATTAAATCTTTAATAAAAGATAACGAGCTGATTATTGTCGTCGGGTCCTCTAATAGCTCAAATTCAACAAGATTAGCAGAACTAGCAAAACAAGAGGGAGTCGAATCAGTTTTGGTAGGAAATATAGAGAGCTTTGATTTATCTATATTATTAAATAAAAAAAAGATTGGAATTACTGCAGGAGCTTCAGCACCAGAAATTTTAGTTAAAAATCTTATAAAAAAGATAAAGAGCAACTACAATGTTTTGATTGATGAAATGACTGGAATTGAAGAAAACATTATATTTAAACTACCTAATATTTGAAAACTCGTAAATATAAAATACCCGTATCATCTTTAATTATGATTTATACAAAAAAAAATGATATTTTGTTACTTCATCGTGCTGACAAGAAAGGATACTGGCAGTCTGTGACAGGGAGCCTCGAACCTGAAGAATCTCCTTATGAAACTGCAAGAAGAGAAGTTTTTGAAGAGACTGGAATAAATCCAGACCAATATGACATACAAGACTGGAATTTGAACCACGAGTATGAAATTTTCACTCATTGGAGATACCGATACCCACCAAATGTTTGTAAAAATACTGAACATATATTTGGTATGGAGCTCCCAAAAAAAATAGCTATTACAATAGCACCAAGAGAACATCTAGAATATGAATGGGTAAGTATGAAAGATGCTAAGTCTAAAGTATTTTCCTGGACAAACCGAAAAGCATTAGAAAAATTATGCGAAATCAAATCAATTGTAAGTTAAAATTCATTCAATGAATATATCTACTATTAATTTCGATTCTTTTCAAAAATTAAAAGATGAAGATTGCCAGGAAAGAATTATTAAGGCAAAAAAAATACTAGGACAAGATCTTCTTATCCTCGGGCATCACTATCAAAATGAAGCAGTATATCGACACGCTGACTTTGCTGGGGACTCCTTAAAATTAGCACAACATGTACAAAAAGTTGAAGCTAAATACATTGTATTTTTAGGCGTCCATTTCATGGCAGAAGTCTCAGATATTTTATCAAGAGATGACCAAATTACTATACTTCCTGATTTATCAGCGGGCTGTTCGATGGCTGATATGGCAAACTTAGCTAAAGTTGAAAGGACATATAGGGAGATTTCAAAGGTCTTAGACTTTGATGAAAAAATTACGCCAGTCACATACATTAATTCAGCTGCTGATTTAAAAGCATTTTGTGGTGAACATCAGGGTATTGTCTGTACGTCAACAAATGCACCTAAAATTTTAGACTGGGCATTTAAGCAAAAAGAGAAAGCACTTTTCTTTCCAGATCAAAATTTAGGGAGATGGACGGGATATAAGATGGGGATTCCTCTTGATAAGATGCCAGTTTGGGATCCAGACCTTCCATTAGGCGGTCTCACAGAAAAGCAAATTGAAGAATCTAAAATTTTATTATGGAAAGGTCATTGTGCTGTCCATCAAATGTTCAGAGTGGAGAGTATCCAAGATTTTAAAAAACACTACCCTAATGGAAATGTAATTTCACATCCAGAGGCTCCATTTGAAGTATGTAAAAATTCAGATTTAGTAGGTTCTACAGAATTTATTCTTCGCACTATAGAGAAAGCAGACCCTGGAACTGATTGGTTAGTTGGAACGGAGCTTAATTTAGTCAATCGACTTGCAAAAGAAATGAAGGCTGAAGGTAAGCTTGTAAAGTTCATGTCACATGTTATTTGTGAGTGTTCAACTATGGCAAGAATTGATCCCCAACATCTCGCCTGGACATTAGAAAGCCTTATTGAAGATAATCCTGTAAATATAATTAAGGTTCCCGAAAAAGAAGCTGGCTTAGCAAGGCTTACCCTTGACAAAATGCTCGAGGTCTCATAATTGGATAAATGTGAATTATGTCTACCAACAGTTTATCCAATTGTTTGGGAAAATAGTAAATTCAGGATCATTGAGGTAGATGATCCATCATACTCGGCATATTATCGAGTTGAGCATATACAGCATATCAAGGAAATGACAGATCTAGATGAGAGTGACAGGAATGCATTAATGAAGGCTGTATTTATTGTGGAGTCAGCAATTAAAATTTTTTATAACCCTGATAAAATTAATTTAGCTTCATTAGGAAATTTAACACCACATGTTCACTGGCATGTAATCCCAAGATTTTATGATGATGATCACTTTCCTGATTCAATTTGGTCGCAGCAGAAGAAATTTAAAAAGACTGAGATATCTGATCAGATAAGAAAAAAAATAAATGCCTTTATTTTAAAAAATCTAAATTAATAAACGTTTCACTTTCCTCCCATGAGCAATATGCTCATTGATGATTTCGTCAATATCTTCATTATCAACATATCGATACCATGTTTCTTCTGGATATATCACCAATAAAGGACCTTCCTTACATCGGTTTAGGCAGCCGGCTCGATTGACTCTTGCTAGGTTGATGCCATGTAAATTAAGTGATTTAAGTTTACGCTTCATATAATTAAAGCAGTCTTCAGCACCAAAATTATTGCAACATTGCTCTCCATCATCTCTTTGATTTAGGCAGAAGAAGATATGATATTTATAATAAGACATTATTGACTCGTAGAAAAATTTTGATCTTCAGTAAATTTCCAAATTCTTGTGATGTTAACCTGATCAACTTCTCTCTTCATTTGTTCACTGAAAGGAGCGTAAGGTGATCCGCTCCTCACTATATCGGCAGCCGCAATGTCCAACTCTCCATTTCCGGAACTTTTTATGATTACAATGTTATGAATTAAACCATTCGAGTTAATAGTGACCTTCATTACTAAATTACTAAAGCTATTATTTATTTTTGCAGCCTCAGGATAATTCATAGAGCCCATTCGCTCAACTTTTTTTTTCCAAGCTTCAAAATATAAACGATAAACATATTCTGGAGATTTAGCAGATATATTTTTAATTCTTAAATTTATATTTTGGGTGAGTGTTTCAACATTTAAATCTAGTTGACTTAAATTAGATAAAATTTTTGTTTTATCAATTAGTTTTTTTGAAAATTTTTCTTTTGTTATATTATGTGACTTTGTAACTAAATCTTCCTTAATTACTGGTTTGCTCTCTATATCTTTTTTTTCTTGCTTATTATTTGATAATTTTTTTTTAAGATTATTTGGCATTGTTATTTTTTCTGGTTTAGTTTGATTTATATCCTTTTCCTTTTTAGAGATAACAAAAATCTCTAATTCATTTGCTTGATTATTATTTTTGGATATAAAAAAATCATTAAATTCGAACTTTGTAAAAAAAATAAGGTGAAGAAATAATGAAAAAATGACAGCTATTGTTATTTTAAGAGTCGTAAATTTTAAGTATCTATCATTCTTCATTTTCAAATAATTTTAAACATTTGTTTTGAATTCCTGAAAATCCACCATTACTCATAAATACAATTTGATCATTTGCTTTTTTTTCTTCAATGATACTATCTAAAATCCATTGAGTATTGTTTGAAACCCTTACTTTTTGGACATTTTCAAATAATTCAGAAGGATCCCAATCTAAATTATTTTTATAACAATAGACTATATCGGCAGATGAAAGGCTTTCTTGTAGATCTTTTTTCATATTTCCCAGTTTCATAGTATTAGATCTGTCTCTTATACACATCTCCGAGCCC
>OJFG01000229.1_pt1 | contig 26516 bp, 44 predicted proteins | sample 1594071 | NCBI WGS metagenome assembly OJFG01 (sample SAMN05416818, study PRJEB24817) | seawater metagenome | isolation source: Sea water | place: Canada:Atlantic | collected 2013-07 | reverse complement strand
ATATTCTATTATCCAATCTATCCAATAATAACTATTTATAATATTTTTATTCTTACTTTGGGTCGTACAGCTTGTTCGGCCAAACGTTGTCGTCTTTATCTACGATTATTATTTCAAGGTACTCAAGCGAATCAATCATTTTAGCTCCACCTTCTTTGAGTCCAATAATATATGAAGTGTATCCTACACCTATCATACCAAGCATTAATATTGCTAGTTCCATTAAACAAATTCCTCGGTTCGTTCTATTGCTGCTATATAGCCTTTAGATTTCATAGAATTTCTAAATTGAATAGCATCTTTTTCGACGGCAAATAGGTATTTATGCATTGGATCGTCATCGCCTTTGGAGAATAGCACAATCCAATATTCTAAAGCTTTCATTCTGTAACCTCTAACCATTCGAATTGACCGTACTGAGGATTAAATTGAGCGCACGATGTTTGTGCTGCATCAAGACGCCAAGAGTTTTGTACTGCAGTTGATCCAGCCAAACTTCCGGCTAAGAACGCAAAAGCAGAAATGCATAGACATGCAACTTTAGGATTGTACATATTCAGACCCCATATATTTTTCAACTGGTTTAAGTTCAATAAACTTTCTACGCGACTTTGAAAAGCCTTTCATAGGTTTACTAAACTCTTTATACTGCTTAGATGTTGTTGATCTAAAGCCAACACAATGACCTTGTTCATTTAGAATATACGTGTGATTTAAAACCTTATGACCACAATCATCCCAATTAGTAACTTCTTTAAAGGCTCTTAGCATTAGCAATACTCTCCAGATAATGTATGGATATAAACATCTAGCCTTTCAGCATGACGAATTGGAAGTGTTGAATCATAAGCTCTTGGTGAACGACCATCAGCAATTGCATGTACTGTACGAGCTCCACGTGGCATTATACTAACTCTATATCTAGGTAGCTTCTGTGGTTCTACATCAGACCAACCTGAATCATATCGGTATTGCTGAGACATTTCAGTTTGTTTAGCCATTTTGTTAATGCACTTTACAGATTTTCTAACCTGTTCAACTAAAAACATATCGTTTACGGAATTAACATCCGCTGTAAATTGATAACTATCTGATCTATTCATTTTATACTCCATGGGTCATATGGTCATAAGAATCTTTGCATTCATCAAGTCGATCACCGCATACGCAGGTTATAGATTCTTCAAGAGTTGGTGCTCCAACTATGTCTCTTACCTGTTCTTCAGTAAGAGTTTCCTTTATTAGGCTTTTGATAATTTGTTCTAGGTTCATAATATTCTCCTTAAATTCCTGTCCAACGAATTGACTCTGACTGGTAACTATCAAATATGTTACCTCTAGCAAAGTTAGTAGCCGGCTTGCTCCATCCAGCTGCCATTAGCATATCGCCAACTTTAAATGGTTCGTTTGTTTTGTTATCGATTGCTTTAGGAGCTTTTTTAACAATGAAACCAACAACTGAAGATCTAAGAGCTCCATCATATTGACTTTCTTCTGTCTTAACAAGCTTGATAAAATTACGACCTTCTTCGAAGATGTAGTTAATTCCTTCCATTCTCTCATCAGCATAATCTTCTGGATTGTCTCCGGCGTATTCGCCTTTAGCATAGAAGTCTCGAAGGTTGTTTTGCATGAGAGCTAGAAGGTTGTTTGTTTCAGTAATTAAGTCTTTCATAATGTAGTTCCTTTCTTTATCATTTAATATAGGTATATTATATCATAAAGAAAGGAGTTTGTAAACTGTTTTAGTGAAATTAATTCACTTTTTTTAGATCATTTAGTTATATGACATCGTCGAGAGGGAATATTTGGTATATAGCTTCTGCACATGCTTTAGCGATCTCTTGATGTTCTTTCTGAGTACCATTTGATGCTCGAAGCTGGATATAGTGAATCCAAGATCTTAATGTACCATTGACATACATACGAGACATTGTTAAACCTTCAGGAAGAATTGCTCTTGCCTGTTCCTTAGCAATACCGGCAGTAATAGCCCATTCATACGCGTGCTTACAACGTTCAATAATGACCTCTTGATATGACTCCCATATATGATGAATAGAATCTTCCATAGGAATATCAACAGAGTTTTGACGATTCTTATTATCTTGTAGTCGTGCTTCACGAGTTACAAAGCTTAGATCTTGAGTTGGATCAGCGTATCGTTGACTAAACTCTTGAAACGAGAAAGATCGATGTCTAAGGATTTGTCGAGCAATATCCCTAGTAGTATCTACCTCCATACAGACACTAACCATCTCTAATGGAGACCAATGTTGATGTTTAATCAAGTAATTAACTAGTTTTTCAGCACTCGCTTCATTATTTTGGTTACTTGGGTTTGACACACGAGCACAGTATGCTACCATTTGTAACAAATCGTCTTTTAATTCGACTCCAATAGCTGGTTTGCTATGAGAAATTACGCGAACATTAAACATTAATTAATCCTTTTTTTCGATCCAAAGTTGAACTTCACAAGCAATAAGTGTAGCACTTACTACCAACTGTACTGGGTCAAAAAGAACAAAGCCAGTAACAAGACCTACAAGGCCAATTGTAATACCAGTGCCAATAGCACCACGGGTTTTCATAAATTTACTTAACATATCGTTTCCTTATACTTTAAATTCTGCAAACGTGTCTTTAGCATCGTTATTGCCCCACGTCGCAATTGGTTTATCAGGGATGACCATATCAGACATAATGTCAGATTGAGCCGATTCTTCAACATCATATAACTTCATTCTAGCTCGATCAATGCCTATCACGAACCTTTTATATTTACTCACATCATTATAACGATTCTTTAACTGTTTTACCATTACTTGGTTTAACTCATCTAATTCTTCAGTAGCAATCAAAGCAAACATTAAATCAGCAGTAGCAGGTAAACCAAATGACTCAGAAGTATCTTCAAGTCCAACATCAGTATTTCCAAAACCAGATCTTGTTGTTTGAGTTGCTGTCATAACTGGAACATCAAACTCAATAGCCAAACCACGTAGTTCTTCAGCAATAGCTTTAATATACGTGTAACTATTTATACTCCCACCCATAGCCTTCATACGAGATGATGAACAAATATTGAGATAATCAATATAGATCATATCAGGAATAAACTTTTTCTTCATCTTCATTTCATTTAACAATGCTCTAAAGTGACCTGAGTGAGCGCTACCTGTAGGATACTGTTTAATGATTAGTTTACCAATAGTACCAGTTGCGATCTTTTGAATCTTTTTAGAGAACACGTCTTTAGATAACGTTTCAAGCTGTTGGATTGGTAGATCCATAAGATTAGCATCAATACGTTCAGCGATCTTTTCTTCAGCCATTTCCATTGTAATATATAATACGTTTTTGCCTTGTTGTAAAACAGCAGCAGCGTTATGACACATAAACAATGATTTACCTACACCAGTACCAGCAAGACAAACGTTTAGCGTTTTGTTTGGAATACCACCTTTAGTGATCTTATTAAAGTAATCAAGATCAAATGGTATCTTTTCTTCAACGTTATTATAGAATTCAAAACGACCATCAGCATCATCAATATAATCATGACCAATTTGTTGATCAAATGAAACACCAAGGGCTGTTGAAAGAATATCAGGAATAGAGCCTTCGCTTCTATTCTCGTCCTTACCATCAATGATTTGAATAGAATCCATAATTGCTAGATAAACAGCTCTATCTTTACACCACTTTTCTGTTTCAACAATAAGATATTCAGTATCTAAATCAGTCTTTACACCAATCTCTTTAATTAGTATAGAAGACTGATTAAGAATATCTTCTGGCGCAGAAACTTTTTGTAACTCAATATCCAATACTCTACTAGTTGGTAGTTTATTATGAGTTGCGACAAATCCTACAATAAGATCAAATACTATTTTATAGCAACCATCAAAATATTCTTTCTGAATATATGGTATTACCCTACGGCAGTATTCTTCGTTATTGAGTAGATGACTCAGTACGTGGGTCGGTATCTCGTTTTGCAATTGTAGTTCCTTGTTCAATAATATGAGTTAATAATTCGCCGATATAGTCATTAAATTTCTTATCCTTACATAGATCATCATGATCAAAGTCTCCAGGATCAGAAATATTATATGTAAATGACAACGTTGCCATTCCTAACTGTGTATCTTCCTTGACAGACACAGTACCATATATAAATCTAACTCCTTCATATGGAGACTTATCTGTTAAATGCAATGCATAGAAATCAGAATCCGGATGTTCGACTGTTATATAATGATTATCCATCTATTATACCACACTTGGGTTGTTTTGTAAAGGGTTATTTGGGGCTTCAGGATCAAAATCAATTAAAGATTTATGACCAATCTGATATTGCTTAATCAAGAAGTCTTTAAACTTTTGAGTCTTAAGAATAGGTTCCCAGAATTCATCTTCCTTAGTAGCCTTTTCGCGGACTTTAGGTTCAACCATTTCACCAGTATCTTGATCTACACGACAGTACCAACCATTATTAGGCTTAACAACAAAACCACCAGCAAGAGCGATTTCAAGTAGACCTGAATTACGTTCAACACCACCGTCCCAAGAGACTGAGACTGGGATTTTAGATTTTTCTTTAACCATTCGTGACTTTTCAACATTGATAATAAAATCATAACCAGTAACTTCCATTCCAGTTTTATTTTGTCTACGACCTAGAATCCAGATATTATCAGCTGAATAGTAAATACCAGTACCACCGGAAACTACAGCTTTAGGGAATAGACCCATTTCTTGATACGTATGATTAATAGCCAATAGAGGCACATCTTTCATAGTCAAGTAAGGTGTTACCATACGGAATAGACCTTTAATAGCTTTAGCTCGAGACATATCAGCAACTGATTTCTCATTCAAAGCATCTTCTAGTTCCTTCTTAGAAGCAAGGTTACCAATAGAATCAATAACAATAATCACTTTATCTTTGCGATCAATGTTATCTAATTGACCAACTAGATCAAACTTAAGTTGTTCAACATCTGTAATTGGAGTATGAAGTACACGACTAGTATCGATACCAAATGCTTCGAAGTATGATTGTGGTGAACCAAACTCTGAATCATAAAACAACATTACAGCGTCTTTGTTTTCTTTAAGATAAGCACCAGCCATAAGCAAAGCAAATGACGTTTTAAAGTGTTTTGATGGACCTGCTAGTACAGTAAGACCTGATGTTAAACCACCATCTGGATCTCCAGATAGCGCAACGTTGATCATTGGTACTTCAGTTTTAGTCATACTCTTATCACCAAAGAATATACTTTCAGATAATATATCTGTAGTTTTAATCTTTGAATTCTTTCTTAGTTTATCCATTACACTCATCGTACTCTCCTCCTACCGAATTGCGTTTGTTCAGAAGCAGATTCTCTTTTATAACGAGCGATTGCTTCAGCTTTTTTACGTTTACGTTTCCATGTAGGCTTTTCGTAGTATTCTTTTCTACGAACGTCTTGTAAAATACCTGCAGCTTCAACTGCTTTCTTAAACTTTCTCATAGCGACATCAAATGGCATGTCTTGTGGTGGCCGTGGGCTTCTTTTACCTTTACGGTATTTTTGTGGCTCGGCCGTTAATTTTATACTTGGCATATTTCCTCTTCTTTTATTTAATTGATAGGTATATTATAACATAAATTCAGTCAATTGTAAACTGTTTTTTTCACATTCATAGGTTTTTTTCTTATTATCTTGTACCATATATTTAGTATCGACAAAATCTAACTTGCCTTCTAAGTATTTTTTAACCATAGCTGCTGGATGCTCAGCTGTAGTTACTGGTACGTTTTGACACATATGATTAAGTGATCTTTTGGCATTGATCATCTGATAATCAGTTGGTAGTTTCATCAATGACATAGCTTCTCGTACTGTTAAGAATCTATCTTCGTCAGGATGTGCTATGCTTGTTGGCATATGACCTACGAAAGCTCCTATTTTATCTTTAGGAATTTCAACGCCTTTACGCATAATGTTACCACCGGCTTTGAGCTTATGATACGCTCTATCGCATTTACGAGCCACGTTATCGTAACCATGTTCTCGCATCCACTCAGCAACCTTGTTATAGGTTGTGTGTTCTTCAATATAATCTTGTACATTTGTTGTCTTGGTAATCTTAGCAGCAAACTCTTTATGAGTTATCCCACCCTCGATACTGTCTAATATAAATTTGTAATATGGATCATCTGATGGCTTTTTCTCGTTACATAAAATTTGAGACATTGGATCATTTTTATCGTTTACTACAGCTCTAATATCATCAGCAATCATTGTTGGTGGAATATTGATATATTCAAACAATGGCACTGTATCACCTTTCCAGAAGAAATAGAACGTACGATCTCTTACTTGACTTAATCCATGTAATAATGATTTAGTTTTAAAAATACTAAACGTATAGCCATTTTCATCAGCAATCTTACGAAGTCTTTTTACTACTGGTGCACCCATTTTTGAAGCAAGTCTTGGAGCATTTTCTCCCCAGAAAACCTTTGGTGACATTTCACTTAGAACGTATTCAGCTGATTTTACCATCCAATCATTTGCTGGATTGTTACTTGAAGCTGATGGGCTGAGTGAACTTAGACCAGCGCATGGACATATAGTATTAACAACGTCTACGTTAGATGGGTGTCTGACTCCCTCTGAGAGGTTTAAGTAAGGTATCTCATTGTTATAATAATTTCTTAAATGTTCTTCGTTAGCTTGAAAGCCATCAAAAGTAAGAAAGTACTCTGGTCTTGTTTTAAATATATTCTCCATTGCGATGGTTTCACCACCAATCAATGGAACTATGCTTGCCCATGTAGCCATTTAGAAAAAATCCTCAAGTGTATTAGTATTTATAGGAGCGATTCCATTCCAGTATGGATAGAATTCGCGTGATAGATGTATTGACTTCGGCTTTTCCATATATTTAAAGTCAAGTTCTCCTGCTTTATTTAGTAACTTATTAGTCCATCTTATAATGCCATACTGTTTTTCGATATAGTCATTAAACTCATTACGAATATCAGTACGTTGTTGCCATGAACCCCAGAATGGTTGACCTTTATAGTAACCAGACTGTGGAAGCTTTCGTGATTCATGTTCAATAGGTAACAACTCATATATTTTAGCATCGTATTTACTAGCTTCAGTTATATATCTATCAGCCAATTCTTTTACACTTGCTTCTAATCTAATCAAATGATGACGAACATCGATATTACCAAAATAACAATGTAGTTCATCATACTCATCAGGAATAAATGATTTAAATCCATCGTTTAAAGCTCCGTTTAGAGTCTTAAATGGAATACTATTAACTGTCCATCCTGGTCTATACATACATATTGCATGACTATCGCCAATAACAACATTGCGAGTCTGATTTGGAACATCAACTCGAATAGCAGTATTAAACATTCTTTCAAGATTAACAAGATCAACGTTATGCCATTCTGGCTGAACATCACGTTTAGCCGCTGCTAATTTGTTTTTAATCATCTCATGATATGGCGGAAAGTCCATACCTATAGAATAGACTTGACCTTTGAACTTAGAAAAATTGACAGTGTTAGCAACATATGGAAAACCGTAAACGCCACCAAACATATTGAGACCACCACTATAATCGCTGCCGTGGTAAACCCATAGGTTATCGTAATCATTATGGTCAGTAATTTCTCCGCCATAGTTAACGTCACAGTTTCCATATTTTTCCTTAATCATATCGCCATATATAACGCCTTGAGCACCTCTATGAGAAGCGTGTCGTTTGGCAATAGGTATAAATGGACAGTTAATTAGATTTTTCATTTAAAAGAACTCACTTAAATTATTTTGTGGTGCTTTTGCTCGTGCTACTTGACGCCGTCCACAGGCTTTAGCATCATCGCGAATTTGTAGATATACACCATACTGACAACATAGTACCTCAGTCCCATAATACTTTAAACTGTCTTGACTTTCTCCAAACAGCTTAGATCCATTACTTAACTCAATGTTATGAGCTTGATTATGGAAATCAACTTCATGTGTTAGACCAATTTCTTTAGCGTTTTCACGTATAAAATATACAGCTTCAGCTAGATGTTTGTTTGGAACTCCTGGCCAAAGTAGTTTGATTGTATAAACAGCTCCTGGTCCTGGTGCGACAAATCGTTGATCATGATGATACTTCATTTGAGGTAAAACCGACGTAGAAGTAGCACAATGGAAACCATAGTATTCACCAACTCCTGGTAAAGTTCTTAATAAAGTAAACACTTCAAAAAGATCTCTAGCAGCTAGCATGCCTTCAATGATTTTAGTATCTCTGAAAGAAGCAACCCATTCACTTACATCAACTGGATGAAACTTACGATCAGGTTCATTGTACTTTTTACGACAATAGTTTCTACCAGACGTTTGAATCGAAGTGTGTAACTCAGTTGTACCCCAGATTGGTTGCTTGTTCATTATACCTTTATCGATGTTATTACGTAAAGACTTAATGTAATCAGTATCTCCATCAGCAATACGATCAAAATCAACAAAAGTACCTTCCTTACCTGATACTACCCAGTGAACGCCACGAGCTCCATAGAAGTGAGATATGATAGTATTACCAACAATGTTAGTATCGCTCATTCTGGATTGAGCAATTTCAGTACCAATAAATCTCATACGATCATCTAATGTAATAGTTGGATGAAAGTACTCTACGTTTTCGCCTAGGCCAAGATCTATAGCGCCGTGTCTATTTAAATTCTCATATAGATCATCACTATAGCCTAATTTAATTGCTGCTCGTTGATTAACTTTCTTTAGAAAATGATTAAAGTCGAGCATAAGGTCTTTATCAAATGACCACCAATCATAATTGTAAGAACTAGTAGCCAATTAAGCCCTCTCTTACTAAATGAATTACGTTTAACTCAGGATGAACCTTTTTAATTTCATCAATTTGAATAGGATCATCTTCGAAGTGTAGTCCAATCTTATAAGATTCCATTAGCTTAGTAATACATTTAGCTTTATGGATACCAGAAGCTCGCCTACTATATGAATCATCAGTACGCTTTAAAGGATTAAACATAACATGATTATGGATTTCCCTAGATTTTAGCATACTAATTGTTTCTAATTCTTGTTGGTAAGAACGACCAGTGATGATGACATCATCCCGACCAGGACGCACACCAGTTACGTCCTCGCCAAAATAAATTACACCATCGATATCAAAGGTATTAATCAACTGCTTACGCATAATCATTTTCACCTGATTGGAATGTATAAGTTAGATCTTCAACTTTAGGCTTATTTTCTTTAAGTTGTGGACGTGTTTTATCAGTCAAAACTCTACGAGCTAACGCGTCACATTCAAACTTAGCATCAGCAGTTTTAAGCTGCTCAGGTGGAGTTTTTTGTGACCATGCTGATGGACCACGTAAGTAACCAACAAGTCCCATTTCAGAAGCAACTTTACAGAATCGGATAGCATCAAATACAATACCAGCGCTGTTTGGAGAATCTTGAACAGATAAACGAGCTGTCAATTCATACCGAGCTCCAGCCCATCCCCAAAACACCATATCGATATTAGCAATCTTGTTATCTGATCCAATATACTCATCACCTGGTTTTTGGAAAACTGTAAGTGATGGACCAGCATACATTGTAAGACCGGCAATATCCTTACCGCGTACTGCAGCTTGTCCATTAAGTACATTTTCTTTAGAGATATGTTTGTTCTTTAAACGGTCTTTAGTAGCCATGTTTAAAAAATCAGTATTTGCTGTACGACCGGTTCTACGCATATCACCTTGAGTTGTGCCACAAGCTTTATTTTCTTGAATATGCTGAGTTACTAGTAAACCAGAATCCATAATAGATCCTTGAAGAACTTCAGATAAACGAGATGCGCCATAATCAGAACGCATATCAGAACCAACGATTGTTACGCCATTTTCAATAGCAAGTTGTTCTAATTCCATAGCATCTTTAGTAGAAATATAAGTTGGCATACAGTTAACTACATGAACACCAGCTTTAATAGCATTTTCAATGTGCCATCTAGCAGCTTCTTCTGAACCTACTGGCATGTAATTAAGTAGTACATCAACCTTACGATTTTTAAGAATATCACGATATTCGCTTGCAGTTATTGGCGTTGTTTCTGTATCTTCCAAAAACGTAATAGCTTTATCTAGATCATGCATGTGAGGCGCAATACCATCCAACGTAGGTGAACGATATACAATTGACTCATTAGCAATACAGCTCATATCATGACCTGGAGGAAATACTTCCATGTTACAATTAGGTTCTGCGTAAATTGCTTTATTTAACCGTTGACCAACTTTACGAGAATCTACATCAAAGCCAACTACGAAGTTAAAATTCGGAGCTGAATAACCGCCAATGTCTTGAAACATTAGGCCAATTGTATCTTCTGGATTTTCGTTATAGTATTGAACACCTTGAACAAGTGCTGATGAACAGTTGCCGACGCCGGCGATTGCGATATTAATTTTAGACATTTTTTTTGTTTCCTTTTATTTCAGTTTATTTACGTGAGGTTGGCTGGGTTTTAATCAGAGTAGCTCACGGTTTGTTAATTTACATAAGTAGTTATAAGGTATATTATAACACATTTTTGATCAAATGTAAAGGGAAGATGCAATATTATTTAATAAAAATATCAACCCAATACCATTAAGTAATATAAGAGCTCTATCCTGCCAGAGAATAGACACCCATAACCATAACATAATTCCAATAGCAGACAAAGATAGATCTACAAATTGTAGACCATCAACGCCTCTAACAGACATAGCAGATAGAACAAAAACTGAAGCTACCCACTTTACGTACCAATCTAAAGTTTTCTTATTTTTTACTGGTTTCATAATGATTCTCTTCGATCAACTCTTCGAAAGAATATACACCCATCTGTATTTTGAGTTAGGACAAAAGTATCACCGATTTTAAATGGTGTTTTTTCGATTTTTAATAGACAATCGGGTTCTAGAACGCTGTCCTTATCTACAAATGTTAAACCAGCTTCTGTCATTTCAAATTTATAATCTATGTAAAGCATTTTACTACTCTCCTGCATTCGTCAAAACTTCTCATACTATATCGTACACCATATAGTTCATCAGTATTTTTTACTGAAAACGCTAACCATATTAGTAATAAAGTTCTTAATAATAATATACCATTTTTTCGATTCACTGTCTCTCCTGGGCACCATTCATTCAATTATTTTGCTTGAGGAATGAAACTCAAGGGCCGAGTGCACCACCTATTGATTAAGGCAATAGGACCTACTGTGGAGTATACCACTCTAAAAGTTTGCGATGTGCTGCTAGTTGTTCAGTGTAAACTTTAAGATCTTCAGGATGAGCAGCTTCAGGGTTCTGCATATAACCTTCTAGATCTTCTATAGCAATGTTTAATCTTGCTACAAATATATCATCAACAAAATCTTGATGCATATCCATTTTTATAAATTGTGTACCATCTTCGTCTTTTACTAAATTCATAATCATTACCTTTGTTATTTTGGTGCGCCCATCAGGATTCGAACCTGAGACCCTCGGCTTAGAAGGCCGATGCTCTATCCAGCTGAGCTATGAGCGCGTTAAGTTATTTTACCATACCTTTAAGATTATCTATATCATTTAACATAGATAAATATTCTTCGCTGATATCATCGTCTGAACGATCTGAAGAAACTTCAAGTTTTTGATGCGCTATAAGCTCTTCAAAAATATGCCACATCTTTTCAAAGCGTAGTTCAGTGATAGACCTTAAACCTAATAGTTGGTTTTGTAGATTATCACAATCCTTAGCGTTTAGACCCAAATTATCAGTGTTGTGATAAATCAAATCAATATCTTCGCATGTACCCCATGCAACCATGATAGCTTGTTCTAAATCGAATCGATCATATTTAGATAAAGTCATATGTTACTCCAGATTCTTCAAACATTTGTTTAGTTAATTGTGTCGATTCAACCCAACGTTCTGGCATTGAATCATCTATTTCTTTTGTTACAACTCGTTTAATACCAACTTGTATAATACCCTTAGCGCATTCAGAACAAACTGGTAATCCGTGTATGTATAACGTAGCTCCGTCTAGTGATGTTCCATTGTACGTTGCATTATATATACAGTTCATTTCAGCATGTACTACACGTTGATACTTAGTTACTTTGTTTTGATACATAGTATCATCATCTGAGATTCCACGTGGAAATCCATTATATCCCTGAGAAAGCACTTGGCCTTTAGATCCTACTGCAACAGCTCCAATCTTTCGAGATGGATCTTTTGACCATTCAGCAATATGAGCAGCTAAACTAATATACCGCTTATCCCATTTATAAGTTTTTGATATATCCCAACTCATGATTTTACCATATCAAAATGTCGTTCATAGACATGTAAATTTTGTACTTGCCAATGTATATCACCAACTTCAGTTTCAAGATCGTTTGCTAAGTGGCGAAGAACATAGTCTTGCCAAGCCCAATCATTTCGATATCCAAAGATAACATCATTAGAACGCATTTGAACAACGCAATGTAAAGCGTTATCGCGAATGTAATATGTGACTGAGTTAGTACAGATAAAATCATTCTTACCATTTTCGTTATACTCAATCCAAATAGATGGGCGAGTATAGATCATTGAAGCTCTACGAGAATCAGGATTCTGCGTTAATTCTTCAACAACTTGGTCATATTGGTTATAATACTTTTCGCCATAAATTAGATGGCCATAGTTAGAATTGATTTCGCCATGAGCATTTGCAGTCATTAACCACGCAGCTGGAGCTTCTCGATAATCATCGTATATGTCATTTACATTTGTAGATTCTGATTCATACCATTCAAGTTCAGTTTCAATGTAATCACGATTTGGAGTACCGAATATAGCCTCTTCATTTGCAATAAACGATGCGCCAAGTAACTCAATAGTCTTACTACCATTACGATCAATAGTATAGTTTTCATTAATCAATTCTTGAATAAAGTGTTTTCTAATATCTGCTATGTTCATTTAATGTACCTATCATCTACTTCAGGATGTTCAATTGCATGAGTCATAAGAATCATGATTTGTGTTGCTGCATGAGCTAAGTGAGACATACCAGATTCAGGATCTGTATCTTCACCACCATGCCATGCGTTTAAATGACGCTGTACAGATGAATATGTTCTGATCCAGCTTGTTGAATCACCATCGATTCGCCAATTGTTAACACCATACTTTTCAGCACCAAAACCTAGAACATCAGCTACTTGAGATAATGCTTCAGGTGGCACTAAGCCGAACGGAGTTTTGTTTTCATCGAATTTAGCCATTAAGCTATCCTTTTAAATAATATAGGTATATTATATCATACTTTATGATGTTTGTAAACAAAAACTTTCACCATTATGAAAATAAATTCCACTTAAATAGTAATCTAATGTTTCTTTATTACCAACAAATACATATAGTATATCAGAATGTGGTGATGACCAAGTCTTTCGCTCTTTATGAGCTTTATTAGCTCTTTCTATAACAAATGGAACATAATGATCAAACTCAGTAACTTTAACTTCGACTGATTCTGAGTTTGTATTAAACACATCTTTATACTTACGAGGATCATCGGTAAATCTATGATGTTCAATTAAGTACATTTCAGCAACTTGACCATACATATTAGTTACTAATATTTCAGAAAATGATCTACCTTTACGAGTGCTTTCTTTACTAAAAATTTGACTAGTTTCTTTTTCAGCTCTTAATCGCAAAGCTTGACCATCTATATCAGTTTCTGCATTAAATTTCATAATTTAGCCTTCGTAAATAATTCCCTGTTCATTTAATGCTTTTCTATTAGTCATGTGATGTTCGTTAGTAAGATCTTTGTTACCACCATAATATGGAACAGCATGATGATGATCAATCATTAATTGATTAACAGATTTCTCTTCGCCTTCAATAAAGATTTCACCAAGGATTCTACCAAACTTACCTTTCTCATGAGAGATCAAAGTAACTTCGTCTTCAACTGATTGAATCAAATCTTGCAAAAAGTACTTAGATTCTTTACCATAGAACTTTTCTTCAAGATCACGAGTTCGAGATTCTGGAGTATCAATGGCCATCATACGAACACGTTGCTTCTTGTAGACCATACCAAAACCAAGATCGATATCGACATCAATGGTATCACCATCAACAACTCTTGTTACTTGTGCTTTATATGTATACATTACGAAATCACCGCTTTAATCCAATCAAGGTCGATAATCGCTGCAGCTTCACCTTCATAATCGACCGGCATAGCTTTATTCCAATCAAGAAATACTCTTTGACCTGATTGAACTTCATCGATAGCCAATGGTCCAACAGCCAAAACTAAACCTGGCTTAGATCCTTTAGTTGTATCAGCAGTAAGAATAATACCGCCTGAAGTTGTTTGCTCTTTTTCTACAGCTGTTACTAGAACTTTACTGCCTAACATTTTAATACCCATCTTTTTCTCCTATATATTATTTCGAAAGACAAAATCAATTGCTCTTTCAGCTTCTTTAATCATATCTCGTTTTCCATACCAACCACCGGTTTCATTGTCCAAGTCTGAACAAATCCAAGCAACTTCACGAGCCGAGATTGGATAACCTCGTTGCATCGCATTACCTGCAGTTGACACCATAATTTTGTACATCTGTAAATACCAACCTGAGCCGGTAATACCTTTGTATTCTTCTACCTGTCTTTTATTTACAAAAGGGCAGTCTTTGTATCCAGTCCATGAAAAGTTAGTGTTGTTGAGTTGGTTTTTTCTGTGTTCAACAAGTCCGTTCCTAATTGCTTCTGGTAACTTATCGAAAAACGATTCATTTGATACGACGTATCGGTGTTGTTCCATAAGTTTGTTTGGATCCATGACGAGTCCATCGTGTGTGAATATAAAGTTGTAGGCATTTTTATACCTTGAAGGGACATAGTACATTCTACTAAGATCTTTTGTTTGTGCATCTGCGATATCTCCTATCTCTTTATTTAATGCGAACCAAAAATGTTTAATCTTATCAGCATCAACTGATTCAGTCAATGGGAATACTAATCTAAATTTTGGATGTTCTTTAGTTGAACTTGCTGTTGAATAACAAACATATTTGTATTTTGAATATTTTTCATGAATATCTTCAATAGATCCTTCATAGTCATCAACATCGACAATGCCGAAACCACCCCAACTAACAACATTAGCATTAGCTCGAGTGGTTTCGGTCTTATATGTGGCTGGTGATATTAAGGGAGCATCAGTTTTCTTTTGATACTTATCACCATCTGCCAAACGGTATAATACCTTTTCAAAATCATCAAAAGACTTATAATCAATTCTTTTAACAGTTTTGTTATCATATATACTATCAAATATTGTCAGAGATACCATTGTTAACTCATATTATAAATTTACTAAAAGACCATGATTACCAGTGTGGTCAGGAGCTTTCCAGCCTTCGGGTTTAACTAAATCAGGAAGACCGAGTGGATTTGGTCGTGATTCTTTTACGCCAACTTCTTTTGCCATATTAGCTTTATGAACATTACTCCAAGCTTCATCAGCATCGATACCCATAACATCCAGTGTTCCAATAGCAACTACACATAGATCGATAAGACCATCAACTATTTCTTCAGCGTCTTTCTCACCAGTAGCTTTAAATGTTTCATCAAACTCTTCCTTAAGAAACGCTACACGAAAATGTAGTAGCTGTTCCAGTTTTTCTGGATTGTTTTTAACCCATTCATGTACACCATACTTAGCATGCATGTCTTTAATATCTTTTACCCAGTTCATAAAATAATACCTTGTGGTTGCGTAATTTGAATAACACTAGTAGCAGATTTGTATTGATCTAGTACTTCACTGATTGGATCAACTTCAAATATAATATGTTCTGATTTAATAGTTAGTCCATCTTCAGCTTTTGTGTATGGAATATAAGGCATAAAGCCTAGTTTACCTTCTTCAGCTGCATATAACGCTACTGGCTTTTCAAACGTAACTGAGTCCGGCGAAGAGCCAGTAATAGTTGCGATGATTTCTTCACCTGAAGTAAGTCTTAATAGTTTAATTGTCATTTGTATCTCCTGTCATAATAGTTATATTATATCATAGTTTTGGTTAAATGTAAAGGTTTATTTTAAAAGAATTCATCAAGCGTTGCTATGTCTTTTGAGTTCCAACCAACAGCTTGAAGTATTGGATCAATAACACCTAAGAATGTTTTATCAAACTGAGTGTCGTAATCGATGTAGCGATGTAGACCAAACTCTTCAGGCAAATAATCAAGGAAAGATATTACGTTTTCCTTCATATGATTGGGTGTTCGAAGATAGATAAACTTAATCTTTTCGCCATTCTGAATCTTGTTATATTGCTTTGTAAGCGATTTGTCTACTAGCATTTTGTTATACATGATACTACCACGAGCATGGATTGGTGTACCCTTTTTATATATAGTTTGATTATCCATATAGTTAGTAAGGTTAGTTATACCTCGTGGAAACGCAATCTCATCGGGTGGCAGTGTTTTAAAGTACGTTCTAAAGGTTTCAATATCTTGTTGAACCTTTAATTCAGAACCACTAATTATTGTCCTAAACATTTGCTTAAGAGCTGTACGACATGGAGCTGGTGTAGAAGACTTAATAGCTTCGATACCCATAATTTTAAGCTTTGGTTCAGCATATCGAACGCCCTCGTTATCAAGAACGTTTAGGATATACCTTTTCTTTGCTGTCCAGATACCACGATCAGCGATTGCTTCACGTTTCATAACCATTCTGTTTTCGATACCACCCATAACTTTAAACAAATCAGCATAGCTTTCTTCAAGAACAGTTTCAAGCTTTTCCTTACAAACAGTATCGATAAATTCCAATGGATTCTTAGGACTAACAGCTTTAACAAGATCGTCGAGTACTACGTAGACAGAATCTGTATCGATAGCAATAACATAGTCTTTTTTAGTTTTAAGAATCTTATTGAGATATTCGTTGATAGCCTTTTCAGCCCAGCGAATAGTAAGCTGACCAGATAGAGTAATACCTTCAGCAATACGTTGATCAAAGAATCTAAAGTATTTGTTACCAAGTGCGCCATAAAGACTGTTTAGAAGAATCTTAATAGACATTTGTTGATTTTCTGCGATGTTAATATCGCGTTGAACTCGATACAATTCTTGTTTGTTGTTTTTGTCAACCTTTTCAAGTTCCTTTTGACCATTGATCATTGCACGTTTGATTACAACACGTTCACTGTACATTTCATCAATAATTTTTGGTAGGATACCTTGTTCATCAGTAGTAAAATACTGACCAGATGCTGAAGCACATTCATTAGTTTCAAGCTTAGGTTTAACATCACCACTTAGAAGACTATCAACAGTAACATTAGCAACTTTGCCATTGATAATAGTTTCAGGAGACATGTTATTTTGCATAATGATTGATGGATACAGTGAGTTTAAATCAAAGGAAACAACCCATTCGTGCATTCCAACATGTGGATCTTTTACAAAGCCACCTGGATATGGTGATTTAAACTTTTCTTCACCGAATGGAACGATAACGTTATTTGCATGTAGATTACGAAAGATAATAGAATCCCATATAGCAGTTGTACCCATAACATCGCCGTAGTTAACACCACCACGATAAGCCATAGTAAGAGCTAATGTAATAAGACCCATCTTATCTTCGAAGCGATCTACCAAGTCTACGTCTTTAATGTTGTAGTCAATAAACTTTTGATGATCGTGTATGTAAAGAGTGTGAAGGTTACCATGTTCTTCATAAGAAAGCTTACGTTCTCCAAGTACTACGTGAGCAATATTGTCAAGCTTGTATGATTCTTGTGGACCATACGAGTAACCAAATTTACGAAATAGATCAAGGTAATCCATTTGAGCGATACCTTGAATTTCATAAGCGCACTGTTTACGCTGCATTGTATTGACATCACGACGATCGATCAAACCCCAGGGAGATAATCTACGAACGAACTCTTCGCCATGGATTTTAATGATACGATTAACAAGGTATGGTATATCGAAGAACCTCGAATTCCACCCAGTGATTACATCAGGGCACTGCGATGGTAAAGACCAATGAGCAATGAATTTCAATAGAAGTTCTGATTCAGTCATACACTTTTCGTATACTACACGATTTTCTGTCATGTATGTTTTTTCTACGTCATAGTCTTTAAGACCCCAGACATAGAACGTGTTGTCAATATTATTTTTCATACAGATTGCTGTTACTTCATGAGCTGCATGTTCTGGTTCAGGAAAGCCAGCATCTGATTGTACTTCAATATCGATTGTTGTTACGTTAATAAGGTTACGATCAAACTTAATATTGCCAGGGAATGCTTCATTGATATACGCTGGAATATGTTTGTTGTTACCGTAAATATGTCGGCCTGCAGTATGTTGATTTGCTGCTAGCCAATCTTTAGCTTCACGCATATCTTCAAATTTGATAGGCGCAACTTTTGTTCCATCTAAAGCTTTAAATGGTGTAGGATTAGGTGTATTGACATAGAATGTCGGTTTGTACTTAATTTTAGTTTGGATTTTTTTGCCATTGCTATAACCTCTATAAAGAAGATTATTGCCATAGCGTGAGATAGATGTGTAAAATTTCATAGTATAACCATATCGAATAATAGTATATTATATCATACTTTTCAATGAATGTAAACGTTTATTTAAAAAAAGTTGGGAAGGATTACTCCCTCCCGTCTTCTTAAAATGACTTAGTATGAAATCGATGCAATGATGACAATAAATGGTGATATACTTAGTATTCCAATTATCATTAAAGTTGCTTCGAATCCAGACCTAATGTCGTGCTTGTGCTTACGTATGTAACCCATAGTCTGACTCCAGTAGATAGTTTATTACAACCCACTGAGTTTTCGCTGCTCACCGGATTTACTCATTAAGTAAACCCTTCTTCGTTGATGTCCCAGTCGATCCGATTTCGATCTTCCGAGGACGCCTCTCTTCTGGAACTTCGACTCTGGCGTTAACCACAAGTATCCCATTCACAAGATCAGCCCCGTCAATTACAACAAATTCGGAGAGTCGGAAGGACTTCTCGAATTTGCGGGATGATATACCCTTGTGTGCGTATTCACGATCATCATTAACAGATTTATCGCCTTTTACTAATAGAATACCATCCTTTACTTCGATGCTAATGTCATCATTCGTAAATCCAGCAACAGCTAATTCAATAATGAAATGTTCATTATCGATTTTTACAACATTGTGGGGTGGATAATTGTCTTGTGATCTTCCAGCAGAGTGGATTCTCTCAAGTTCATTTAGTATGGGTTCAAACCCGATAAATAGTGAACGCGGTACGTTCATAGTATTTCTTACCATTTTTAGTTCCTCCTATATATAGCAAGGTTAATATATGGACCCGACCAATTCGGCATCCACTTATATTTATACAGCTTTAACTGTTACTTTAAACATTTGTTGCAAACTTTATTAATCCTTCCGGACTTCATAAATTTATGAAATTGCTTCCATGCTTTTCTAATTTTCTTTTCCATTATTATTATTATTTCCTATATTATACTTAGGACATAGAGTCCATTCAGATTTTTCTTTATAGGGAATAACTTTAATCTGTCTTAATGGAGCAATATCCTTTGCTTGGTCTGGAGTAACGAAAGTAACTAGTCCCCAGTCTGATAGTAGCGTAGCAATTGTATTTCTACGTTGAATATCATTAAGCAATAGATTAGAAGGTTTACCATCTAATAAAAACAGTTCTTTGAAATGCACAATAAAGTATCTACCTTGTTTGTGCAAAATGTGACATGACTGATATAGCTTTTGATCTTTTCTAGAAGCTACTCCAATTCGCGTTAATGTTTCTCTAATCTTTAAAAAATCATCAGGTTCATTAAGAGTAATTTCCAGCATAGATACTGGAGTCCATTGGACTTCTGCGTTATTTTCGTTTTCCACCTTTGTAAATCCTCATCTTCAATTCGTTAATTTGATCATCGTTTAGTAATGACAGAACAGATTTAGCTTTTTCATTGCTATATCCATAATATTCTTTTATCAGCTCTAGGTTTTCTATATTCATAGGCTTAGCCCACTTTGAAAACCTTCGTTTCTTCTTAATTATATTTATAAGAAAATCGAACTGAAGACGACTGTCAATGTGATGATTCAAATTCATTTCATTTGCATAGAGGATTGTATCAGGAAAATACGACAGGCCACGGTTTACCATAAATGGACTGTATGCTTTTTCCGATACATCATCAACCATCAAATCCTTTTTGGTTGTGTTAATGGCATTTAAATATTCAAAAGGGTTCATTTGAACGAAACCCCAGCCATTATTTCAGTAAGACAAGCAACAGTATTAAGTTCATGATCAGCAACGAATGAATTCTTATATTGATAATCAGCCAAAATAAGTACCAATTGAGGTATACTTTGTGGATCAATATAGTCATTCATATTATCATAGATTTTACGATAAATTGCAGCTGGTTCAGAATCAATGTTATTGCTTACCCATTGTCTCATACCCTTAAAGTTTTTTCCTTTCAAATGAATCATAAGATCATTAAGAGAAACTTCAGATAAAGATACAAGAATGCCAGTATCAATATTACCACTACTACCATAACGCTGAAGTTCATTAAGAACTTTACGCCAATCTGGCATGTGTTTCATAATCAATTCAGCAACTACCTTTTCGTCATAACTAATACCTTCATCTTTTAGAATGTTAGTACATCGCTTGAGAAACTGTCCACATAGTGGTGCTGCGTCCTTTTTAGAAACGTTAAACTCGATTGTAGTACAACGAGAATGTAATGGATCAATAATACGGTTTTTAAAATTACATGTAAGAATAAATCTACAGTTATTACTAAATTCTTCAATAAAACCACGTAATGCTGGTTGCGTTGATTGAGCGTTTAGGTAATCTGCCTCGTCCAAGATGACTACTTTGTAGCCACCCTGGAGAGAAACAGAAGACGCAAACTGCTTAATTTTATTACGCAATGTATCAATACCAGACTCTTCAGATCCATTGATTAAGAGAAAGTCTAAATCAAGTTCGTTACATAAAGCCTTCGCGACTGTAGTTTTACCAAGACCGGCTGTGCCGGTAAGAAGCATATTGTGTAGGTCACCTCCTCTAACAATATCTTCAAAGGTTGATTTTATGTGTTTAGGTAATATACAATCTTGAATTTTTTGTGGACGATATTTTTCAACCCAAAGAAACTCTGACATTAAAGTACCTCCCAACCAAGAACAGTTGAAACTCTAAATGATCGCCAAGCGTCTTTGTCAAGAGACCATACTGCCAAATGTGCGCAGTCTGGACTAATTGATTCAATAACAGTTTTTTGATCGTTAGCTAATAACAGTTTTTCGTTGAGAGTACATGGCATGACTCGTACTTCATCTGAGTCAATCTTTTGAAAGGTTACTGTAACAGTACCTCTTTGTAATGCTTCGATTAAACGAGCACATTCATTGCGATTCATAATATATCCTTCATAATAAAATTAATAAAAATGCGAAGGAGCTACCTCCGCAATAAGCTAATTCAGTATTAGGCTACTTCGCCTTCAACTTCTTCAGGAAGATCTGCACCTGCTGGTACCATACCTTCTGGAGCTTTCTCGCCCTGCTCTGCAGACGCAGCATTTAGAAACGCTACTGTTCTGTTTCGTAAGCCACCAATAGCTTCCATTTCTTGGCCTTCAAAGCCACCTCTTTTAGAACAGATATCGATAATCTGTACGAAAGTTGAGATGTCCTGTAAGGATAGGTTTGGAGCTTGTTGCTCTTCAGTGCCTTCTTGTGGAAGGACTTTATCTTGTAGTTCAGTCATAGTATTTCTCCGGGTTTAGACTAATTTAAGAGATCCCGATAATTCGGCAATCTCCATATTATCCTTATTATATAAACATAACAAGGTTAATTCTTTTTTGTGTATAATTATTTATACACCGAAACTTGACGATTTCTCTAAAGCAATAAAATAATCCAAAGGATTATCAGCGTTTCTCCAATTAGAGATTAGCTTAGATGAAATCGATACCTTGTAATCACCTTGTAGCATTTTCAAATTAGAAATACTAAATACGTAATTAAAGGTTTCTTCTGATGTTGTACCTAGGTCAATATCAAAAGTATTTGCTGTAGCGTCTTTTTCATTAAATACGCAAGCCACTACACTGCCGCCATTGCTTTTAAAACTTAATTCAGAATGACCAAGAACTGCAGCTGCTTTTCGAATCTTATCTAAATTATCAGATGAGATATCAAGTACAACTTCACAATCCGGCATGTTAATGTCTTTAGTAGGCTGAGTAAGAATATCGATTTCTGAATAGAAATACTTAATCTTTTGAGAGCCGTCTGACATAGTTAAAAACTTATCACTAAAATCAAGATTAGGTTGATCCATAAGACTAAACAAAGATAAGAATTCGTTGAGATCATATACACCAAACTCTATTGGAAAGTCTTCTAGAGTTGAAGCAGTTGCCATAATAGTTTTAGCTTCTGAAAGAGTTTTGAGTTCTTTACCTGGCTTAAATACCAGATTTGCGTTAATGCCTGAAAAGTTTTTCAGGATGTTGATTGTTTCACTTGAGATTTTCATATAGTACCTTTATTAATTAATAGTATATTATAACATAGTTTTGCCATAATGTAAACGTTTATTTCACTTATTTTTGCGGTCATGTTCATATAATGCTAAGAAACCATAGTGAATAATTTTCATCAAGTCTTTACGATGATCTGAAGGATCTCCCTTCTTTCCGTAACGACCGTTATATTTATCAACGTTTCCTAAGAAGAAACCAATGCCATGACCACGATCAATGATTACCTCTGATGATTGAAGGCCACCTTGTCCATAGTGACCACCATAAGTTTTGTCAATATAAGCTGCAAACTCAGCAATTAACCTGTCTTCATTAAATTTGTATTCAATATCTTTCATATGTTTTCCTTAAAATTGAGAAGAGGGTTCATTGGTTTCGACATCAGTTGCTTCAATTTCTTCGATTCCAGCATCGACTTTGCTGTATAGATCCAAGAAGGCAGACTTTGTATCTTCATCGAACCTTGCGATACATAGATCAATAGCCTTAGCTCTATTTTCAAAGATAGAATATGTTTGAGCAATGTGGCAAAGTCTACGAGTTGAAATAACTTCATCAACACCTTCATCGTAAAAAGTCTTACGAATAATATCAGCCCATGTGATAAGCTTATCGACAAAGTCGCTGTCATCAGCTCCGAATTTAGCCATGTGATTATTCAAAATCTTAGTTTCGATCGATGGCGATGGGAACTTTTGATCAATAGCAACAGTAAATCTTTCTAAGAAAGCTTCATCGATAATAGAAGCTGCTGTAAATCGACCATCGTCTGATCCCTTACCCTTAGTGTTGGCTGTTGCTATAACGTTGAAGCCAGCTTTAGGAGTAATCGTTTCACCAGTTTTCTTAACGAGGACAGGCTTACCTTCAAGTATACCTTGAAGACACATAATTTTATTTGTAGCTCTATCAATTTCGTCCAACAATAGTATAGCACCGTTCTCCATAGCTTTAAGGACGGGCCCTTTAGAGAATACAGTTTCTCCATTAATAAGTCTAAAACCTCCAATGAGATCGTCTTCGTCTGTTTCAGGATTGATTTGAACACGTATGAACTCCCTATTTAGTTTTGAGCAAGCTTGCTCTACCATGAAGGTCTTACCGTTACCAGATAGACCAGAAATATAGACTGGGAAAAACATTTCAGATTTGACCATCTTAACGATGTCACTGAACGCTCCCCATGGAACAAATGTAGGATCCGCTTTTGCGAATGATTTTTCTTCGTTAACAATTGATTGCATTTTAGCCTTTGGTGATATATCTATCACATTTGATTCAACTGGCTTAAGCATACTTGTTAGATCATAAGTTCCGATTTTAACTCTGTTTTCCTTTTGCATAAGAGGATTGTAGTCTTTACCGGTATAACCCATAGCCTTACCAGTACTTTCTATCAGACCTTTTCGAAACGAAGTCTGATCTGGGTAGTTCGTAGCCAGTTCATTTAGGATGTTTTGGGTTGAGATTTTCATATCTTTCATAATGTAGGTCCTTATCATTTAATATAGGTATATTATATCATAGTTTGGGCGCATTGTAAACTGTTTTGGTGAAAAAAGTACACTTTTTTTAGATTATTTAGTTATAAAGGAGCACTTTTTTATATACATCACGCTGAGTGAATCTAATTTAAGTATCAATAGGGTAACCTTAACCAATTCACAGAGATTCACTATGCTACGATCCTTCCAAAGGTTGTCATCAATACTTTGTTCTGCTTCTTACTCTTTGAGTACTTTTTAAAAGCATTTGCCATTTGATTTTTAGTTTGATCAGAAGTAACAGTAAATTCGTCGTCTTCAACTGCTAGATTGTTACCACCCTTGATTAAGTAGAACTCGTCGTATCCTAAGGCTGATTTGCGAACAACACATTTGTTTTTTCTGTATTCTTTATTAGCTTCGCTTCTGTGGCTATCATCCCAACCATTAATTTGAGCTATTTTGTGATTAAACATTCTGTTATCGTCTGCCATAAAGAAACCAATAGTACTAGTGTTGTATCTTTTACTTATGTTTTCAAGCAAAGCTTGAGTAACGTTACTAGTATTTTCAGCTTTAACCATTCTACCATCGATTCTCATGTTAATGCCTTTAAACATTCCTCGAGTTTCAACTCTATTGTCGCCAAGTTCGCCATCTCTATATGCTTGTAATCGATTAGCATCGCCATCAGATAATACAACCAAATTCATTTTTTCAACTCCATTTTTAGCTTTAAACTCTTTGATTAAAGTGTGAGACATTACTAATGCCTGATTAAGTGGAGTAGAACCAAAGTCTTCGCATGGAGCCGCAACTTCGCGAGATACGTAATATGATCCCTTTGCTCTTATATATAAAGCTCTGATTGATTCATCGAAATCAGCTTTTTTAAGCTTTGACGAAGTTAACAATGGCATTGCCAAATCATCAAGATCCATATCGCCATCAAACAGTAAGCCTCTTTGGCGTAGATCATAGTAATGTAATTTTTTATTTGTTGTAGTAAATGCATAAACATCAAACGGAATATTGACTTGCTTACAAAAGAGAACTAAATGTATCAACTGCTCTAAAACTTTAGGTAATGAGTCATACATAGAACCAGAGTAATCAATCAACATAATCATACCATGGCTTTTAGCATCGTGTAATCTAGTTGTTTGCTTAAAGATGTCCTCATTAGTTTTGTATGAATATAGCTTGTTGACATCGATAACACCAGTTTTTGCTGTAGTAGCTTTTGCCCACTGAGTAGCAGCTTTTCTCATTTCAAACTCTTTTACAGCTATACCAACGCTTCTTTTAACGTCTTTTATATACTTAGGAAACTGTTGTTCGAGAGAATTAACTTCTGCCGCTACAAAATCAGCCATCATAGCATCTCGTCGTATTTGTCTTTGAGCCTTGAGTTCAGCATAAGGTATAACAATATCCTTTCTTAGTTCTTTGGAAATATCTTCAACTGCAAGAATTTGTCTACCATCTTCATCAATGTCTAAAAGAGAACTCTCATTATTTCTAAAAGCTTCATCAGTAACAGAAACGTTTCCTTCACTACCTTTTGCTGGAGTTTGGCCTTCGTCTGAATCTTCTTCAATTTCGTCTTCACGAACATCTTCATTCATAGCCATTTTTCCTGTTCTCCTGTTCTTTATACATACGAAATGTCTGTAGGGTCAAGTATTGTTGCGATAATATTATCGTCATTTATGATTCTAACCTCAAGTCCTTCCACTTTGAACCTATTTCCACTATATCTTCCTATAAGTACCCAATCTTTCTCACGACACCACGCACCACTTGGGAACTTTTGGGAGTCGCTGTAAGCATCGGGACCTAATTTAACGACATAAGCCGCAACTGTTGCGAAAGATTCACGATCACGAATCTGATCAGGTACGATTAAACCGCCTTTTGTTTTTTCGCTAGGATAGTAGGGAATTATGAGTACGCGGTAGCCAGTAGGCTGCGGCAATCTCTCCAGAGAAGACTGTTCCATTTCAGAAGGATCATCTTCGTTTTTATGTTTACCACCTTTGCCAAAGGCGTTTTCAATTGGCTTAGGAATAGTTGAATTTTCCTTTATGGCCTTCTGCGCTGCTTTAGCAACGTGTTCAGGCACAAATAACTTTTTAGTCATCTGAGTATTCTATACCTTTCATCGCGGCTTTAATTTCATCTTCCACATAGGACATGCCACGTATTTGTCCTACTATAAACCTGTCTCTTATACACATCTCCGAGCCCACGAGACCAGAGAGGATCTCG
>OJFG01000227.1_pt1 | contig 26913 bp, 27 predicted proteins | sample 1594071 | NCBI WGS metagenome assembly OJFG01 (sample SAMN05416818, study PRJEB24817) | seawater metagenome | isolation source: Sea water | place: Canada:Atlantic | collected 2013-07 | reverse complement strand
TCCAGTTGAGATAATTATCTCTTAACTGGGTGTGTGAATCTATTGGAGCACGTCAATACGCTCCGGCGTGTTTACTCGCGCATGCATAAGCCACCTTATCCATCAGCGATAAAATAATACCGCCATGCACTTTGCCGCCAAAATTAGCGTAGGAGGGCACCATGAGTTCGGTTAAACGAGTACGAGAAAATGCAACATTGCGAGGATTCATGTACTACCTTATTGTCAGTGAGTGAAACAAACGACCAAAACGATCGGATAAGTAAAACGCGCGTATTATCACTGGTAGCAAATGTATTTATAACGCTAGCGAAGTTTGGTCGATTTACTGGTCACGATTTTTCTGTTTAGGGTAAGCCCCTGTGTTTACAATAAATAAACTAACAATATTTGTGAAGGAATGGTTTTGTCTTCAACACATTTTTATCAGCCGAAAGACGGGCATGGCTTAGCTCACGACCCGTTTAATGCCATTATTGCGCCACGACCTATTGGTTGGATTTCCACGCAATCTACTCAAGGCGTTCTTAATTTAGCGCCCTACAGCTTTTTTAACGCATTGAATTACACGCCTCCTATTATCGGCTTTTCCAGTGTGGGTGATAAAGATTCACTTAATAACGCTAGAGAGACGGGAGAGTTTTGTTGGAACTTGGTATCTACGCATCTTGTTGATGCCATGAACGAAACGAGTAGGCCTCTATCTCCTGAGGAAAGCGAGTTTTCAGCATCAGGGTTAGGCTCCGCCAGCAGTCAGGTTATTGCGGTTCCACGAGTGAAAGAAAGCCTAGTGTCGATGGAGTGTAAGGTAACTGATATTACTCAATTAAAATCGGCAAAAGGCGAATTGGTGAACAGCTGGTTTATTATGGGAGAAGTGGTTGGTGTACACATCGATACCTCACTGATTGAAGATGGCGTTTACAAAACGCTGAAGGGTGAACCCGTGATGCGCGGCGGCGGTGCGGGGGATTATTTCTCTATCAGTGAAAGTAACTACTTTGAATTGCGCCGACCAGACGCAAAATAAATATGTAACGTAGCAGTGCCAACTATAAGCGGCAAATTAAAACGTTAGCTGGGAAAAGTAGCATGTTAAATATGAATTTTGATGAGCGGATGGTGATTGATACAACGCCAATGCCATGGCAAGCATCGCCATCGAGTACTGTTTGGCGAAAACCGCTAGAACGAGAAGCAAAAGAGTCGGGGCACACTACCAGTGTGGTCAGATATGAAGCTGGCGCGAGTTTTAGTGAACACGGCCACCCCTATGGCGAGGAGGTTTTCGTTCTAGAGGGTGTGTTTTCTGATGAGAATGGCGATTATCCTGCGGGTACGTATTTACGTAATCCACCAGGCAGTAAGCATAGCCCGTTTAGTAAAGAAGGGTGTGTAATACTGGTAAAATTAAACCAGTTCGACCAGCGGGATCTTCAAGAAGTTAGAGTAGATACACATAATACGCCCTGGCTACAGGGGCAGGGTGGCCTGCAGATTATGCCTCTGCACAACTTCGAACACGAGCATGTTGCACTGGTTAAATGGCCAGCCAAAGAGGTGTTTAAACCCCATCGGCACTTTGGTGGTGAAGAGATATTTGTGCTGTCGGGCACGTTTAAAGATGAAGCGGGTGAGTACCCTAAAGGTACCTGGATGCGAAACCCGCATATGAGTCAGCATCATCCGTTTGTTGATGAAGAAACCGTGATTTGGGTGAAGACTGGGCATCTGCCTGTGGCGCTATAGCTTGTAGTTTCTGAGTTAGAAGTTAGAAATTAAAGGCAATTGAGTTAGTCAGAGCCTACTAAAGTAGTGAGAAACCTTCACCAATAAATATCTCGTACAAAAAAAGGCTTATGTTTAAAAACATAGGCCCTTTTTCGATTATACGCATTAACGGCTTATTTAAGACCGTTCTAACTTTAGGTTAGCTTAGCCAAACCAAGAGAGCGTCTGACTATTTCCAAATACCGTCTTCAGACTTACCTTGAATTTCGCAGTCGCCGGCTTTGTATTCCACCGTCTCTCCGCTGTCTTTCTTTTTAAAGTAATCTTTACTGATAGAAACAATGGTAGGCGTCATCCAAACAATGGCAATAATGTTGATAACTGTCATAAGGCCTAATGCCATATCGGCCATGGCCCACACTTGAGGTAGTGCTGCTTGTGCACCCCAGTAAATCATGCCTAAATAACCAATGGTGTAAGCTGCGCGTCCTGCGCGGTTATCTAGTTTAAACATGTGCAGATTACTCTCGCCGTAGGCATAGTTAGCGACTACCGAGGTGAAAGCAAACAAGCTTATTGCCGCAGCAACAAAGTCAGTGCCACCTTCGCCCAAATGGCTGCTCATAGCATCTTGTGTTAGCCGTATGCCTTCCATTTGTTCTGAACTAGAACCGCCAGCAAGTAAAATGATGAACGCGGTAGAGGTACATAAAATCATCGTATCTAAAAATACACCCAGCATTTGTATGTAACCCTGAGAAACGGGGTGATTAGGGTTTGGCGCCGCACTTGCCGCTGCGTGAGGTACCGAGCCACTGCCGGCCTCGTTTGAGTATAGCCCCCGCTGTATTCCGTTTTTAATTGCAGCCCCTAGCGCACCAGCCCCTGCTTCTTGAAGACCAAAGGCCGACTTAATAATGTCTAGCAGCATGGCGGGTAATTCGGTGATGTTGATAAAGGTGATGGTAAGGGCAACAAGCACATAACCAATTCCCATAAACGGCACAACGAACTCTGCAAATCGCGCTATACCGCGCAAACCGCCCACAACAATGAGCGCGGCAAGCAAAATAATGGCTATGCCTACATATTCGCTTTTAAACGCATAGGCGTTGTTAAGCGCGTCTGTAATAGTGTTTGCCTGTACCGCACTAAATACAAATCCGTAGCCAAAAAACAAGCACAAAGAAAAGGCAACGGCTAGCCAAGTTTTGTTTAATCCTTGTTTTATGTAGTAAGCCGGTCCACCGCGAAATTCGCCGTTCTCGTCTTTTACTTTGTATAGCTGTCCGAGTACGCTTTCAGCAAAGCCGGTGGCCATGCCTAGCAGCGCTATCATCCACATCCAGAATATGGCGCCAGACCCACCAAGAGAGATAGCCACGGCAACACCTGCAAGGTTACCTGTGCCAACGCGGGCCGATAAACTGGTACATAGCGCCTGAAAGGAACTTATCCCTTCTTCGTTCGACGTTTTACTGTTTTTAAGTAGCGCAAACATGTGGCCAAAGTGCCGTAACTGCACGCCGCCTAGTTTTACAGTAAACCAGATACCGCACACTAACAGCATAACGATAAGAACTTGGCCGTCGCCCCACAAAATATTATTCACAAATGAAACGAATTCGTTTATCACGCACTTTCCTTCGTTATTATTTTATTTAGGTGTTTTAGAAAAGACATGGCTTTTAACTGCCCACAAAAGCTGGAGTAAATACAGTGTCTAATTCAAAGAAGTCGGTAATACTAGCATGACCTAAACACAATTAAAGCCATAAAAGTGGCGGTTATTGTGATGAATTATGCATAACTTAAGAAAAAGTATGCGAGTAGAGTAGGGGCATTTATTTTAGGCAATAAAAAACCGCTCAAGAGAGCGGTTTTTCACAATATGGCTGGGATAGCAGGACTCGAACCTGCGAATGACGGGATCAAAACCCGTTGCCTTACCAGCTTGGCTATATCCCAATAGACAGGTAAAAGATGGTGGCTAAGGCGAGATTCGAACTTGCGACCCCATCATTATGAGTGATGTGCTCTAACCAACTGAGCTACGTAGCCTTTCATACTTCTCTTCCCTCTCAGGAAGTGGCGCGTATTATGCGTATATGACTCGCACCCGTCAACCCCTTTTTTGCTAACTTTTTTTAAATGGTTAATATGTGCGCGGGGCCGTTCGAATAACATGCAAAACGCAGTGAATTTGACCAACCTAACCGTCAAAAGGGGGCAATATCTTTTATATTGCCCCTCGATATAGCTCCCCGGTATAGCTTCTAAAGATTAAAGATTAAGGATTAAGCGTTGCTTTTGTTTTGTAGTAACAAATATCAACGGGCCGTGGTGCGTATACCTTGTCGTGAAAAAACGGATTATCTAAGGTTTTGCCAGTATTAGTTCGCGATAGGTATTCTTCGTGCTTGGGCTGTTGAATATAATAATTAGGGTGATTATCGCTGTGAACGAGGGCTCGCCCTATTTTACTGTTATCGGTGACCTCTTGTATTACACCACCGTACTGGGCATCTCCCCTTGGTAGCTTCTGCAATGCAGGCATTCCGCTTACCACTCTTCCCACCACAGACATATTTCTGTCTAAATGACGAGGCGCTTGGCCAATCACAATATAAAACTCAGTGGAAGCAGTGTCTTTTTCACTGTTACGAGCAAACGCCACCGTGCCTGGGCAGTGCAGCCCCCACATTTCACCGCGCTGTTCGTCTAATCCAATTGCAAAGCCATCTAAAAAACCGGTTTTCGGGGCAAACATATCACGGGATTCAACAGCGTCCACGTCTTGCGACAAAGGAAGTGTAAATTCAGCAGGAATATCGGCTAACAGCGCAGGTGAAATCTGCTCTTTATCGTGGGTATCGTTACTGCCGGCCTGCGCCACAAAGCCATCTACCACTCGATAAAAATACTGTTTATCGTAAAAGCCTGACTTAATAAGGGCTTTAAAGCGCTCTACGTGTTTTGGCGCAAGACTAGGGTTAAGTGCAATGACGACATCGCCGTACTCTGTGGTAAATGTCACCGTATCCTCTGACGGCACTTTATACCAATAGTTACTGCTGCCGCTCATTAGTGCTACTGGGTTGTCCGCACTGTGGGCTTTGGCACTATATGTTATTGCAAAGACGACTACACAGGCGATCATTAATCCAAGTAAGCCTAGGGGCTTCAATGGAGAGGGGGCTATGACATTATTTGTTGTGGCGTTATTTAAAGAAGAGCCTGTATGCTGTTTTCTATAGGAACAGCTTAATTGAGTGCTAGAGTACATCGGTATACCTATTTGTGTTCTATATACTTGTTATATCAGTAGCGCTAAGCGCCAACAATCAAAAATCCAAATAAAAAAGCCACTCTAAAGAGTGGCTTTCAAAACGTTATCTACTCGCAGCCCATAATAAGTAGGCTCACGTTAAAGGCTTACACGTTAAATCTGAAGTGAATAACGTCACCGTCTTTAACAATGTACTCTTTCCCTTCTAAACGCCATTTACCTGCGTCTTTAGCGCCTTGCTCACCGTTATACTCCACAAAGTGGTCGTAACTAACGATTTCTGCGCGAATAAAGCCTTTCTCAAAGTCGGTATGGATTTTACCTGCAGCTTGCGGTGCTGTAGACCCTTCAGGGAATGTCCATGCGCGAACTTCTTTTACGCCAGCGGTGAAGTAAGTTTGTAAAGTAAGCAATTCATAACCAGAGCGAATTACGCGATTCAGACCAGGCTCTTCTAGCCCCATGTCTTGCATGAATTCTTCGCGCTCGTCGTCTTCAAGTTCAGCAATGTCTGATTCGATAGCAGCACAAACCGCGACAACCGTGGCGTTTTCGCCTTCTGCAATTTCACGTACTTTATCAAGATATGGATTGTTCTCAAATCCCTCTTCATTCACGTTAGCAATGTACATGGTTGGCTTAAGGGTAAGCATATTCATGTAGCTAATCGCTGCATGCTCTTCTTTAGTCAGTTCTAAAGAACGCAGTAATAAACCTTCATCTAAATGAGGCTTAATTTTTTCAAGCACCTTCATTTCAAATTTCGCGTCAGCATCGCCGCCTTTAGCGCGTTTAGCCACACGATGCAGGGCTTTTTCTGTTGTTTCTAGGTCAGAAAGCGCAAGCTCTGTGTTGATAACGTCGATATCGTCTTGCGGGCTTACACGGCCAGCAACATGAACAATATTTTCATCGTCGAAACAGCGAACAACATGACCAATAGCGTCGGTTTCGCGAATATTTGCTAGGAATTTGTTACCAAGGCCTTCACCTTTGGAAGCACCCTCAACTAACCCAGCGATATCAACGAATTCCATTGTTGTTGGAATGACACGCTGAGGATTTACGATTTTAGCCAACTTATCCAAGCGAAGATCTGGCACAGGAACAACGCCAGTGTTTGGCTCGATAGTACAAAACGGGAAGTTTGCCGCTTCAATACCTGCTTTTGTTAATGCATTAAAAAGTGTTGATTTACCTACGTTGGGTAGGCCAACAATACCGCATTTAAAACCCATGGTATGGATCCTTGTCTGGAAAAGTTATATCTGGCTCGAACTCACGCTTTGTGAGCATGAAGTCGATTTTGCGCTTGTTTTAGGTCGTCTTTCAGTAAGATTTCAGTACAGCGTACCGCTTCATCCACGGCGCTTTCTATGGCCGCTTTTTCTTCTGCTGAAGGCTTTCCAAGAACATGTCCTGTCACTCGGCTTTTATGTCCTGGGTGACCGATACCAATTCGCAAGCGAAGAAAATCTTTATTGTTACCCATTCTTGCCACAATATCTCGAACACCATTCTGACTAGAGCTACCGCCAACTTTATACTTGGCTACTCCCGGAGGAAGGTCTAACTCGTCAAACGCCACTAAAATTTGTTCTGGCTCAATTCGGTAAAAATTCGCAAGTGCTGCTACTGCTTGACCACTTTTATTCATAAAAGTTGTAGGGTAGAGCAACCTAATGTCTTTACCAGCAATAGTAATTCGAGCGGCTTTTCCAAAGAACTTGGATTCGGGTTTTAGCGGGGTATTGTAGGTGTCAGCAAGCTGGTTAAGAAACCATTCGCCGGCATTGTGTCGGGTATTTTCATATTCGGGGCCTGGATTACCCAGACCCACGATAAGGCGAATATCAGCCAAGAGGATTATTCCTCTGTAGCTTCTTCTTCACCGTCTTCATCTGTTTCAGCAGCCTTAGGAGCTGGCTTAACAGTCACAACAGCAAGGTCGTGTGCTTCGTCGTCTTTACCAAGTTCAACAGATTTAACACCTGCTGGTAAAGTAACGTCAGACAAATGAAGAGTTTGGTCCATTTCAACGTTAGCAATGTCTACTTCGATGAACTCTGGAAGATCTTTAGGCTGACACGTAACTTCGATTTCGTTTACGTGGTGCTCAGCAATACCGCCAGCTTTGATAGCAGCAGACTTATCTTCGTTTGTGAAGTGAATTGGAACGTTAGTGTGAACGTCTTGACCAGCAATTACACGTTGGAAATCGATGTGTGTAATTTTTGGCTTGTACGGGTGACGTTGCATATCTTTTACTAGTACTTCAGTCGCTTTACCGTCTACGTTCAATGTAAGAACGTGAGAGTAGAATGCTTCAAAGTCAGCAGAGTTGTTCACTTTGTTGTGATCAAGAGTAATAGATACAGGTGCTTCTTCACCACCGTAAATGATACCAGGAAGCTTATCTTCGCGACGTAGGCGGCGGCTCGCACCTTTCCCTAGGTCTGTACGAACAGAAGCGTCTAGGTTAAAAATTGAATCAGACATTGTATGTCTCCAATAATAAGTTAATGATGTGGGTTTTTGCGACCAAAACCCACTGTTAACGCGCTGTTGGCCTAAGTAAATACTCTAAGAACATTACTCATAATTAGCCAATAGTTCACGACCCCGATTTTCAAGGGCGGCGAATTCTACCACCGCACACCCTAACTTACAATTGTAGAGGCAGTAAAAAAGCGCCTCGTAGGGCGCTTCTGTTTTCGCTGATATAAATGCCAATTATGTAAATGCAGCGCTCAGGCTATAAAATCTATCCAACGTACTGCTATCGGACTATTTCTGTATCGCGCTAATTTTTTACCGAGCTAGTACTTTATCAAGTTAATACTCTATCGCGTCAATACTCTATCTCGTTAGCACGACACGATAGTGCGCTTTGCCTTCACGCAAGCGTTCAACCGCTTCATTGATTTGGTCGAACTTGAAGGTTTCAGTTACCGGTTCAATACCATGCTGCTCAGCAAAATCTAGCATAGTTTTGATGGTCGCCGGGCTGCCCACAGGAGAGCCGGAAACGCTTTTTTGACCGCCGATAAGGTTGAATGCGCCAATATCAAGTGGCTCTAAGGTTGCGCCTACAAAATGTAAACGACCTTTTGGCGCAAGCGTTGATAAGTACAAGTTCCAATCAAGTTTTACATTGACGGTAGAAATAATGAGGTCGAAACGGCCTTCGGCTTTTTGTATCTCATCTTCATCGCGACTATTAATGGTGTCGTGAGCGCCTAACTCGTGGGCTTCTTTCTTCTTAGACTCACTTGAGGTGAATGCTACTACTTTACAGCCCCAAGCATTCAAGAATTGCAATGCCAAGTGGCCTAAACCACCAATCCCCACAACGCCGACTTCAGAGGTAGGTTTAATATCAAATTGTACAAGGGGATTAAATACAGTGATACCACCACAAAATAGCGGGCCGGCTTTCGTGCCGTCTAGCTTTTCAGGCAATGGCACAACTGCGCGGGCTTGTGCACGTACTTTTTCAGCGAACCCACCGTGTCGACCGCCAATGGTCATGGTCGCTTGCTGACACAAATTATGATCGCCTTCTTCGCAGGTACGACAGCTGTTGCAGTATCCTGCATGCCAACCAAGACCAACACGTTGTCCAATCTCCAAAGAGGTGACGTGTGCACCTACTTTGCTTATGGTGCCAACTACTTCATGACCTGGCACAAACGGGTATTCAGTAAATCCCCATTCGTTGTCGAGCATGCTTAAATCGCTATGGCAAATGCCGCAGCTCTCTACATCAATTTCGACATCATGACTGGCTAATTCCCCAGGATCGTACTCAAATTTCTCTAGCTTTCCACCGGGTTCTTTTGCTGCATATGCGTTTATCATTGTGTTCATCCTTAATTACATTTGCTTAATATTTCTGTTGATTAAAGATGGTTACGCTTAAATTGAAGTTACGATCAGCACGCATTCATTATTGCGTGCTCACTCGGTCAGTATTATTACTGTGTTTCAACTCGGTTAATAACTTTGCTGGTGTCGAGCACTTTAACGTTGAGTACTTCTAACACGGTGCCAAATTGTGTAATGGTCATCATTTCGGGTTTGGTTACTCCCTCAATTTCAACAATAAGGCCATTTTGATGATAATCCTCATCCAAACCATGTAGCGTAAACCGGTCGCCGCTTTCAGTAATAAACGCAAAAAAGCCGCCTTCTAATTCTTTATAAATAATGCTGCCTTTCAACGTAACACTATCGTTAACACTCACTTCTTTAGCTTCAGCTTGTGTCATTGGCTCGGCTTTTAATTCAGTGGGGGAGTTTTCCTGCGCCTTTATTTTGTCTGTTTTAGCGTCTTCTTTTTCGTACATTGTCGACTCCACTTTTTTATCTTCTTCTGTACAAGCAGATATACTGAGCGCTGCGGCTAAGATGAGAAGTGTATAGGGGGCTTTCGTTTTATAAGTACTTATTGTCATGGGTACATCCTCTGTTTTTATTAAACATAAACCCTTCTGATTGAGATTGAAAGTGCTGCAATCAAAACACCTGAGAAGTACGGTGAGAAGTATGGCAAAGACAGCAAGAACCACTTATTTGCGTTTTTCATAGCACTGCGGCCTCTTTTCACCTTACAGGTCATGACGATAACGTATTAAGGGTATATGCTGTTTGTTCGACTTTATTCTAAACACTATCGAGGTCTACATGAAAACAATTGGCTACGCAGCGCATTCTTCAGATGCCCACATGGAACCGTATCATTTCGAACGCAGAGCATTGCGCGACAATGATGTGGCCATTGAGATCTTATACAGCGGAGTGTGCCACTCTGACCTGCACACGGTAAATGGTGATTGGGGGCCTCAACCTTACCCGTTAGTACCCGGGCACGAAATCGTGGGTAAAGTGATTGATATTGGTTCAGACGTGAGTGATTACAGTGTTGGCGATCACGTTGCCGTCGGTTGTATGGTAGATAGTTGTCAAACGTGTGACCAATGTGAGCACAGTGAAGAACAATACTGCCGTAACGGCATGACGCCTACCTATGGTGCGCCAGACAGAATTTCTGGTGAAACTACTCAAGGTGGCTACTCCAAACATATTGTGGTTCGCCAAGAATTTGTTTTGCGCGTACCCGAGGCGTTAGATATTGCTAAAACAGCACCTATTCTATGTGCTGGCATTACCACCTATTCACCGCTTAAAACCTGGAATGTAAAAGCAGGCAGCCGAGTAGGTGTTATAGGTATGGGCGGTCTAGGGCACATGGCGGTGAAATTGGCTGTAGCCATGGGCGCCAAAGTGACTGTTATCTCACGTTCAGATTCGAAATCGAAAGATGCGAAATCAAGTGGCGCTGACGGTATTTTGGTATCAACAGACAAACAGGCGATGAAAGAAGCTGCGTCAACGTTCGATTTAATCATTGATACTGTTCCAGTGAAGCATTCTTTAGATCAGTACACGCCGCTGCTTGATATTGACGGTACGTTGGTTATCGTTGGTCAAATAGGGCCTATGGATGAATCTATGACAGCGCCACTAGTAATGGGTCGCCGCCGCGTTGCGGGTTCGCTTATTGGTGGTATCAAAGAAACCCAAGAAGTATTAGATTTTTGCGCTGAACACGGCATTCACCCTGAATGCAAAGTGATAAAAGCAGAGCAGGTAAATGAAGCTTTCGATCATTTGAGAGCCGGTGATGTAGCACATCGCTTTGTTATTGACATGGCAAGCTTATCTGTATAGTACTTTCGCTGTAGCGGATTCAATATCTCTATAGAAAAAAACTACATTAAAAACACCGGTCGCTTGCGCCGGTGTTTTTGTATCAATTCTGTTTCCCTTACTAGGCCACTCACTCTTGTTCCTTTGAACATCTTTTCATACTGTGTATTGCGCTGGTAAGTGAGTAGGTGAGTAATCCGTCATTTTTGTGTCATACGAGCGTCATAGTATTAAGTATTACTTTTCTATCTGTATGAATTATGTCAATTAATGACCCTCAAGTTGTAGGTCGAAGCACCTTTTCAAAGCACGACAACTGGCAGCGCTGGCTACTGCTGGCTTTCTTAGTTTATGTCATGCTGCTTGCGGTAAGCATGATAGGCAGTGGTTTTAAATATGCTACGGGTGAGCACGCTAGAGAATTGTTTAGCTTTGCGTCTAACCCTATTATGGGGCTTATTATTGGCATGGTGTCTACCGCGCTTATTCAATCATCTAGTACGGTAACCTCGATTATTGTAGGTATGGTGGCTGGTGGCCTTCCTATTACAATAGCCATACCTATGATGATGGGTGCGAATATTGGTACTAGCATTACCAATACATTGGTGAGCTTAGGTCATGTCGCTCGCAAAGATGAATTTCAGCGTGCTTTTAATGCCGCTACTATTCACGATTTCTTTAACGTTATGTCTGTACTTATATTCCTACCCCTAGAAATGGCTTTTGGTATTTTAGAATATCTTAGTGGTGAAATTGTATCGCTATTTAATACTTCACAGTCGTTGTCACTTGAAGGAGTGAACCCTATAAAGGCGGCCACTCAGCCAGTGACCGCCTTGGTGACCAATCTACTTCAGTTTTTACCTTCCATCTATCCAGGCGTGGCTAAAATTATCATTGGAATTGGCCTTATCATGCTGTCGATAACCTATATGGGTAAAATAATGAAGTCTCTCATGGTAGGTAAAGCAAAAGAGCTGCTGCATAAAAGCATTGGGAAGGGGCCTATTTCAGGTATTACTTCCGGTGCAGTAATGACAGTGCTAGTACAGTCATCATCTACCACTACCTCTCTTATGGTGCCGTTGGTAGGCAGTGGTATTTTAAAAGCGCGAGATATTTACCCATTTACCCTGGGCGCTAATATCGGCACGTGCATTACTGCGCTTATTGCCGCGTTGGGAGTAGTAGGGGTGAACAGTGGGTTTGCTCTTCAAATTGCGCTAGTTCATTTAATTTATAACGTGCTGGGCGTAACCGTTATTTACGGCATACCGCTATTGCGGGAAATTCCTCTTAATCTGTCATACCGATTATCGGTGGTGGCTGCGGAGCAAAAGCTCTATGGTGCTGCTTATATTGGTGGACTGTTCTTCATTATACCGTTAGGTGCCATATTCACGACCATGTGAGATGTTAGGCATTGATACCTGAGTACAAGCCACAAATCAAAGCAGACATGGGCCGCTTACAAAGAGCTAACAGGGAGAGCCACTTGAAAGAGCACGCAGGGAGAGCCACTTGAAAGCTTACATAGTGAGCTCACACAAAGAACTCATATCGAGAGAAAGGGTCATCCTGCGTTACCTAACATATAGAAAAACCACAGGTTTCGTTATATGGTGATGTGAAATTTACGGTAACACTGCTTTTTATGAATCACGATATGAATTTAGTTTTTATACATGGCTCCGGCTGTAGTCATCACGTTTGGTCACATCAGGTTTCTTTTTTTCAAAATAGTGTTGCTGTAGACCTGCCTGGACACCCAGAGGGCGATGCACTCTTAAGTGTTACTGCCATGTCTCAATGGGTGTTAACTACCTTAGAAAAGCAGAATTTAGATAATGTGGTGCTGGTGGGGCACTCCCTAGGAAGTGCAGTGGTGTTACAAGCAGCGCTGGCACATTCACACAGAGTAAAGGCACTGGTATTGATTGGTAGTGGCTCAAGATTAAAGGTACTGCCTCAGTTTTTAAGTGCACTTACTGAAATAGTAGAGAAAAAAGGGCCACTGCCAGAGTTTTTACTTACACCTAATCAAGGAATAGATGAGCCGCTTAGAACGCAAATAAATACAGCGATGAAAGAAAACGGTTCTGCCGTCATGCTTACAGACTTTCTAGCCTGTAACGACTTCGATGTGATGAATGAATTAAGCAACATCACAATACCGGTGCAATTGATAGTAGGGAGCGAAGATGTGATGACGCCCGTTAAATATTCGCGCTTTCTAAACGAGCAGCTGCCGAACGCGAGTCTCAGTGTTGTTGATGGTGCTACACATATGGTGTTTGCGGAACAGCCAGATAGCGTTAATCAGTGCATACAGCGCTTTATCAACAGTATAAGCGACTGACAAAGGGTGCGGCCTCTTTTCTTCTAGCAATAAAAAAGCGAGCTTACGCTCGCTTTATCTGCTGTACTACTGAGTTACTCAAGGACGCTAAGGCTGAGAGTAGGTTAGTACTCGAACATCGCTGAGATTGACTCTTCATTGCTGATACGACGAATGGTTTCGGCCAGCATTTCAGATAACGTAAGCTGCTTTACTTTACCCATTTTGCGCATTTCAGTGCTTAACGGGATAGAGTCGGTAACTATAATCTCATCAATAACAGATTCGCGTAAATTCGTTACTGCATTACCTGAGAAGATAGCGTGAGTAGCATAAGCATACACTTTACGAGCACCATGGGCTTTTAGCGCCTCTGCCGCTTTTGCAAGCGTACCGCCAGTGTCAATCATGTCATCCACAATAATACAGTCGCGGTCTTTAACATCACCAATAATATTCATTACCTGAGCAACGTTCGCTTTAGGGCGGCGTTTATCAATAATGGCTAAGTCAGTGTCGTTAAGCAGTTTTGCTGTTGCACGAGCTCTTACTACACCACCAATATCCGGAGATACTACAACGGGGTCAGCAAAATCACGTCTTACCATGTCTGCAAGTAAAATAGGTGTACCAAACGCATTGTCTACTGGTACATCAAAGAACCCTTGAATTTGCTCAGCGTGAAGATCGATAGTAAGAACACGGTCAACACCCACGTTTGACAAGAAATCTGCCACAACTTTTGCAGTGATTGGTACTCTTGCTGAACGAACTCGACGGTCTTGACGAGCGTAACCAAAGTAGGGAATTACCGCAGTAATACGGCCTGCAGATGCGCGGCGCAGTGCGTCGATCATCACAATAAGTTCCATCAGGTTATCGTTGGTAGGGGCACACGTAGACTGGATAATAAAAACGTCCGAGCCACGGACGTTTTCATGAATTTCTACGCTAATCTCACCGTCGCTGAAACGGCCAACTTTGGCATTTCCTAGCTTGGTGTAGAGACGGTCGGCGACTTTCTGGGCAAGTTCTGGTACGGCATTACCTGCAAAGAGCTTCATATCTGGCACAAGTGGGTTCCTCAGTGCGTTGATAAAAGAGGTTTGGCTGGGGTAGCAGGACTCGAACCTACGAATGGCGGGATCAAAACCCGCTGCCTTACCAACTTGGCTATACCCCAATTTTTAAGTTCTGTCCGATGTGGCGTTCACGCTATTATTATTGTTCTATTTTATTCAATAGTGGTGAGCTATTTACGCCCTTTGCAACAAACCCTTGCCAAGCGTTAGGCAATTTTGCCATAACCTGCTCTGCTGAAGTTTTGTCGGAAAAAGTAGCAAATACGCATGCACCTGTGCCCGTCATTCTCGACGGTGCGTAGTGTAACAACCACTGTAATAAATTTGCAACTTCCGGATGGCAATTCGCGACTAATTGCTGACAATCATTTCGAGTTTCTTCAAATTTATAGTCTTTCCACTGAATTGGCGGCGTATTTCTAGGCAGGTCAGGGTGGGTAAACACCGCGCCAGTGCTCACGTGTACATTGGGGTTCGCCACCAAATACCACTTTTCGTCTTGAGGAGCTGGCATGATGTCTTCGCCAACACCGCCCGCAAATGCTGTTTTGCCTCGTACAAATATGGGTACATCTGCACCAAGGGCTAAGCCTAATTGCGCCAATTCGTCTTCATTCAGTCCGGTACTCCAAAGCTGATTGAGGGCTACTAATGCGGTAGCTGCATTTGACGAGCCCCCGCCAATACCGCCACCCATAGGTAAACGCTTATTCAAAGAGATGCTAACACCAAATGGTGTTTTCGTTTTATTAGCGAGTAATTTGGCCGCTCGAATAATGAGATTTTCTTCGTCAGGTACGCCTTCAAGGGGCGTCGCCATGGTTATTTTTCCATCATTAGTAACGTCAAAAGCAAGTTCATCACCATAATCGAGCATTTGAAACAGGCTTTGCAGCTGATGATACCCATTATCAAAACGGCCAAGTATATGTAAAAAGATATTCAGCTTTGCAGGTGAGGGCCACCACTGTTGTTTTTGTTCGCTGGCCTGGGATGCACCATTAGCGTTAACGTTTTCTGTAGTAGCCTTACCCTTTACAGAACGAGTTATGGAAGAATCAGGTGTTGAAGAGTCTTTCATTAAAGCGCCAGCCATTCGTAAATTTTTATTTTAAGTTGGGTCTGCGGTGCCAATGGCGTTTCTGCTTGGGTAAGCGTTATGCTGTGCGGAAGCCATGCTCCGTTTTCTTCGTTGCCTTTATCGGCACCCTTACTGGCCTCATCGGTATATACTTTGCCGTATTGGCCATATTTTACAGACCAATTGCTACAGCCCATACAGCCACTTTCAAGGGTATTAACAAGACCCTTATCAGTAAGGGTAAAAGTATCATCTTTAAGAGGGAGCCCTTTTACCCAAGAGAGCAACGGCGCAACGGGAATGACAATGCCGGTTGTTTTGTAGATGAGTAATTCAGGATCTGCATCGTAGTAAGTTTCGCCATCGGCAGTTAATGAGGACTGTTTACTGGTTACATTTAAGTCAACCATGCTTACGCCAAGAAAATTACTTAATCTAAAATCAAAATCACCTGAATCGTTTTTCCAGACTAAATTTAAACTCGCTGCCTCGTTGCCTTGCCTAAATGCGATTTTTCCACGCATTTGCCAGTGGCGAATTTCTGCCACTTTTTCTAATTGAGATGTGAGGTTTACTGCGTGCTCTGGGCCTTTTGGAGCAGTTGTACAGGCACTTAAAAACACGCCCGTTAAAATTAATAAAGTAATTGCACGCAACATGGTGTGAAAAATTTCCCTGAGAGTTAAAGCGAAAACATCGCATATATTATGTGAACACAGTTTCACGAGCACTTTCAATCATTTTGGCTTTTTCGTACAATGCGCGTCCGACGTTGCCAGCATAGATTTTATGACTTTACTTGCCCTTGGCATAAACCACAAGACAGCACCAGTAGCACTTCGCGAAAAAGTGGCTTTTACACCAGATTCTCTGGTGGAGGCGCTTGCGAGCTTAAAAGCTGTGGACGGGGTTGATGAAACTGTCATTGTGTCAACATGCAACCGAACCGAACTTTACGTCAACACGCAGGATGAGAGCGGCGAAAAAATCTTGCAGTGGCTCAGCGACTTTCATCATCTAGATGTAAAAGAGATTGTGAATAACAGTTACCTGCTCACAAAAGATGACGCCGTTAAGCATATTATGCGCGTGGCAAGCGGCTTAGACTCGCTTATTCTTGGTGAGCCGCAAATTCTAGGGCAAATTAAGCAAGCATTTGGCGATGCTAGGCATTCAGGGATGGTTAGCAGCGAGTTCGATAAGCTATTCCAGCATACCTTTAACGTGGCTAAACGGGTTCGAAGTGAAACCGATATTGGTGCAAACGCTGTGAGCGTTGCCTATGCCGCAGTGCAGTTAGCGAAACACATTTTTGCTGAATTGCCCAAACGCTCTGTACTTTTGGTAGGAGCAGGTGAAACCATCGAGTTGGTAGCTCAACACTTAAAAGAGCAAGGTGTGAAGCATTTGGCCGTGGCCAATCGCACAGTGGCAAGAGCAGAGGCACTGGCGCAAAAGCTCGATGCCACCGTGTTTACGCTATCTCAAGTGCCCGAACACTTAAAAGAATTTGATATTGTTATTAGTTCAACCGCCAGTCAGCTTCCGTTAATAGGGAAGGGCATGGTGGAAAAAGCGCTCAAACAGCGTAAAAATATGCCTATGTTTCTCGTTGACCTCGCTGTACCAAGAGATATTGAGTCTGAAGTTAATGAGTTAGGCGATGCATACCTTTATACCGTTGATGATCTTCAGCATATTGTGCAGAAAAATTTAGAAAACAGAGAACAAGCCGCGCAAGAAGCACAAAAGCTCATCGATAAACAAGCTAGCGACTACATGGCCTGGAAACAGTCTCAGCAGTCTATAGATTTAGTTAAGCAATACCGTCAAAAAGGGCTACTGCACCGGGACGATATTGTTGAAAAAGCAAAAGCACAGCTTGAAGAAGGCAAAAGCGCAGACCTTGTATTAGAGGAAATGGCGTATAAGCTAACCAATACATTGCTGCATCCAACAACATTGGCACTGCGTGAAGCTGCTAAGCATGACGACCCGTCGTTAAGTCGTTGGATGGGACAGGCATTAGATTTATCTGATAACTCATCAGATGAAAATAAATAAGGTAATAAGAAGAATATGAAAGAGTCGGTCGTTAGAAAACTCGAACACCTCGTTGAGCGTTTCGAAGAAGTTCAAGCTTTACTTGGAGATCCTGACGTTATCGGCAATCAGGACAAGTTTCGCAATTTGTCAAAAGAGTTCAGTCAGCTTGAAGGTGTTGTTGATGGCTTTAATGCTTATCAAAAGGCACAGGAAGACCTTGCCTCAGCACAAGAGATGATGAACGAAGATGATGCCGAGATGCGTGAAATGGCGCAGGAAGAATACAAAGACGCGAGAGCCGAAATAGAGCGCCTTGAAACCGAGCTTCAATTGCTACTGCTGCCAAAAGATCCTAACGACGACAACAACTGCTTTTTAGAAGTGAGAGCAGGTGCGGGTGGTGACGAAGCGGGTATTTTTGCCGGCGATCTGTTCCGCATGTACAGCCGTTATGCGGAAGCCAAAGGTTGGCGTGTAGAATTAATTAACGCCAATGAAGGTGAGCACGGCGGATACAAAGAAGTGGTTGCTAATATTAGCGGTGAAGGCGTTTACGGTAATTTAAAATTTGAGTCTGGCGGACACCGTGTTCAGCGCGTACCGGAAACTGAGTCTCAAGGCCGTATTCATACATCAGCGTGTACGGTAGCGATATTACCTGAAATTCCTGAATCTGAAGCCATTGAAATTAACCCTGCTGAACTTCGAATAGACACTTTCCGCGCCTCGGGAGCGGGTGGTCAGCACGTTAACAAAACCGATTCTGCTATTCGAATTACTCACTTGCCTTCGGGGCTTGTTGTAGAGTGTCAAGACGAGCGTTCTCAGCATAAAAACCGTGCGAAGGCCATGTCAGTATTGCAGGCTAGATTGAACCAAATTGAAGAAGAAAAGCGTGCGGCGGATGAAGCGTCTACGCGTAAGAGTTTGGTAGGAAGTGGCGATCGTTCAGAGCGCATCAGAACCTACAATTTCCCACAAGGACGAGTGACTGATCATCGAATCAACCTGACTATCTATCGTTTAGATGAGGTTATTGCTGGTGATTTAAGTCAACTTATCAATCCTATTTTGCAGGAACATCAAGCAGACTTACTTGCATCTTTATCTGACGAATAGCATGCGTATTGATGAAGCCCTGAAATGGGCTGTTGCGTTGTTAGAGGGCGGGGAATCGCCCTCTGTCGATGCTAAAGTACTGCTAGCCAATGCGCTTAATGTAAATCAAACCTATTTGTTTACCTGGCCCGATAAAGTGCTGGATAGCCAATTGCTGCAAACGTTTCAAACAGCGGTAGAGCGCAGGCGCGTTGGCGAACCCGTGGCCTATATCATTGGCGAGCGGGATTTTTGGACGCTCAAGTTAGCCACATCTCCCCATACTCTTATACCTAGACCCGATACAGAAGTGCTGGTAGAGCAAGTGCTCAAGCGCATACCCAGCGACGTTAATGATCAATCGACTTCTTCTTTTTCTATTTGTGATTTGGGTACTGGTACGGGGGCTATAGCGCTAGCACTGGCATCGGAGCTGCCTCGTATACAGGTGACTGGGGTAGATTTTAAGGCGCAGGCTGTAACGCTAGCCCAACAAAATGCCGTAAACAATGGCATAGAGAACGTCACATTTTTACAAAGCGATTGGTTTAGTGAACTCAAAGCCAAACAGTTTAATATTATTGTCTCTAACCCGCCCTATATTGAAGACTCCAGTGCGTATCTATTACAAGGCGATGTCACGTTTGAGCCTAAATCGGCGCTAATATCGGGCGAAGATGGCCTTCGTGATATTCGACACATTATCAGCGTCTCTCAAGCGCATTTGTTAACAGGTGGGTTACTTGCATTTGAACACGGTTTCAATCAGGGCGCTGCGGTGGGTGAATTACTCAGTAAGGCTGGCTTCAGTGATATCGAAACAGTTAAGGACTACGGTGGTAACGACAGGGTAACCCTTGGCCGCTGCTACTAAAAGTTTTTACACGGGCCGGTGAAAGAATGTACATTAAGGACTACTCTCTTTCGGTAGCGATAATAAAAATATAAAGGAAATATGCCCGATGAATGACGACTTTCTTTTTGCAGAGGATGAAAAAGATACCAGTACTGAAAATCTTGGCAGTTGGAAAATACTGATCGTCGACGACGAACCTGAGGTTCATACCGTCACAAAGCTTGTACTCAATGACTTCATCTTGAACGGAAAAACCATAGAGTTTATCAGTGCTAACAGCGGCGAAGAAGCAAAAGCCATGTTCCGCGAGCACAACGACATTGCTGTGGTGTTACTTGATGTGGTTATGGAAACAGACGACGCTGGTCTTCAAGTAGCAAATTACGTTCGCAATGAATTGGATAATCATTTCACTCGCATCATTTTGCGCACCGGACAGCCTGGTCAAGCGCCAGAGAAAGACGTCATCATTAATTACGACATTAACGATTATAAATCGAAAACGGAACTAACGGCGCAAAAGCTCTTCACAGTCATCATTGCGGCCCTGCGCTCGTACCGCGATATTATGGTGATTGAAGAAAACAGAGCTGGCCTTGAGAAAATCATCGATGCGTCTGTGGATTTGTTTTCTTCCCAGTCTTTAGAAAAGTTTATGCAGGGAATAATCCAGCAGCTAGCGTCTATCCTTGGATGTTCAAAAGATGCGGCCTACATTACAACAGCGGTGGCTACGACATCGCGCACTCTCGACGCAGACAACAATAAAATGGATGATGACGAGCTTTATGTTTTTGCGGGCAATGGTGAATATTCTTCAAAGGAAGGGTTACTGCTTAAAAACGCTGTCAACGATAAAGAATATGCGTTATGCGTGCAGGCGATGCAGGATAAACAGATAGTATACGCAGAAGATCATGTCGTAGCGTACTGCAACAGCAAGTCGCATAAGGGCGCGTTACTCTATCTTTCGGGGTTGCCTCGGCGGTTATGTGAAAGTGATAAGCACCTTATCAAGCGTTTTTCTAACAGCGTTCAGTTGGCTTTTGATAACGTATTAAAAACCGTAGACTTAGAAGGTACCCAAAGAGAAATCATTGAGCGTTTAGGCCACGCACTAGAGCATGAGTCTAGCGATGCAAACCATATTAAGCGCATGGCTGAAATGGCAGGGCTGATGGCGAACAAACTGTCTATGCCAGAGCAAGAAATTGATACGTTTAAACTTGCGGTATCGCTGCACGATGTTGGCACTTCACGCGTACCTAAATCTATATTGCACAAAACGACAGCGTTAACCGGCGATGATATTTTTGCTATCCGTCAGCATGCTGAGTTTGGCTACCAAATTCTCAATGACTCTTCTCGCCCTACTATTCAGCTAGCGGCCACCTTAGCGCGTCAGCATCACGAAAGATGGGATGGGGAAGGATATCCTGAAGGGTTAAAGGGCGAAGAAATAGATCAAAAAAGTCGTATTGCAACGTTGATTGATGTGTTCGACGCTTTGCTGAATGAACGACCCTACAAGCCAGCCTGGAGCGTTGAAAAGGTAGTTAATACATTAAAAGAAGAAAGTGGGCGGCACTTTGAGCCAACATTGGTTACTCGCTTACTTAATAATTTACCTGCGTTTCTGGCTATTCAGGCGCAGTATCCCAATAAAAATCTATAACAGGAATATTCAATATGTACATGATGGCGAAACACCTTCACTTGACCGCAGTAGTGCTAAGCATTCTTTTCTTTATCTTTCGGTTTGTGTGGGCGCAATTTGATGGCACTGTATTGGCCAAAAAATGGATAAAAATCTTACCTCATATTATTGATACTATATTGCTTGGCAGTGCGCTTTGGCTCTGTGTCATTTTATCTCAATATCCGTTTGTTAATGCATGGCTCACCTTCAAACTATTTGGCGTTGTTCTGTACATCGTGTTTGGTTTGTTTGCGCTTAAAAAAGCAAAAACGGCTGCAAGCCGCTGGGGCTTTTTCATAGCAGCATTGGCTGTGCTTATGGCAACGGCAATGGTTGCGGTCACCAAGCAACCACTTTTCTAGAATTCGTTATCGGAAGTCATAATGTCTGAATCTAAACAAGTAATTCGCGTTGGTAATGTTGATGTTGCCAACCATCTTCCCTTCGTGCTTTTTGGCGGAATGAATGTATTGGAGTCGAGAGACTTAGCAATGCGTATCGCTGAACACTATGTTGAAGTAACGCAAAAACTCAATATTCCCTACGTGTTCAAGGCGTCGTTTGATAAGGCAAATCGATCTTCGGTTACCTCATACCGCGGCCCGGGTATGGAAGAGGGCCTGCGTATTTTTGAAGAGATTAAATCTACTTTCAATGTACCGCTTATCACCGACGTACATGAACCTCATCAAGCAGCGCCAGTGGCAGAAGTGGTAGATGTTATTCAGCTACCGGCCTTCCTAGCTCGCCAGACCGATTTGGTGGTGGCTATGGCGAAAACCGGAAACGTGATTAACGTTAAAAAGCCTCAGTTTTTAGCACCCCATGAAATGCGTCATATCATAGGCAAACTCAGTGAAGCAGGTAACGACAAGGTTATTCTGTGCGAACGAGGCAGCAGCTTTGGCTATAACAACTTGGTGGTTGATATGCTGGGTATGGATGCAATGAAAGCCTATGCACCGGTAATATTTGATGCGACCCATGCGCTTCAAATGCCAGGCGGCAGAGCAACATCGGCGGACGGTCGTCGTGCGCAAGCGGCACAGTTGGCAAGAAGTGGAATGGCGTTAGGTTTGGGCGGTTTGTTCATTGAAGCCCATCCTAATCCTGATGAAGCAAAATGCGATGGCCCATGTGCATTGCCACTGTCTAAACTTGAGCCTTACTTGCAGCAAATGCAAGCATTAGACGAACTCGTGAAGGGTTTTGATACCTTAGACACAAGTAATTCTTAATTGGGTAAGTAATTTTAAGGAAAGTCTGATGACGTATGCCGGTGAATTACACCGGCATCCGAATCAGGTGTGAAGAGGTGTTATTCGCCGTTTGCGACGTCGGTTATTTTATTACCTTTGGACTCTTCAACTTTAGACTCTGCATCGTTATAAAATGCTAACAAGCTGTTGTGCAGCGAGATTTGAGTTTCTTCCGATAGTATTGCCTTAGACTGCTTTTTAACAACAATGTGCGCGTCATTCGCTGGCAATACGTCTGCCATTTTCACATTGGTCATTGCAGTATTAATCAGAGAGGAAAGATTGATCTTTTCTGGTTGTACGTTAGCATTCGCAGCAGCGCTGACAAACGCCATAACTGATACACTTGCAAGAAGTAATTTTTTCATTTTCACACCTAATAAAAATAATTTAATAAAATGTGTTCATTTGTTAATGCGGTTAACAAATAAACATCATAAAAGACTGAAATTAAAAGTTCTTTTTAAATTTCGAGTAAATTGTAGTCAGTTTTAATAAAGAGTGAAAACGATTAAAAGTATGGCTTGCTATTAGTTTATCTAATGCTATTGTCATTTACAGGTAACATTGGATCAAAAATACGGTATGCATCGACGTCTCCCCCCGCTAAATGCACTAAAAGCCTTCGAGGCTGCAGCTCGTCACCTGAGTTTTACCAATGCTGCAGATGAACTATTTGTCACGCAGGCAGCAGTAAGCCATCAAATAAAAGCCCTTGAAGAATACTTATCAATGAAACTATTTCTTAGGCGCAATAGAACTTTGCTTCTTACCGAAGAGGGGCAGGCCTATTTTCTTGAGTTAAAGGATATTTTTAAGCACCTACAAGACGCTACCGAACGATTGCTTGCCAAAGGCAGCAAAGGCGCGATTACGGTGGCAATGCCACCAAGCTTTGCCAGTCAGTGGTTAGTGCCCCGTATAAGTAAATTTAGCCTGGCACATCCAGATATTGATGTTCGTATTAAAGCCGTTGATTTTGACGAGGGCTTTTTGGCTGATGATGTTGATGTAGCTATCTACTATGGCAAAGGACGCTGGACTGGATTGCAGGCCGACCAGCTTCATCGGGAGTTTTTGACACCTCTTTGTTCACCCATGTTATTTCAGGGGCCAAAGCCGCTTTCCACCTTATCTGATTTACGTCACCACGTACTGCTTCATGATATGAGCCGAGCCGCATGGAAAAACTGGTTGAAGCACGTGGATGTGCTTGGGGTGAATGTAAATCAAGGGCCTGTGTTTAGCCACTCAATGTTAGTGCTGCAAGCAGCTGCGCTAGGACAGGGAATTGCGCTAGGGAATACTATACTCGCGCGCCCTGAAATTGAGGCAGGACGATTAGTTATGCCTTTTGAAGAGCGCGTTGAGAGTAAAGATGCGTTTTATCTGGTATGTGAAGAGTCTCAGGCTGAACTTGGCAAAATTGCAGCTTTCAGAGAGTGGATCCTCGCTTTGGTAGAAGAAGAGATGGACAATGTTTGATATTGAAATAAAGCGCTCAGGCTCTCCAGTAGCCCAGTTAATATTAGGTCATGGCGCTGGGGCAGGTAAAGAACACGAGTTTATGCAGACTATGTCAGCGCTTTTGGTTGAGCGAAATATCGATGTGGTTTTGTTTAACTTTCCCTACATGCAAACCATCAAAGAAACAGGTAAACGCCGTCCTCCCGATAAAGCTGACATATTGCTTCAGCATTTTCATGACGTAGTGATGCATATTGAAGCTAGTTCCGTTAAAACTAGCTGTGTTGAAACTAGCACGCTAAAACAAATCGATGGTGAGTATAAGCACGCTTCGCTACCTATTTTTATAGGAGGCAAGTCTATGGGAGGGCGCATGGCTTCGATGATCATAGAAGACATACCATCCGTAAAGGGGGCAATTGCCTTCGGTTATCCCTTTCATCCACCGGGGAAACCTGAGAAAACACGTACTGACCATCTACAAACAGTGAACAAGCCGCTACTTATTGTGCAGGGGGAGAGGGACACCTTTGGTACTAAAAGCGAAGTGGCGGAGTATGCCTTGTGTCCGTCTATCGAAATCTCTTTTCTCGCAGATGGCGATCATAGCTTTAAACCCCGAAAAGCCAGTGGATTTACCCAAGAGGCTCATATAAAAGCGGCTGTGGATATGGCATGTGACTTTATCACTAAGACTTTACAAGGACAGGTGGATGACTAACCCAGAGCTGGTTATAAAATCTCACTTAGAAGCGGACACTACCGTGGCTAAGGTGTATGTCATTATTGGCGCGGTAGCTGCCGGTTTGGCGGTAGTACTAGGTGCCTTTGCTGCACATGGGCTTAAAGCGGTATTGTCTCCAAGCGAGCTAATCACCTTTGAAATTGGTGTTCGCTATCAGATGTATCATGGCATTGCACTGTTGTGCTTACCAGGCCTTGCTGCAATGTTATCTGCTAAATGGGCAAACCGCGTTGCCAGGTGTTTTGTCATTGGTTGTGTTTTGTTCAGCGGTAGCCTTTATGTGTTAGCAACAACAGGCATTAAATGGTTTGGGCCAATTACACCACTAGGCGGTGTGTTTTTTATCGTTGGCTGGATTTTGCTTATTGTCGCGTTAGTCAAAGGTAAAAACTAACACAAGCTGGGCCTGCTGCTTAAAATGAAACGCCAGACTAGCAAAAGCAACAAACGTTTAAAAATAAGAAACTAGCAACAAACGAATACTATTAATGGCCAAGCACTATTAATAGGCGAAAATCAGCAATGGGTAAAAACGAGCAATGAGTAATAAAAGCGTACTGGCGTACTGTCGGCCCGGATATGAAAACGATACCGCTAATGAAATGACCACTCGCTACGGTGAGGTGGGTCTTTACGGCTATCCGGTATCAAAGAAAAACAGCGGCTTTGTGCTGTATCATTTATACGATGAAGGGCAGCTAGGTCAAGCAGCTAGCCAATTCGCGGTAAAAGAAACGGTATTTCCACGCCAACTTATCGCCGTTCTTGCTTCACTTGAAGACATAGAAAAAGAAGACCGAGTAGGGCAAGTATTAGAATGCCTAAAAGATATCGAAAAGCCATTTTCTCTTTTTGGCGCTATCGATGTGGAATACCCTGATACGGAAGACGGTAAAACCCTCGCTAAGTTTTGTAAGAAGTTTACTGTGCCGCTGCGTCAGGCCTTGCGCAAGGCGGGCTGGCTTACCGCTAAAGAAAACACAGGGAAAGCGAAGCTACATATATTCTTTGAGTCTTTTGAAACCTGTTATATCGGGTATTCATTGCCAACTCATGCAAGTAAAGATCACTTGGGTATATGCCGCCTGAAGTTTCCAAGCGATGCCCCGAGTCGTTCTACGCTGAAACTTGAAGATGCACTGGTTAATATGTTGAGTGCTGAGCAACAACAAAAAGTACTGCGCACCGGCGGGCGAGCAGTGGACCTTGGCGCGTGTCCTGGTGGCTGGACTTATCAGCTTGTTAAGCGGGGCATGTATGTGGAGGCTATTGATAATGGTTTAGTGGCTGACACATTAATGCAAACTGGTTTGGTTGAGCACCATACTGTTGACGGCTTTGCATATAAACCACAATTTGGTCGCGTCGATTTACTAGTGTGTGATATGATAGAGCAACCCGATCGGGTAGCAAAGTTAATGGGCGATTGGCTAGTTAAGCACTGGGCAACACACGCAATTTTTAATTTAAAGCTTCCGATGAAACGGCGCTTTGAGACAGTCGAAGAGGCTGTGGCGTTGATTAAGACGCGATTGAACGCATTGGAAGATGGGTTCTCGGTCAAGGTGAGGCATCTCTACCACGATAGAGATGAGGTTACAGTAACAATAGTGCGCACTTCAAAAGATGAGGTGTGATTTTGTTATTTTTAAGAAAAGGTCAGCAGTTTTTAAGTTGTTGATTTTAAATAAAAAGAATTAATGGTGGCTTGATTTCGTGCAGCCGATTTATCGGTTTGTACTAAAAAAGGTATAAATTTGGTACAGAAATCCTTATAATCCAGCCGATTTTTTACTCTGAACCAATTGAAAGTGAACTAATGTCAGACTTATCTCATTACAGAAACATTGGTATTTTCGCCCACGTAGACGCGGGTAAAACTACCACAACAGAACGTATTTTGAAGCTAACTGGTAAAATCCATAAAACTGGTGAGGTTCACGATGGTGAATCTACTACCGACTTCATGGAACAAGAAGCCGAGCGTGGTATTACTATCCAGTCTGCAGCAGTAAGCTGTTTCTGGAAGGATCACCGTTTCAACGTTATCGATACTCCTGGACACGTTGACTTCACAGTTGAAGTTTACCGTTCACTTAAAGTACTCGACGGCGGTATCGGTGTATTCTGTGGTTCTGGTGGTGTTGAGCCACAATCAGAAACTAACTGGCGCTATGCTAACGAATCAGAAGTTGCACGTATCATTTTCGTTAACAAACTTGACCGTATGGGTGCTGACTTTTACCGCGTAAAAGAGCAAGTACGTAAAGTGCTTGGTGCGGTTCCACTGGTTATGACGTTACCTATCGGTATCGAAGATGACTTCGTTGGTGTTGTAGACGTTCTTGAGAAGAAAGCGTACGTTTGGGATGACACTGGTCTTCCAGAAAACTACGAAATTAAAGACGTTCCAGAAGACATGGTAGACCTTTTAGAAGAGTACCATGAGCAACTTATCGAAACTGCTGTAGAGCAAGACGATGACCTAATGGAAGCGTACATGGAAG
>OJFG01000212.1_pt1 | contig 29038 bp, 21 predicted proteins | sample 1594071 | NCBI WGS metagenome assembly OJFG01 (sample SAMN05416818, study PRJEB24817) | seawater metagenome | isolation source: Sea water | place: Canada:Atlantic | collected 2013-07 | reverse complement strand
CTTTAACGCTACCAATCGAGCTACCTAGCGCGCGGCATGCCTATATGCTTCCCACTGGCGCAGCGTCTTACTACTTAGATATAGAAGCCCAGTACGGTAGGGCACTGTACCCGAGTCTATCCTCAGTACCTGAGTTCTACGCATTTAATACTATTCATACCTTAACACTGAGTGCATTTGCTGGCTTCTGCTTTGCGCTGGCTATTTATGTTGGGGTATTAGGCAATAGCATGCGAAGTTTTGGGTTCTATTCTTACAGTTTATACGTGGCAAGTGCAGCCACCTTTTTCTTGTTGCAGGAAGGGATATTTTACACATTATTGCCCAATGTGCCGTTTCTAAATAGCGTACAGTTAAGCGTGCTTTTTGCCGGGCTGACCATCTTTGCTTCTTTGCGATTTTTAGATCAATTGCTCGATTTTAAGGCGTTGCTAAAAAAGTGGCAAAGAAGCGCACTGCACTATTTATCGCTAATCATATTAGTTTTGGTGAGCGTTCAGTTAGTGTTAAGTAGTGATGTAAGCATGATGATAAACAAGGTCATGTCGAAACTAACCTTGGTTATCATGGTCGGTATTTTATTAGCAATACTTTATGCGGCGTATCATAAAGTACACTGCGCAAAATTAGTACTGCTGGGTGTCTCGACAATTATACTTGCCATGCTAGCCAGGTTCTATTTGAAAGACTTCAGCCCGTTCCTTCAGCGCTACGGGCTTATTATCGCGGTGACAATAGAGGCGTTAATTTTTGCGTTTGCTGCAGCGCAAAAAGTGAAGAAGCTTGATAATGACAGGATGGCAGCATTTAAGCGTGCCGCTACCGATCCGCTTTGTCATATTCTCAACCGTGACGGTTGGGAGGGGGCCGCAAAAGTACTCTTAGATGACTTCAATCGTCAAGGCGGTTACATCACTTTAATGTTTATCGATGTAGATAACTTCAAGCGAATTAATGACTCTTTTGGGCATCGTTCAGGCGATGATGTACTGCGTATCTTGGCGAAAATTCTTAAACGTCAATGTCGAGAACAAGATGTGGTAGGTAGGTTAGGCGGTGATGAGTTTGTGGTGCTAAGTTATTGCCACAGCCGTAGTCAATCTGAACGGTTGGTGGGGCGAATTAAAGCGCGCTTAAGCAACTTAACTATTCAAACGCCTAATGCTCAAATTCCCGTTACGGCGAGTGTAGGCGCAGTGGTAACTGATACGTCGTGCAAGAACTTAGATGCCTTGCTCCAAGAGGCGGACATCCTGATGTATGAACAAAAGAAAGCGCGCCACACTGAAGTATCACAACCCATCTAATACCATCCAATATAAATAGGGCGCTGACTCAATGATACTGGCTTAATGAGCTCTTGCTAATTGAACCGGCCTATTGAACTGGTTTATTGAACTGGCTTAGTCAAGTAATACAATGGTGTTTCACATTGGGCTTATACATCTTTAAGCATTTTCGCTAACATCAAAAGCGGTAACCCAACAATTGAATGTCTTTTGCGAAGTGGTTATCCACTAAGCGCTTCAGTTCGTCCGTGTAATACGCTTGATAGCTGCCTCTATCTGTCGCTTTACGTTTATGGGGAAGTGTTGACGGGGGAATAGACAAGTGCGAACAGATAGCATCAAAATCTTCCTGTAAATTTTCGTAGCGACCAATAAAATCAGTCAGCAAATTTCCATGTAAATCCACAAGGTAATCGCTTTGCAATTGCAGCGATGTGTCTATGTGGTATTGATATGGACGCTCAGGGTTGAATTTCCATCGCATAAAGCGCTCGAAGGTATCATGACCTTCCATCACCTGAGGCCGTTCGCGTTTAATGTGATGATAGGAGCTTACCTGCAAGTCCCAAGGGTTTCTCACCACCGAAAACTTGTACAACCCATTAAAGTATTCTTCGGGGAGCATTTCTTTTGCCGCAATAATGCGAGAATGCCGAGGAAAGCGGCTACCAATCTTATGCCCACAAAACTGACTCATTTTATTACTGATAAACTGTGCTACGGCATAGCGGTGTCCCCAGCGATACTGTGACAGCGCCTCACGAATACTTGTACCACCAGTTTTAGCAATGTGTACAAAGAGAAACTGTTTACTGTGGGAAAGTAGCACCGGATATTATCCTTGTTAAAGCCGATATAGGTATCAATACAGTGTGGCCGTTAATTGTGACAACCATATGGATATCTGAGTCATACTTAGTAGTGAATAAACGCTACTACGTGATGAAAATGGATGGCTTTTGCTTTTTGTTGGTTGAGAGTAAAGCTATGATAAAATACCGTTAAATGAAGCTTCAACAAGTTAAATGCGGCGCAGAATATTCGCTATGCAAATGGCTTCAATCAGTACACCCTAGTACCACTGATGACAGCACAAAAATGGAAATTAAGAGTAAATGGTAGAGCAGAGTTATTATATTGGTGTGGATGGCGGCGGTACTCACTGCAGAGTGCAGTTAGAGGATGAGCACGGCAACGTATTAAGCTACGCCGACGCTGGTTCTGCCAATATTATGACCAATGCTGCTGCCGCAATGCAGTCAATTATCGATGCTAGTGAAAAAGCCATTAGCGCAATAAAGCCCATTAGCGTAGTAGATAAGCCCATTAGCGCAGTAGATAAGCCCAGTAGCGCGACAAATAAACCTACTAACCCAGCAGTCAAGCTCAGCCAAATACACCTTGCCGCAGGACTTGCTGGTGCGAATATTCCCAGCGCATTAAATCAGTTTTTAAGTTTACACCACCCCTTCAAAAGCGTAACCGTCATCAGTGATTTACATGCCGCCTGTCTTGGCGCTCATAACGGCTATGCCGGTGCATTAATTATTTGCGGCACTGGATCGGCGGCTACAGTTTTTACTGGCACTGGTACCAGTACTAATTCGCACAATTTTAAAGACAAAGGCGGTTATGGGCTTCCAATCAGCGACAATGCTAGTGGCGGTTGGTTAGGCCTTGAGGCGGTTAAACACAGCTTGTTGGTGTTTGATGAACTTATTCCTCATAGCCTCTTGTTTGCATCTATTTGCGATAATTTAGCCGTATCAAACCCACAACAGTTGGTCACAAAAGTGGCGGGGTTTAAAGGAAGAGAGTTTGGTGCATTGGCCCCCAGTGTGGTGGCAGCCTATAAAAAAGGTTGCGCCGCAGCCGGGGCACTTATTCAACAAGGGGCTAGCTACCTCAACGATGTTGGTCAAACACTTACCTGCAAGGCACCTAATGAAAAAACATTCACCAATAATCAGGATTTGCCCCTTTGCTTAGTCGGTGGGCTAAGTCATGTGTATCAGCCGTTATTAAGTGCTGATCTTCAAACTAGGCTTATTGAACCCAAATCGTCACCTCAAGCAGGGGCTATTCAATACGCAAAACAACAGGTAGCACTGGCTTAATGCAAACAATTACCTCAGACAAAGTACTGACACCCGCAGGCATTCAGTTTAATAAAACCCTATGTATAGAACAGGGCGTGATCCAACGCATTCAAGATGCCACAAAGGAAGAGCTTGCAGAAAAGTACGCAGGTACGCTTATTCCTGGGTATATAGACACACAGGTAAATGGTGGCGGGGGGATACTGTTTAATCATACGCCCACGTACGATGCACTAAAAACCATGGCGAATGCGCATTTGCAGTTCGGCACTACCAGTATGTTGCCTACACTCATTACCGATAATGTGACCACTATGGCTAACGCCGCCGATGCGGTAAGTGAAGCCATTGCCAATAATCATCCAAATATTGAAGGTATTCATTATGAGGGGCCTTTTTTAAGTACTGCGAAAAAAGGCGTGCATGAAGAAAGCTTTATTCGTACGCCACATGATAGTGAGCTGGCGACCTTGTGCAGAAAGGATATTGGCAAGGTACTGTTAACGGTGGCCCCTGAAAGTGTGAGCCCCAGTTTTATTAAAGAAATGGTGGCAGAAGGGGTAGTGGTTGCATTAGGGCACACCAATGCTAGCTTTGAACAAGTAAGCGATGCACTTAACGCTGGGGCGAGTGGTTTCACCCATTTGTATAATGCAATGTCAGCGTTTACCTCTCGGGCGCCAGGTGCTGTGGGCGCAGCATTGTTGTTTGATAGTGCGTATTGTGGGTTAATTGTGGATCACCATCACGTACACCCTAAAAGTGCTGAGTTGGCCATAAAGGTTAAAGGTAAAGAAAAGATAATGTTGGTGACCGATGCCATGGCGCATGTGGGGAGCAACCTAGACACGCTGGCTTTTTTCAAGACAGAAATTAAGCGCAGTGGCAGTAAACTCACCACCCCTGATGGCACATTGGCCGGTTCATGCTTAGATATGCATGGGGCTGTGGCAAATACTTGTCATGATTTAGGCGTAAGCTTAACCCAAGCAAGTGCAATGGCAAGTAGTACGCCTGCAAACTTCATGGGAATGCAGCATAAACTAGGCAGTCTCGCAGCAGGGCAGTATGCTAATGTGTTATTAGTGGATGATAATATAAAGTTAGCCAATATTTGGGTAAAAGGAAGGCTTCAATAACCCAAGCTTCAAGCGTATATTACCCTAAAGTGCTGTGGATCAGCGTTCTGAGACTGCCTTCTCGGTGATTCAAAAATATTGAATTTTCTGGAGCGTAACATGACCTACCGCGTTGCAATTGCCATATCAGGCGCCGTTTCTTTGGGCTCTTATGAAGCGGGTACGCTTTATGAAATTATTAAAGCGCTAAAAGAACATAACGAAAACCCTGCCAACCCAAAAATTGAAATAGATGTGCTTACTGGCGCTAGTGCTGGTGGCATGACCGCCGCAATGATAGCGCAGAAACTCTTATATGATGGCGACGCCTTATCGGGCGAAAATACCAATGTGGGTTACGAAGCATGGGTGAAGTCGGTTGATATAAACGGGTTATTAACGCCTTTACCCGGCGACAATGCCAAAAACTCACTGCTCTCGAATGGCTTTGTAAAAACCATTGCTGATAAGCTGATTAATAGCCGGTACGTAGAATCATCAGTACCTAACTCTCCACCAGCACAAGCAGAAACACCGCTAGTTCAAACGCCCCACATTGCCAGCGCTACCTCTATCAGGTTAGGGCTGGCCATGTCTAACCTCAATGGCGTCGATTATGAAGTAGATACGTTTGCTTATTTAACGGAAACCTTGGGGCAAGGAAAGTTCACCCAAACGCGCCATCAAGACCGGTATACCGCTACGCTGGACAACACAACCGATAACCAGGCTATTTGGAACGAGATTAGTTCCGCGGCACGAGGATGTGGTGCCTTCCCAGTAGCGTTCTCGCCGGTGTCACTCTCCCGAAGTTGGCTACATGGCGATTACAGCGGTCGAGGCGCTGTAAAATTTGAAGACAGTATCTTTAGCTTTATGGATGGTGGGGCGTTTAATAATTACCCTTTAGGTATGGCTGTATCATTGGCTGAACAAAACGATACAAACTATACCGATTATGAAAACCGCTTTTACTTTTACATTTCACCCAACCCTAGGGAGAGTGCTGCCAATCCAGAATTTGATGCAACAACAGCATCCTTTGCACAAAGTGCCAAGCAAATGCTCAATAGCGTGTACCTTCAAAGCGGGTTTCAAGAATGGTTATTGCAAGAGCAAGACAATGAAAAGGTGCTTAGGCTAGATCATCAAGCCGACACCTTACGAGAAAAACTGTATAGCGCGACCAGCGAAGAGGTGTTCGCAGAGCAAGCCATTATAGATTCAATGATCGCCGTGGTGTATGGTGGAAATACTGTTGAATATGCCGCCGATATTGCCCGGCTCGCTACTCAATATCGTGTTGATGTTGCAGAAAAACCACTTCCACCAAGTCACTTTAAGCTATGGGTAGACACCATTGCGTTGTTAGAGCATGCCGCGGGGTTAGGCCCAACCAATTTAAAAACCATTTATACCATTACCGCCAAAAAAGACGAGCTTAGTGGTGAGTTGCTAGGTGCATTTTTAGGCTTCTTTGATGAACGCTTTCGCCAATATGATTACGAACGGGGCAGGTTAAATGCCATGCTGACCATTAATGGTATTTTAGATAAGCAGCGCGATGAAGGCGTAATTCAAAAACAATTACCACTGAACATTGAAAAGCGTGATCATCACAGTATTCAGCAGTTTTTAGATTCATCGCATTTAAATCATGCGTCTATGGCTGATGTGAAATACGAAAATAGAGAGCTGGCGTACAAGCGAGTTAAAGCGCGCTTTTTTGCATTTACGAAAGACGCCGGTATAGCAAGTATTGCCCGATTTTTCGCATGGAATTGTATTGTTAGAAAAACAGTAAAAAAGGTGTTGGTGTTGTAGTGTTTAAAGCCTCCCATATTAAAAAGTCCCCTATATTAAAAAGCCCAGCAAGGTAAATTTACCATGCTGGGCTTTAGCAATAACATTGGCTACTTTAAAGGCTACTTGCCTTCGCTATGCGCCAAGAACTCTTCGTAGTTACCTTCAAAGTGGTTAAGCTTGTTATCTTTTATTTCGATAATCTGCGTGGCCAGTGATGACACAAACTCGCGGTCGTGACTTACAAAAATAACCGTGCCGTCGAATTTATAAAGGCCATTGTTCAGCGCTTCAATAGATTCCATATCTAAGTGGTTGGTAGGCTCGTCCATTACCAATACGTTGATGTCTTGTAGCATCAGCTTACCGAACAACAAGCGGTTCTTCTCACCACCAGAACATACTGCAACTTTCTTGTTAAAGTCGTCTGAGCTAAACAATAAGCGGCCTAACATGCCACGAACTTGCAAGTCGTCATGCTTAGGCAAGCGCCACTGGCTCATCCAATCAAACAAGCTTAAATCGCAGTCAAAATCTTTGGTGCTATCTTGTGGAATATAACCAATAGCGGCATTTTCAGCCCACTTTATCGTACCGTGCTCAGGTGATAATTCATCAACTAAACATTTTAAGAGGGTAGTTTTACCCGCGCCGTTTTCACCAATGATAGCAAGGCGAGAGCCTGCTTCTAACAATAAGTTAGCGTTGTTAAATAACGGAAGGTCTGGGTAGCCATGACCTACATCTTCTAGCGTAATGGCTAAGCGATGCAGTTTCTTGTGCTGTTCAAACACAATATAAGGCTTGCGGCGGCTAGAAGATTTAACTTCAGCTAGCTCAATTTTTTCCAAGCGCTTAGCACGAGAGGTCGCCTGCTTCGCTTTAGAGGCGTTAGCAGAGAAACGCGCTACGAAGCCTTGAAGTTCTTCAATTTCAGCAGATTTCTTTGCGTTCTCATTAAGTAACTGCTCTTGAACCAACATTGATGCTTCAATGAACGCATCATAGTTGCCTGGATAAACACGTAATTCGCCGTAATCGATATCAGCCATGTGAGTACATACTGAGTTTAAGAAGTGGCGGTCATGCGAGATAATCAGCATGGTGGATTTACGTTTATTTAGCTCATCGGCTAACCACGTAATGGTGTAAATATCCAAGTTGTTGGTCGGTTCGTCGAGAAGCAAAATGTCTGGGTCGGCAAACAAAGCTTGGGCCAATAAAACACGTACTTTTTTACCTGGCGCCACTTCTTTCATTAAACCAAAATGGTAGTGTTCTTCAATACCTGCTGCGTTCAGGATGTCGCCAGCGCGGGCTTCTGCGGTGTAGCCATCCATTTCAGCAAATTGGGTTTCTAAGTCGGCCACGCGCATGCCGTCTTCTTCACTCATATCTAGCTTGCTGTATATTTCGTCACGCTCTTTTTTGACTTCCCACAATTCACGGTCGCCCATAATAACGGCATCAACTACGCTGAATTCTTCGAAGGCGAATTGGTCTTGGCTTAAGATACCGAGTTTGGTACCTGGCGCCATAGACACGTTACCGGCACTTGGCGTTAACTTACCGCTCAAAATTTTCATGAAGGTAGACTTGCCGCAACCGTTTGCGCCAATAAGGCCATAGCGGTTGCCGTTACCAAATTTGGCAGAGATATTTTCAAACAAGGGTGCAGAACCAAACTGCATGGTGATATTGGCGGTGGTAATCAAAACAGGTATCCAGCGGGTAAATCAGAAGAAAAGATAGCTTGGTAGTTAACGCAAAAAAATGCGTTTTGTACGAGTAAGCTTTGGGCGCGCACTATAAGGAATAACGGCCGCTGTGTCGAGGAAATTTTGAGCTATTGGCTGTATCTTCACAAATTTGTAGTGAATCAATAAGCAATTAAAGCGGGACGCAACAGAGATATCAATGGCTCGTGCCCTTATAATCTTTTGGGAGTAGGTTGCGTGTATTGTCGATACTATGAAACTTTAGAAAAATTGCTACGGCGTATGACTTAGCGAAAAGGGGGTAATATGACTTACCCCCTAACGCTAAGGATACTAAGAATGCTAAGAATGTATTTTAGCCAAAAATAACCTCAGGCTAAAACGCATGTGGACTCACTTTGTATTAATTGTCGTCTACTTCCACATAAATGTCTTCGCGTTCAACATCAACCGTGGGTTCGGGTTGTTTTACCGCTACTTCAGGATCATCCTGTTTAACATCAACCGCTGGTTTCCCCGATTTCACGTTTACTTTAGGCTTTGCCTGCGAAACCGTAACTTCCGGTTCTGGCTGTTGAATAGAGATATCAGGATCGTTTGTGGTAATCGATACCTCAGGTTTAGGTTGTGTCACCGTAATTTGAGCCGGTTTTTGATTGATGGTAACTATTGCCGGTTTCTGAGTTACAGAAACTTTATCACCCTTTCGTTCAGTAGATTTGGTTTGGCTTTCTGTCATATAAGCTTGTAGCTCATCTTTATCTAGTTCGCCGTTTTTGTTCACATCGTACTGCTGGATTACGGCGTCATAGTTTGTCTTTTGCTTTTCAGCAGAAGCCATCTCTTGAGCAAAAATTGAAGGTGACGTAGCTACTAGCGTGAGTGCTAGAGCGGTATTTAATTTATTGAATTTCATAATATATGTCCTCTTAAGCTGTAAAAGTTGTCTTTAAATAAGCTATTAAATTATTCACCGCTTAAAAAGTCTTCAATGGTTTGGCCTTTTTGTTGGATAGAAACAAACTGACTATCTGAATATTCAGGCAACTGCTCTACCTTCTTTTCAGAACTCCATACAATTTCATCATTTTCCAGAGATACTTCACTCAACGGGAGCACGCTTTTACGAGAGCCTACGCCCATTACACCGCCGCTTTCCACTACCAGCGCCAGCTCTTCGTTTTGGTTACTTTTAACCACCTCTTCTATAGAACCGACTTCTTCGCCATTGGGCCCAACAATGTCTTTGTCTTCTAGCTCTTGAACAGTTAAATGCTTGACATAAGCGGCATCACTGTCTTTGCGAATATCGCCGTTTTCGTCCCGTCTAACGATATTTATTTCAGGCTCACTTTTCTCTATGACTATTTCTGGTTCTGCTTGGTTTACGGTCACTTGTGGTTCAGCGGTTTCCACGCTAACTTGCGGCTCAGCCTGAACTACTTCAACTTCAGGCTGTTGCTGTTGAATTCGAATTTCAGGGTCTTGGTATTCTACATCGACCTTCGCTTGGCCTACCGCAACATCGACTTCTGGATCTTTTTGATTTACGTCTACAGATGGCGCTGGTTGAGTAACTTCAACATCAGTCTTACCCTTCACAACTTCTATTTCGGAATTTGTAGCCTCGTTATATTCCTGAGCAGATACGTAAAATGCGCTACCACCTAGGGTTAACGCAATAACACTGGCGATTACAGTAGGCTTTGAAAAAATTGACTGTCTATTTCGATTGTTCATTAGATTGTTCCTTCTGATGTTAAATTTAACTACCTTTAAAATCTTGTCTACATCGTTAAGACAAATTAGATGAAGCAACCTAGTTAAAGCAACTTGCATACCTAGGGAAATGCAACACCAATTACTTGGCGCTTTTCTTATCTTAAAATCAGGGTTAAGTTATTTTTTTACAAAGCTTTTTGTAAATATGTGATTTTTTAAATAAGGTTTTTTTTACTTTTTAATAGCGTTGAAGTTTATTTTAATTCTTAACTTTTATTATATTTAATGTGTAAATTATTTGCAGCGAGTTGAAATATAATCACGCTAATTATTATTTTATTTAAAGTGTGATTTTTGGTTTTTCTTGGTTTGTATAAAAGATATTTAGAGTGGCCATGATGTTGTCAAAAAAAGAAGTGGGATAGGGTGATTTTTATAAGCTAGCTATATTGGTTTAAATTTGCGGAATTATTACAGTAAAGAAATGTAAACTTTTCATAAAGGCCATCTTTAATTCATACTCGGTCATATTTTTTCTAGCTTGCTCACTTTCACCTTCTATCGTTAAAACGTTAATACAAAGGCGTTAAACAATAGCTTACAGACTAATTTTCGGAAGTTTTAAAGGCTCTTAGCCGCTCTGGTATTGAATTTGCTGACCCATGAATGGACAACATTGCATTTTCTTTCACTAGATCTTCTCTCATTGGAATAAGGATTCACCATGCGCAAAATCTGTTTGTTACTTCTCACCTCTGTACTCTCAGTGTTACCTGGGTTAGCGACAGCTCAAACTATCGTTGCAAGCTCTCCTACATCACTTTCTGGTCACTTTTTTGTAAGCGTTATTGCTGGCGTTGTTATTGCAGTGGGGATTCAGTTTCTACTAAGCAATTTAGCCATCGCTTCAGGTATTAGTGCTATTGGAGATGTTCAGGACACCAGCGATAGCAGTAGCGCTAGCGACTCGTCTTATTCAACGAAAAAGGCAGGCCAGAAGCTTTCAGCAGCGTTAGGTATCTTTACTATCGTAACTATGTCGATTTCGCTTTTCATCGCCACTTACCTTGCTATTGAATTAAGCTTAGTAAGTACAGTACTAAATGGCGCAATTCTAGGCGTAGTGGTATGGGCGCTATTTTTTATAACGGCAGTTGTTGTAGATATCAAACTAACCACTGCAGTGTGTGGAAACCTTTTAAGTTTTCTTCGTAAAGGTATAGCCGGAGCCAGTGATACCGTTATCAGTGGATTTGCGAAAAGCGAACAAGCTAAAGCGCAAAGCTTCGCAAAGGAAACCGTGAAAGCTATTCACGAAGAGGTAAGAAGTGAATTTAATACGTCAGATTTTGATAAAAAGGTAAAGCAATATATAGACAGAGCAACACAATCTCAGTTCTCAGCTAAAGATTTACGCAAAGAAATGGAAAAGCTGATTAATGAAATTGAAGTGGAAGAAAAGTTAGAGATGAATGACTCTAATACGCTTCGTAAGCTCATTTTAGATATTGCTAGTAATAGACCTTCTTTGGATGAAGACCAAAAGAAAAAAGTTGCTTCAACATACGATGATATTAAAGGTGCTATTAGTAATAACAGTTCTAATCAAGATAGAGCAACCGACGCGTTTGATAAACTTTCACCGGGTGATGAAGAAAAAGGGCGCCAATATCGCGCTAAGTTTTCATCATATTTAGATGAATCTGATCAAGAAGAAATTACCCCTGAGAAACTTCAGGAAGATATGAATGCTATTTTTGATAACCCCAAAAATGCGCAGCGAATCATTTCAAATAGAGCATCTAAATTAGATAGAAATACATTAAAAGCGCTTATTGAAAGCCACCCTAAAATGGACTCATCAAAAACTGAAAAGCTAATAAGCACTTACGACAAAGTAGTGGCTAAATTTCAAAGTAATGAAGATTCATACGAAGAACAGGTTGATAATCTTCCTGCTAAGCGTAGCCAGTTAGAGCAGCGTATTCAAAAGTGGTTTGATAGCTTAGATAGACCCGAACTTGCGTATCGCAATTTGAAATCTGACTTCATGGATATGCTGGACAATCCAACCGATGCGCCAGAAATCGCACTTAGCAGAATGAAGAAGATGGATGAAAGATCGCTTCGCGCATTGTTGACCAACAATGACCGCTTATCGAATGAAGACATTGACGAGTATATTGCCAAGTACAATGAGGCACGCGAAGAGCTGATCACTAAGTTGGAATCGATGAAAGATGAAATCGATAGCCGTGTAACACAAATGAAGGACATGGCATTGCGTGAAACGGAAGCGGTAAGAGCAACTGCAGCATCGGCAGCGTGGTGGTTATTTGCAAGTGCGCTAGTTTCACTTGCATCTGCAACAGTAGCAGGCGCTATTGCAACGAACCTCATCTAATACGTCACTAACCTAGTACGATCAAAAGCGTTTACCGAAAGGTAAACGCTTTTTATTGTGTATTAGGCAATTACTTAGCGCTTTGCATTCTTTAAGTCTACTTAGAGCCTACTTAAAGCCTTATATGGCATTAATACCTTTCACGATATTTTCACCTAATTTCACACAACAAGCCGGTTATGCTGACAAGCGCTGTTTTTCGAACTGTGTAGCGCTGTGCTGTATATGTGCCGAATTAGGTATTATGTCGCGGCTCAAATCATCATTACTCGTATCGAAAGATGTATCGCCAATCGGTAAATTCAGTTCGCCATGTTCAAATAAATAATCTCGTCCTGCATCAACGCCTATTTTATAGTCGTGGCGAAGATCGCTATCCGCACTGCCCAGTAATTTACTGTGTAATTTAGTGCCTGCAAAAATTTGAATAATTTCCACATCCGCTGGTGGATTAGCAATAAACGCTAACTCTTGCTTGTACGCTTGTTCATGCTGAACCAGGTAGTTAATTGTTTTTGGGCAATGTCCCGTTGCGCACACCAGTGATTTTAATTTGTGAAGCCATGCTGATTGAGCTTGAAAATTCACATCGCCAGTACGAATAACCACGATTTTTCTGGCACCCCGTTCGTAAGCTTCACGGACAGGCAAGGGGGCTCCTAAGCCGCCATCTAAATAATAATCTGATTCAGGTTGTGCTTGAGGAAGCGAATTCGCTTTGTTCTCGCTAACCGAAACCGCGTTGTATTCAGTAGTAAGCTTTACGCCTTGTTTGTATAAAAAGGGTAGAGCGCTAGAGGCTTTCAATAGTTCACGCCATTGATTACCACTGCCTTTGGGGCTTAAAAAATAAGGCTTACGATCACGAGAATTTGTGGCGGTAATTAACAACTCTCTATTGCCTAAGCTTTCTTTCGCGGCCTTGAAATCTAAAATGCGGTTCGCTTCTTTCGTTTTCTCAAAATACCAATCCAAATCGACAATATGTTTGCCCATTAAGCCGCGGCCTAATTGGAAGAATCGCTTATGCCGAGACAAGCCACGAATTAAACGTTTCGCATAACCCTTCTGGCGGGCTAAAAAACTGGTTAAGTTTTGTGAGCCCGCAGACGTGCCAATGAACATGTCAAAAGGGTCGTAACCTGCTTCAAGCCAAGCATCTAATACGCCAGCGGTAAAGATCCCTCGCTGCCCACCACCTTCAGCGATAAGCGCAAGTTTAGGGCGCTTGGTGGCATAAAGAGGAAAGGACGTGGGCGCAGCAGAGGAATTCATTTCGTTGACCTGTTTATTAAATCTGTTGAGTTGATTTAAACAAGTATAAAGACAACTTTACTGTGGCGAAAATTGAAAGAATGAATCGGTGTGATAGGAAAAAACTGAAGTTCAACCTATGGTGCATTAAATGCCCCGGCGTAAGCCGTTATAAGGGGGGAAGTGCAGCAGGCCTGCCTAAGCGCCTGAATACGGGTTAGCGGAGCCAATCGATTAAAATTAGGGGATCTTAGAATTTTTACTAGTGAACTAAAATTCACTTAACAATGTAGAAATCTTAATGTTTATAGAATCTACGAAGTGAAAGGGAATACCTATGAATTACATGTCTAAACTATTAGTTGGCGCTACTGCTGCTCTGGTTGTTACTACAGGTACGGTTCAAGCTGAAGCTGTTTCTTCTCAGAACGTTATGCAGGCACAAGCTCACGCTTTCAATAAACAACAACTCATCGACATGGTCAGCCGCGCCGATGTGCAGGAAAAATTGGTAAGTCTAGGTGTCTCACAAAACGATGCTATTTCTCGTATAAACGGTATGACGAATAGCGAAATTTCACAGCTCAATAGCCAATTAAACGACGCACCTGCTGGCGGTGTAGTTGGAGCGGTGTTAACCGTACTCGCTATTATTGCCATATTAGATTTAGTGGGAGTCACAGATGTGTACCCATTCATTCGCCCAATCAATAGCTAAGATGCGCTCAAGTATCTTTATGAAAGCCTGCTTTTTTGCAGGCTTTTTGCTGTTAATGGGGTGCCAAGGTACTCCTCAAGCAGACCGGCTGGCACAGCAGGCTCCAACTGGATTACCCGAAAGTCATCTTATAGAAAGTGTGCCATTCTATGCGCAGGAGCAATATTTTTGTGGCCCCACTACGCTATCAGAAGTATTTGAATATTACGGGCACAGTATTAGTGCGAATGAGATAGCCCCCCAAATATTTATTCCTGATAAAGAAGGAAGCTTACAGCTAGAAATGATTACGGCAACGCGCCAGTATGATTTTTTACCTTATGCCGAACGGGGTACGCTGACTAAATTAATGCAGTTAGTGAGTAGTGATATACCTGTCATTGTATTTCAAAATTTATCTATTCAACTGCTACCCCAATGGCACTACGCGGTAGTGACAGGTTTCGATTTAACCACTCGCACCATGACCTTGCATACGGGCTTAACGCCCAATCACACCATGTCCTTCGAACTATTTGAAAAAACATGGGGAAGAGGAAATTATTGGCTATTAGCGCCAGTTCCTCCAAATAAAATCAGCGATAAGATGAATTCGTTTACTTACATTAGTGCTGCTTACGATATGTTAGAGGTGGGAAAGGACGAGCAAGCTATTGCCTTTTTAGGAACTGCTACAAAGCAGTGGCCCAATCAATGGTTAGCTTATTTTTTGTTGGGGAATTACTATTTAGATGAACAACCAGAGAAAGCGGTGAAATGGTTTGAAGAGGGCTATCAAGTAGGTCAAAGTCAGGCGGCTTATATAAACAACTATGCTTACGCCCTTGCTAGTAATGGAAATCTAGCCAAAGCTCAGATACTGATTGAAGAAGCCCTATTGCGGTTTCCTAACGACGATAATGTTAAGAAAACCGCGTTAACTATAAAAGCAGCTGAGTGATCATTGCAAATAGGTAATCGCGACCTTTAACCGGTAAAGGTTATAAAGATAAGCATATATAAAAACATAGGTTTATGACCTCAATCTTCAATGCATAATCGACCCGGCGGCAGGTATTTCTTCGATTTTTGGTGCGCCATCGTGGTTACTCAACTCGCTAGCTTCTTCAACGAGTGCAGTCATCGCGTTAATGATATCAAGAAAGTTGGATAGCTGGTCTTGTGACAAATCATTAGATAGTGTTTCAATTTTACTGATAAGTTGTTTGGTTGGTAGCCGCATAGTGTCAAAATCTCGTTGTTCAGTGCGTATTAGGCACTCATTTATTTAATACCTGACCCTGAACTTACAAATAGCTTGCCAACTTTTTTTGACGCTAAACTCAGCATATTAAATGCGTCATTAATACTGAAATAAAAAAGCCAGCTAAATGCAGCTGGCTTTGTCCTGATGAATATATTTATTTAAAAATTAGAAGGTATACTTCACGCCTACCTTAATTCGCCATGTAGATTGCTCTTCATCAAACGAGTCATAGTTGCTGGTGTCTGTGCCGCCGTAAGCCTCAGAATAAACATATTGGCCCGCATCGTTGATGTCGTAATCAAACAGTATTTGCTGAGGATAAGTCATTTCATACACTTTACCCCAGTCACTGTTTAACAGGTTCGCAAAGTTATCGATATTCAAATAAATACGACCTTTGTGGCCTTCAACAAACCCTGGAATTTCTTGCGAAATAGCTAAATCTACTGTGGTGATCCAAGGTTGAGTGGACGAGTACTTTCCAACATATCCGCCAGCGCTTCCAGCGACACCTGCTTGCTCAGCAATCGCCATAATTTCGTCGTAGCTAAGGCCATTGTCGAAATCTATCGCCGTATCGTTGGCGCCAGAAGGGATATAAGGAAGATACACGTCTGAATCATCAAACGCAGTTTGATCGCCCAAACCGCCGCTTTGATATGAACCTAGTACCCAAGAGAAAGGCTGACCAGAGCGACGTTCAAAGAATAAGTTGAAGTTAGTGCTATAACCTTCAAAATACTCATGAGTGTAACCAAGGTTCACTAAAAAACGGTGTTTGGTTTCATAGTAAGCGGTGCCCACGGTAGGGTCGTTACGATTAACCGTTACTTCATACTGGTAGTTCGACTCTGCCGTTGAGCTTGTACCTGGGTTAACCTCAGTAATATCTTGGTGGGTATAGGATGTATTTAGGCTTATGCCGTTATCCCATTGTTTAGCTAACGCAGTGGTAAACAGAATGCTACGGCCGCCGTCATCCGAGTTGGTTAATTGAATATCATAGTTGTCTTCATATTCAGTGCCGTCGTAAACATTGTCCCAAATAATACGGCCATCTGGAGTACTGTTACCATTATCGATACGAGATAAGTCTTCCCAATAAGCCGCATTTTCGCGGTCAACGTAGGTTAACTCAGTTGTCCACGCGAAGTTGTCGCCCAAGGTAGGTATATCAAAGGTATAGTCGGCCGCAATTTGATAGCGCCAGTCAGAGGGCAGTTCAAAATCTGGATCGATTGAGTTCGTGCTTCCCGCACCTTGCATTAACGCACTTTGGGCTTCTGTAGGAACTGATGTGAAGTCTACCGAGCTTGTGTCAAGGCTAGAAAAGGTTACTGAGTCGTTGGTTACACCATCGGTGGTGTAAGCGTTAGATATCCAAACCAGTGGCATACCACCGTAGAAGGGCCAGCACCACCACGAAGGGTTAAGTCGTCGTTGATATCCCAATTAAAGCTGACGCGTGGAAGGAAAATATCGAAGCCATCGAGGTTTTCAGTATTCGCAAAGCCATAGGTGCTAGCGAAGTTGCTATTTAATTGTGGTGAGTCTTCAACGGTAAGGTACTCGTAGCGAAGGCCTGCGGTTACCGTAAAGTCGTCAAACACTTCATAAGTAGCATCACCGTAAAGTGAGTAAACCGTACTTTCAACGTCATAGGCAAGGTCTTGAACATCATTTGTATACGCGTTGGCATATTCGAAATAAGAGATTTCCTGATTAGCGAATGCCTCAGTATCGTCAAAATACCAAGTGCCTAAAGAATCACGACCATATAGGTTGTAGTTCCACGTGTTTTCTATTTCAGTACCAAACTTATATTCAATATCGCCAGCTAAGTAAGTAGCATGCAATGCAAAGTTCCACACTTCGTTTTCTAGCACATTTGCATGGCGGTTTTCATCTACGCCTGCTACTACGGTGTAGCCACTCTCTGTGCCCGCTGCGGTATCAACGTTTATTTCACCCCAATCAGAAGCCGTGACAGAGGCTTGTTCAAACTCTTTGTAAGAAAGGCTAACTTCTGTTTGAAGGTTATTTGTCCAGTCAGAATAGACATGGGCAGTGTAGTAAGTATTTTTTTGCGCAAGGGTCCAGGTATTCGAAGTTAATAAAATAGTATCTGAATCTTCGTTGTAGTTTTGTGCCGCTGTGTTTTCTTGATAGCTGTAGGTGAAATCGGCACGGTGGTCGTTGTTAATGTTCCAGTCTAATTTAATGAGGTATTTTTCATCTTCGTCTGCATCAGGCGCGCCCGCTATTGAATCTTCAAGGCCGTAGGTATCGCTAAGGGCAGCAATCACGTCTTCTGCCGCGCTTACGAGCTCTGTAGGATAGGCTGAAGAGTTAAAGCCGGTATCGATTTCTTCTTCCCATTTTTCATAGGAGCCAAAGAAGAAAAGTTTGTCTTTTATTAATGGACCACCAAGAGTGAAACCGTAGGACGATTCATCGTTATCGACGTCATATTCCGTGTTGTAAAGTTTGGTGTCTTTTGCGGTGCCAGAGAAAGGCACTTCTTCATAGAATGCCGTACCGTGAAATTCATTGGTACCTGATTTGGTCACCACGTTCACGTTACCACCGCCAAATTTACCTGCGCGGGCGGTAAAGGGCGTAAACTCAACAGACACTTGGCCAATAGCATCTAAAGACACTGGGGGGCGTGACGTAGGGTAACCGTTACTTTGTAGGCCGAAGGTGTCGTTAACGCCTACGCCATCAACGGTGAAAGTATTATATTTCGGGTTAGAGCCGGCAATACTTAATTCTTCACCATCGGCACTTACCACCGCTAACGGGTTTGAACGAACAATATCTTTTATATCTCGGTTAAAGGTAGGCATGTTCTCAATAGCCGATTCACCAAATACTGAATTTGAACCGTTGTTTGAGAAAAAGTCGCGGCTACCGGTTACCGTTACACGCTCTATATCAGAAGTAGTTTCAAGGGCAGCATCAAGTTCGAATGTGTCATTCAGTTCTAAATATACATCTTCGATAACACGGCTTTGGAACTTTTGTGACTCTACGATAATCATATAAGGGCCACCAACACGTAAACCTCGTGCTGAGAATGCGCCTTCTTCATTTACGGTGGTCTCTTTTACCGTTCCTGAAGGTTGATGAATAATAGTAATTGAACTGCCTGCTGCGGGATTACCTTGAGGGCCTAGTATGGTGCCGCGCATAGCTGATGATTGACCAGTGGCTGCAACGGCTGTTGTTGCAACGCCAATAGACAAAGCCACAGCCATCGCGATGCGATTGAACTGAGTTTTATGGTTCATGAATTTCCCGTTCTAAGTAAAGTTTGGTTTAAGTGCTCAGCTAGCCACGCATGCTTATTTGGGCATGTCGTATTACTGTTGCCTGAGGTAGCGCAATTGTTGGCTATTTTTATTTCATCTTTATTTCATTTGTGTAAATCTGAACTTACATAACTCTATGAAATAAAACATTATTTGAGCTTTTATGAGGATGATGAGGCAAGGGCTTTTACGTGTTTTTACACGTTTTACGTGTGCTTACGTAAATGTAGCCTGTAGATGTGTATTTGAAAGAGGTTAGCAATAGAGACAAGAAGACTGTTTAAGATAGTAGGGCGGCGGCGCGCGCAAGTGAGCGCAAGTGAATATTATCGTAGGAGTAAGATATTCTTGGGAAGAATTTTAATACAGATAAGAAATTCAAAGAAGAAATGGTGGCCCCACCCTGACTTGAACAGGGGACCTGCCGATTATGAGGCCCCGTTGGCTAGCTTGTAATCCCTTTATAAGTGCCCATTTTAACGTGGTCATGACCAGCAACTTACCGATATTGTTACCACCTATGAATTGTATGGTGTAACTCAAATTGATTCTTACCAGTTCTGAACTAAACTTTATTGTGGTAGTATAAAGTAGGATTATATCCTTACGAGATTTCTTTCATTGGAGGTAAATTATGGCAATGGTAAAGAAAAGTATCACAGTAACTGATCAACAAGAACAATGGATGCAAGCTCAACTTGCAACTGGAGACTATGCTAGTGACAGCGAGTTATTACGAGATTTGATCAGAAAAGAGCAAATGCGTACAAGCGAAGTTGAAATTATAAGGCAAGAACTGATCAAAGCAGAGCAAAGCGGTTTTAGCTCTCGTTCTCCTGAAGATATTGTTAATGCAGTGATTGCTCGAAAACAAACTAATGGCGAAGTATAGATTAAGCTCTGCTGCCGATCAGGATTTCGAGCTGCTTTTTGAATATGGCATTGATAACTTTGGGTTAGCTCAGGCCAAATCATACGTTGATGGGTTGATTATTCAGTTTCAAAGCATAGCGGAAAACCCGTTGCATTATCAGGCTGTTGCTCATATTCGCAAGGGATATAGACGAAGTGTGTATGGGAAACATGCTATTTACTATGTCGTTTCTAATGACTACGTTGATATCATGCGAATATTAAGAGCTGAAAATCTTAAAACTGCTTTTGAGTTATAAATGTGTCCAGTTCGTTATCAGATAGACTCTTAGAAATTGATAATCAGCTTCAGCGACTCGCTGAAGAAAAAGAGTCGTTGTTAAATGAACGTAATAGTATTCTTGCACAACAAGAAGTCGAGCTAGCCAAACACTTTAACCAACACGTTTCACCTGAAGCTAAAGTCGATTTATTCATTTCTTATTTTAAAGGTCGAAATGACGTTTATCCGTTTCGTTGGGAATCGCAAAATGGTCGAAGTGGTTATTCGCCAGCGTGTTGGAATGAATGGAAACCTAAAGTTTGTAATAAACCACGGATTAGTTGCACAGAATGCTCAAATAAACAATTCAAGCATTATGATGGTCAAGCGATATTTGATCACCTAAAAGGGAATCAAACGATTGGTATTTACCCACTTCTAGAGAATAATACAACCCACATTCTTGCTGCTGATTTTGATAAAGACGATTGGATTCACTCCGTTAAAGCTTTTTCTGAAGCCTGTGATTTTTATAAAGTACCTCACATTATCGAACGCTCTAGAAGCGGCAATGGTGGACATGTATGGATCTTCTTTTCGCAAGCTATTGAAGCAGCCAAAGCTAGAAAGTTGGGTAATGGGCTATTAACGAAAGCGATGGAAATGTACCCTGCGCTCTCATTTACTTGCTTTGATCGTTTGTTTCCGAATCAAGATGTTATGCCAGAAGGTGGCTTTGGTAACTTGATAGCTTGCTGGATGAAATAACGTTAATTGATGAAAAAGCTAATAATGACTTGGCAGACACACCTTGGAAGAAACTCTCTTCTATTGATAATGATGTGATTGCCAATTGCCCAGAAGAAATAACCTTAGTTATTGCAGATCAGATTTATATTCCTATAGATAAACTTCCCGGCAAATTAACATCAAGACTTAAACAGTTAGCAGTATTTTCTAATTCTGAGTTTTATAAACGGCAAGGCCTTCGCTTATCTACTATTGGCATTCCAAGATATATTTGCGCCGCTCATGTTGAAGGTACATTTTTAATTTTACCCAGAGGGTGTTTATCATCTGTAGAAGCTCAATTAACTGAACAAAAAATTGAAATCATTTTCGATGATAAGCGGTTTTCAGGTGACAACCTTGCCAAAGTTAAGTTTACTGGAAAGCTGAAAAGTCAGCAGAATAAGGCGGTTAATGCGTTATTAGAATCATCGGTTGGCATACTGGAAGCTTCTACTGGCTTTGGTAAAACTGTCACGGCACTAGCATTGGTTGCTAAACGTAAAGTAAACACATTGATATTAGTTCACAGTCGGCAACTGGCTGAACAGTGGTTAGAACGTATTAATGTTTTTCTAAAAGATACTGAAGTTGGTTCATTACTTGGTGGTAAGGAAAAGCTGTCGTATCAGGTTGATGTAGCCACATATCAAAGTTTAGTTAGTCGAAACGGCATGGATATAAAGCCATACATTGAAAAATATGGGCAAATTATTGTTGATGAATGCCACCATTTACCAGCATCAAACTATGAAAGCTTGATCAAGTCCAGTCACGCAAAATTCATTCATGGATTCACTGCAACACCAAAACGCCAAGATGGCTTAGAAAAGCTGATGATGTTTCAACTTGGAGATATTGTTTATAAAGGCGTTAAATCAGGTTCAATGCTTAATCAGCAAGTGATAGCACATGAAACAGATACAACGTTTCCTAAGGAGTGGCTAGAGCCTGATACTAAGCCTCATATTTCACAAATTTATAAGCACCTAGTAAACAGTGATTGCAGAAACCAAAAGATCGTCGACGATATTCTCAGTTGTATTGATGATAAACGTGCTGTAATGGTGTTAACCGAAAGAAAAGAGCACATCGAGCTTTTGTCAGCTTTACTAACGAAGAAAGAGCTAATGGTTGTAGAGTTGCATGGTGGAATATCAGCTAAACAGCGGCAAGAGCGTATCGCTATGCTCGAAGAAAATGTAGATCTAAGTAACGATAAACAGGTAATTCTTGCAACGGGTAAGTATGTTGGCGAAGGGTTTGATTTACCATACTTGGATACGTTGTTCATCACCTTACCGATAGCATGGAAGGGTATATTAGCTCAATATGCCGGACGAATAGGACGAGAGTGGAGTAACAAAAATTCAGTTCAGGTTTATGATTACCTCGATACCTTCCCAACACTGAAGCGAATGTTTTCAAAACGTGAAAAGGGATACAAAGCATTGGGTTATGAAATCACATACCGTTAAGGTTGATACTGAAATACTCGAGTAACTTTTTGTATCGTATGCCCAATTTAAAGACGATTAAAAGTCGATAAGGTAAATACTTAAGTATTGATATTCCAGACTTTTGTCGTTAGCTATAAAATGTCGTCAGGCTTTTGGTTTAATAAGAATCGAAGAAAACTTTTTTCTTTGATTTCACAATTTTGGTAGATTGTTAGAATCGTCATGTAATCTTCAATTTTTTTAATGCTTAAGTATTTTAGGTTTTTATTTCTGTGAGTAGCTATAAGCTTAATAGCATGTTCTGCCACAGTATTATTCCAATGAATGTCATTGTGATTAGTAAACTCAAACAATTCATGCCAATACTTTAACAACCTGCTCTGCAGTTTTTTTGTATCAATATTATGGCAGTCTGTTGCAACAATAGTTTTGTGACATAAATGTATTTCTGGCTTAAATCTCTTTAAATACCGTTTGCGAGATTTAGATCTTTCTTCGATATCTCTTACTATTCCAGCTAGTAATTCCGTGAAGTTGCTTGTAATAACCTTTAATGCGGTATCATCAGGGTATCGTAACAATAGGTGGTTCATATCTCTGATCAGATGGATCAGGCAGCGTTGCTTTTTACAATTAAGTCGGTCATACCCCGAATAAAAGTCACTGACAATAACACCTTTAAAGTCCTTGAGTAACTCGAGTAAAAAATCAGAACTTCTGTTTTCCCTATACAAAGTAACAACGTCAACTCCGTTGGAAAGTACCCAACCGTAAATAGTGCCTTCTTCGAGTTTGAATGGCGTTTCGTCTATATAAATTACGTTGGATTCTATGATCTTAGTTAACAGCTTTTTGTATACAGGGCTGAAAAATTTAGCTATATCTTCTTTGTAACCAAAGATCGATGCTCCACTCAGGTTTAAAGAGAACAATTCGCTTAAGTTTTTCTTGATTTGAGCCAGACTTAGTCTGTTGAACATGTACTGGTAAACTATATACGCTTTAACATTAAAGCCGATATGCTGCTTTTGTGTTGGATATGCCGGATCTTGAAATACTGAACCACAAATACACCTGAACTTATTGGTTTTGTATAGGACTACCCAACGCTTGGCACTATTTGCTGTAAATTTTATATCTGTAATTTTTTTGCTTAATTCCCCAATAACCTTTGATTTATTTAGAGAGGCTTTGCAGCTTGGACAGCATTTAGGCGATAGTTCTATTATTTTATTCGGTTTATAGGGCTGTAATTGGTATCCGACTCTAACTTGTTTTTTTATTTTAGGTTGCCGTGTTGAATTGGATACAGACACCTTCTCTTTTTGATAATCAAAATAGGCATGTGCTAATAAATTTTGCATATCATCAATGGCATATTCATCTCGCCAGAAAAGGTTATACGTTTGTTTTTCTAGTTGATTGGGCTTAACTATATCAGAGCTTTGCTTTAACCCTTTTAAAAAGACAGTTAGCTGGCTGAGTGCCATGCAATCTAGCTTGTTATATTCAATAAGAGATTCTTTAATTTCATTGCGGTTATTTGATTGCCAGTCTAAACGTCTTTGAATCGAGTCATAGCCCGTTTTTATTTGAGAGCTCCAACTGAAGCCAAGATAGTTAGTTATATCTTTCAAACTATTGCTAAAAGTTGGAAAAAGCACATGTGTTCTTAATACAGATAAAGTGTTGAAGGAGTTGCTGATAACTTTACTGCAAATGGATTGATAATAATCATCTAGCTTATTTTTTAGTGACTTTAGGTAATCAATTTCATAACTACCGTAGTGAAAAAATACAACGTCTTTAAAGTCAGTAACAAAATCTAAGAATTGTTTTACTATTATCAATTCATCCGATTGTGTATCAGCCCAATAGCTGGCTGAATTTGTGATTCGGCCATTCTCATTACTAATTACAACTAAGCCGAGCAAATATTTGTAGTTCTCGTGAGGTAAACCTTCAATATCGAAAAATATTAAGTTTTTGCTTGAGGGAATTTCAGGGTATTCATTAACAAAAACTTTCGCTTTGCGAATTGCCAGTGCTCGCAGAGGTACCATGTGATTTAAAGTATGGGATTTTTTCTTTTTTGCTCTGTAAGTATAAGAAAGCTGCTCCCAAGTGAAAATTCCCCTGTTGTTAAGCTCACTAATTCGCTTTTCTGAGATGTAAGGTAATAGTGATAAATGTTTGGTGCTTTTTGCTTCTGAATAACATTTTGAAAAATATGGACAGTTATTGCATTCATGTTTGATAAAAACCGGATTCAACTCAGTTTTTTGTAGTAATTGAAGTATTGTTGAATTAGCTCTATTTTTATCAATAAGCTGTTCTGAAATTCTGATTTTAGATACTTTTAGTTCAGTACCAAAAACGATAAAACCGAAAGTGCTAACTGAACAATTCTGTGCTTTTGAAATATTAGACGCTGCTAATGCTAACTCTTGCCTATCAGCTGGTTTAACAGTGAAATGTGGGATAACAATAAGTGGTATTATCAATGAGCTATTAGAGTCGGCTTTAAGATAAAAATCAGGTAGCCCCTCATGCGAATTAGCAGAATATATTTTATGTTGACTGCTATCGTTAATCCTACGATTTAGACGTTGTTCAAAGCATCTAGAGTTTGATTTTATTTTTTGTATGATCGTGAGCTTTGTATGTTCATCATAATCAAACGATTCATCATGCGGTTGCTTCTCGAATAGTAGTTGTGCTTTCCGTTTGCAAGTGAAACTATATCTAAGTGCTTTTCGGCTAAATATTGAGCTCACGTCATAGTCAAATTTTGGATTTGTGGTCAATTAAGTATGGTAAATATTGTCAAAGTACCAACTATCGCTAACAGAACCCCTAATACCTACCTAATGACCTAAACTAACCCTTTGGATTTACAGGGCTTTCCAAGCAAGGCATACTTATACTTTATAAGCACGTTATTTGGAAAGGGAGTTTTATGCCTTCACACATGGGAGTTCAACGCTTCGCTACTTCTAGAAATGCTCAAGCCGAAACCTTTGTAGAATTCGTATTAGAACAATTTTGCAACGATTTGGAATTAAAAGGAATTATTCGCGATCCAATTGAGAAGTGATGGCTGCACCATTGCGGCCATTTCTTAATCTGGAATGCATCTTAGATGGTAGTTTGTGAGGGTTACATTTGTGAACTGCTACTTTTTGCAGGTAGCATAGCTGTTTATTAATTTTATAAGGTTTGAATCTATGCGGTCGAGTAATATGGATGCTAATTCAGGGTAACTTCTGGCGTCTATATTGTTACTGAGCTTGATAAATCTAGGAGTACTTTGTTTTATTGCCGTTTGAGGTGTGAATTTGCAGTCCTTAAAATATTGATTCATTTTTCTGGCACTAGGAACAGTGAAGCCTTTTTCATAAAGAAATTGACTTATTTCTTTGGCATTAGCGGAGTGTCTTGGTTGACCTTGATAAATTTTATCTATTAGAGAAAATGAGACAACGCCGTATCGAATGTAGGGTTCGTGCTCCCAGATTGCTATTGCAATAGCCTTTAGTTCACCGTAAAAATTCTTTAGGTACTTGTTCCTAAGTTCCCAAGATTCAATAGCTCTATCGCTTGGAGACAATGGCGAAGTGTTTTGTTTGGAAAAATAATAGTCTCTTTCATCTTTTGCATTAATGTAGGCTGAGGTAAATCGACTTGCTCCGATAGCTTCAGACGCTTCACACAGTATCGGAGTCAATTCAATACCAGTACTAAATTGACTCAAAACCATATTACATAAATGAATAGCGTGAAGCGCCAAATAACTAGAATCAATGGCAGGCTGTTTAGATGATATGCGCAAAACTGTTTAAGTTAAGAGCAACTAAATTATTTTTTATATCCCTTAAGGTATTTTCATCGAAGTTAATTTTGGTGATTTCCATAAATGACATCATCTATACTTAAGTATTTTTAGTTATATAAAATTCTATATAAAAGTTGAGTTACAGTTTGTTCAATAATACTCGAGTCAGCAGTGGAATCGATAACTTAAGAATTTATTTTTACACGAATTTCGGTTACTAGGGGCGATCCCCAATCAAACGTGGCTACTTTTTAAAATGGAATTTAGGGAAAATAGAGGTGGTCCTAGTTGACCTTGGTCGGGATTGGCGATTTATCTGGTAAAACAGAAAATAGTGAGAAGTTATTCACCATCTAACCCACGTATTTAGTGGAGATGGTGGCCCCACCCTGACTTGAACAGGGGACCTGCCGATTATGAGTTATCTTGGCTTATTGATTTATAAAGGTTTTTTGTATTTTGTTAAAATTTACCTAAATTTCAAATAAATCAATTAAAAACATGGGTTTATGTTGATTTTGTTTGATCGCTGTTTATTTCTTTTGTAGCACATTTGTAGCACAGGGAAGAGGGCTGTGCTACAGTTTTTGTAGCACAGAAATCATAAGCAGATCGGACGGCCATGCCTGAAAAGTTCAAGTTCACCAAAAAAGTTCTCCAAGAAATAACCCCGCAAGAAAAACGTAAGCGTTATTACGACTCGGATGTTGCTGGTCTGGTTTGCGATGTAACACCTGCGGGCAAAAAAGTATTTCGAGTTTACAAGAGGTTAAAGCATCAATCTTCACCGTTAAGTGTAACGTTGGGTTCATTTCCCGAATTAACGATTGAACAGGCGAGACAGTCTGCTCGTGAAACCCTCAATAAAATCGTTAACAAGCAAAACCCAAATACAGAAACTAGAAAGCAGCAAGAAAAGCTAGTAACTATGAAAGAGGTTTTCCTTCACTACAAAAGTAATAAGTCGCTTTCTGACAATACTCTACGTGGATATAACCAAGTGATGGATTGTTACCTTGAAGACTATCGCGAAGAGCCTCTTATTTATTTTGATGAAAATACGGTAAAAAAAGTACATGCGAGCATAACAAAGCGCAGTAAAGCTCAGGCCGACTTAACTATGCGTTTTATTCGAGCACTTTTTAATTTTGCCAAATTCGAATACCGAGACGAAAATGGCGTAAGCCACTTTGAAGAAAATCCAGTTCATATCTTATCGCATCTGCGCGCTTGGCATCATGTGGGAAGAAAGCAGACTTACTTGAATGGACAGCAAATTGGGGCGTTTTTAGATGCAGTAGACGATGTGAGAAACGAAGGCATTGCTACTTCTATGCTGTTCCCTATATCCGTATGTGACTACATTGAGACTGCACTATTTACCGGATTGCGCAAAACAGAGTTAGTTCAATTAAAATGGGAGCAAGTAAATTTAGATGAGCGCAGTTTCTGGGTAGAGAAAACTAAAAACGGTGACCCTTTGAAATTGCCTATATCACCACACTTACAGAGTATTTTCGAGCGCAGAAAAGAATACCAGACTGAAAGCCCTTACGTTTTTAATGCTGTAAACAACGTGGGCAGAATTGTTGAGCCAAAGAAAGTCCTACATAAAGTGAGCGAACGTGGCGAAGTTGTCTTCTCCATGCATGATCTCCGTCGCACTTTTACTACGGTAGCCGAGCGAATTCAAACAGGTACTTATACCTTGAAAAGGTTATTGAATCATAAAACAGGGCGTAATGACGTAACAGCTGGGTACACCGTTCTTACTCCGGAAGAATTACGTGAACCAGCAAAGCGCATTGAAAATAAAATTTTGGAATTAGCGGGGAGGAGGCAGAAAGTGGATGAAGTTAATTCAGGGATGGTGGACATATCCTCTTTAAGTAAGGAAGAAAAGCTAGCGTTGGCTCAGCAGCTCTTATCTCAGGCTATTTGATAAGATAAACATGATACATTGAGGAAATTGCTCTTATATATTTGTAGTGGCTCATATCTAATCTGACACATTGATTTAAAGGTCTCGACTTGCCCTGACAGTCGGCATTAGACAAGGAGCGGACGTTCAACGCCCCAAAAAGGGGCAGTAATTCTTGTGCTAAAATACAGAACGAAGTGACGGAAGCCCAGTTATAATTGTCCCGTTTAATAGGTTCGTAAGCTCATGCTTCTCGAAAGCTAGATATTGTTCCTTTAGAAGTTCTAATAAACTGCTTGATTATTGGTTTATAGGGTGAAAGAGACCCAGTTTCAAAAGCGAGGTTAGAAAGCTTAGTAGAGATAGTCTGAGCATACTCTAAGCAGTCGTATTTGCCATAGTCATCTAACGCGGCTGTTGCAATCAACTCTAGCTCTTTAACATACTTGTCAAAATCTGTTTTTTTACAACGCTGCTTATAAAGCCCATCTGGGTTGCTAGGAATTGGAAACCTTACAGATTGGGCTTGTTTGAAATCAGGCAGTGAAATGATCTCTTGAATACAATAAAGCCGGTGATTCGCAATATTGATAGGTGCTGAATGCATAACTAAATCCCGGTAAGCGCCAAGCTCTTTCAACCAGCCTTCATCGTCCATCCATTCTTTGAGCTTTTTTTCAAAAGAGTTTAACTTGCTATTCTTTTTTAGCGTTTGATACAACCTGCCTGCTGTTGTTACTTCTTTTCCTTCTTCCCTTAGCGCGCCTTTACTAGAATAGTTGTAAATAAACTCTGATAGGTAATCGCGTAAGATACAAGAGTCGAACAGAAATGAATGGAATTTCTGATATACAGTATCGGTAAAGCCATCTTGAAAACGTTGGCCATGATTAGGTTTTGACTTGATACTTAAAGCATTCAACTGGTTTCGGTACGATGACGAGAGATCTTTAAGCCTTAAGTTCAATGAGGTAAGTTGATAAGAAATTCTCTTAGATAAATCATAGCAAATTCCATCTTTGTGTTTAAACGATGCAGTCCCAATCTGAGACCATAACTGTGTTGCATCCCAGTTTGCCCAAATCTTTTGTTGATTGGAGTAGAGCCTCCATTGTGTAGGGGACTCTCCAACTGCCTCACTTTCATGGGTTATAAATTCAATGCCAACAACTTCAAGACCAAGAGTTTTTACTGTCTCTTATACACATCTCCG
>OJFG01000209.1_pt1 | contig 29442 bp, 47 predicted proteins | sample 1594071 | NCBI WGS metagenome assembly OJFG01 (sample SAMN05416818, study PRJEB24817) | seawater metagenome | isolation source: Sea water | place: Canada:Atlantic | collected 2013-07 | reverse complement strand
GTGGGCTCGGAGATGTGTATAAGAGACAGGAATACAGCAGTGATACCAGCTCCCTAAACGATTTCGCCCATCCGACTTTTGAATCGTCAACATTAATAACTGTGTCTGTTCCATGAAACTCCTCTGCGACCTCTGGCAACTTGGTTACGTACTGACGTTCTACTGAATAACCTACCCCTGTTCCACACATGAGGACGTACATCATCTCATCAAAGGCTTTAGGGTGGTCGATAGGTAAGTAGCTACAGTTAAACCCTGCTACGTTGTCACGGTCTAGTGCTTCTCCTGCTGTCATCAACGCTCTCATGCTAGGCATAACGTCTAGATCATAGATAGCCTTAGTAATCTCTGACACATCAAAATCATTGAGGTGGCCTTTGTCAAACCAAAAGTTTACGTAACGGTTTACTGTCTCTTCCCAAGTCTCACGTCGTTGTTCCTCTGGTAGGTAACGTGCGTAGCGTGACTTGTGTATGTACTGTTGGTATGCGTCCATCTATTCTGTTACTCCTAGTGTCTCATTAATGATTGCTTGAGATGCTAACTGTAGTAGCATGTATACTCCGTCAGGGTACTGTTCGTTAGAGGCTACTTCAAACATCTCACCATCCTCAAACATTACCACAACTACCTTAGGCTTTCTGTCCTCCTCTTCCATGATTGAAGCTTTAGCAGCAAACGCCATCAGAAACTCAGCAGTGGTAATCTCTTGTTCCTCTTCTTCTTTCTTGCTTCCAAACTTCCCTTCTACTACGCGCATGGTTCTCTTGACATCTAGGTCTAGTTCGTCATCACTCATGTACTAACTCCTTTATCAACCACTCTAGGTAAACGCGAGCCTTACGTAGATCCTCTACTCCGTTCTTGTACTTGTACCTGTGAATGTACTTGTGTACGTTACCTTCGCAGTAAGCGCGAAACTCGTCACCTAGTTGCTGCTTGATGTAGTCAATGGCCTCGACACCACCTTGATTGTAATGCTCTGGCTTATCAACCACGTCTACCTTGATCCACTTCTTTTGTCCTGCTGGGAGTGCATCCCACTCTTTTGGTGTTGCGTTATCAATACTCATAAACCTCATCCTCTAGTTCCTCTGTAAACTGGTCTAACTTGCGTATGAGTTTGTCCTCAAACCTATCCAGTATTTCTTCAGATGAAATCTGTAGCGCCTCTAGTAGGTCGTCAGGGTCATACAAATGCAAAATCTTCTCCTTAATTTCGTCTAGTGTCAGTGACATAATCAACTAATTCCTTTAATGTGTCTATAGTATACCATAGAATCTCGTGTTTGTCACACCATTGAGCCATTGTATTCTTAGTACTTTTGCTTACTTTCTGGTTAGGCTTCATAAGTATGAAGATAAGTTCTTGATTGCTTCCAAGGCAGTTAGAGATTGAGCGGTACTTCTGGGTGTCTCCTGCTCTAAAGTACCCTTTGCATTCAATGATGTACTGTTTGTCGTTTCTCTCGTACACAAAGTCTGGTGTGTACTTACGTTCGATGCGGTAGTCGATCTGCCACGGCTCATAGCTAAAGCCGTATGGTTGTAACTGTTTCGATACGTCATATTCAAACCCCGATCTAAATTCATTAGGATAAGATTTCTTGGACTTTCGGCTCATTGACCACCTCTGTTAAATAACGTGGGCCGCTTGAATACAGGAAGGTTCTTACTCCTGACCAGCAAGTATGCTTGTAGGGACAATAGGAACAACCGACTGCGAGCTTTTGATTTCCACTTTTGCCATCTGGTACTACTGCGTGACAATGCTCTGGTGCTTCCGGTTGCTCCACTAGCTTTTTTACACGTTCTATATGCTCCTCTATGTCGTAGCTAATTTTCTCGTAGACAGGAGCCTGTGTGTCAGCAGAGTCGTACATCAGGTACGTTAGGTGTCCGTTCTGTTTGTCCATAGCTAACCAGCCAAACTTGGTTTCCCCCTCTGAATGTGCATACCCTTTAATTTGAGCAATGTATCCAAACGGATCATCAAAAGCGAGACTCCCGTCTTTGAATTTTTTAAACCCAAAAGTGGAAGTACTTTTAACATCTGTGACAATACCGTCAATTTTACAATCCATAGAGCCTGAGATACCTGCAACCTGACATTTCTTTTGTTCATCTGTCACCTCGTGTCCTGAGATCCTAGTTAAAAACAGAAGCATCTCTTCGATCAGATGCCCGTACATAAACTTGACGTGTGTGTTAGGTGTCAACTCCTCTTGCACGTCAGAGTTATTCACAGCGTTCCAGAGGTAGCGATCGTCACGGCCAATGTTTGACATTCGCAGCTTACGTCCGTCACGTTTCTCTGTGAACAGGCTAGACATGAGTTTCTTACAGTTCTCCCCAAAGCGGTCTATCTCTTCGTAGAGATCCACGTCCTCTGGTATTTCCTTGGTAGAGACTACTTTATATATGTCTTTTACCAGTGAGTATATTTCGTTCATTGATGGTTCTCCATAAGTTTAGACACATCTTCCTGTGCCTGCTCTGGTGTACACTTGAACCACTCGCCTCTTCGGTCATACGTTTTACCTAGTAAAGTATGTGCCTCTGACTCAGCAGTTCGTCGATCAGCCACAGACCAGCTTGTGAACAAAGAGTAGTCACGAAAGGGTGAAGACGTTTGATATCCGTTGAGTCTGTCTTCTGAGTCTATCGCCATGCCTACCTTAATCCACTCAGGGAAGTTAGGGTTGGTAATGATGTACACCTGTCCCTCACGACTCAGTTCGTATTTCGCTAGACTGTCAAAAGCTGCGTCTGTGAACGTCTTGTATTTTCCGGGCTTGTGCAGGGGGTGAGACTTTGATATGTACTTACCATTCACAAACATCTTGGTCTGGTCACGTTTCCAGACAGACTCAGGGTTATCTTTGTAGTACTTTCCTTCGCCTCTTCGATAGTTCATTACGCTCTCCTTAGTGTGTATCTGCCCAAGTTTGTCCAACTTTATACTCTCCGTCGAGTGGACATCTGAGGTCGAATGATAGACCCGACGCCTTGATGCACTCAACTGCGAGCCACCCAAACTTCTCTGCTTGTTCTGTGACAACCTCCGTTTGAATTTCATCGTGTACGTTCCCCACAAATCTGTAGTCAATCTTGTGCTGGGTAGCGTAGTCATCTAGGAGAACCAAAGCCCTCTTCATAATGATAGCACCAGCGGCCTGTAGCAATGTGTTTAGTGCACTATGTTCTGATCTGACCCAGAGCCTACGTCCGTCGATTCCGACGAGGTAGCCTTTCCTAGACGCTTGTCCAACTCGTTCTCGTAGAGTTTCAAGAGCAGGTGTATTTCGTAGAAAGCGTGTCCTAAGTTTATTGCCATCTCTTGCAGTTCCTCCGACGATGCTTCCGATCTTTGCATCTCCTGCTCCGTAGAGGAAAGCGTAGATGAAAGTCTTTGCCTGAGGTCTTGTTGCAAGTCCCGCAGCAACTTGATTTCTGGTGTGAATATCTTCTCTAAGTAGGACACTAGTAAACTCCTCATCGTCCATGTAGTGAGCTAACATACGTAACTCTAGTCCACTGGCATCAACACCTACCAGCTTACGATCCTCAGGTACTATCCAGCAGTCTCTACACTCCTTACCGTACTGAGAGTTAACTGAAGGAACCTGTGCCATGTTTGGGGTCTGGTGCGTCATACGTCCTGTGACTGCTCCGTTTGTTGTGACCCTACCGTGTACTCTACCGTCCTCTTGTACGTGTTCTAACCAAGACGATACCTGTGCGTACCGCTTCTGAAGTAGTAAGTACTCAAGAACGAGGACAGCCTCCGGTACGTGTTTGTTCTCCTCAAGTGTTTTCTCATCCACTTGCGGCCTACCGCTGGGAGTGAGTTCCGACCATACTGCACCCTTAGCCTCAAGTCTCTCTGCGACCTGTTGGCGTGAGCCGGGATTGAAGATCGTAACCTTATCCTTAAGGCGCTTGCCTGTCTTCTCACTCCACCGCTCCTCAACGATAGGTGGGAACACTGCCTGTAGTTCTTCTTCGATCTCATACATACGCTCCTTGAACCTAGCGCACAACGTGTGACACAGCCGTTGATCCAGTAACCATCCGTTGCGTACCTGTTCCTGTATGACCCACTGTACCTCGTGTTCTAGATCAATGCACTGTTGCGAGAAGTCTGACAGTTCAACCATAAGTCTCTTGTACACTTCCTGTGTAACCTCAGTGTCCCTGATGCAGTAGTCGATCATAGCCGGTGTCAACTGTGACCAATCCTCGTGATCTCCCTTAGCGTATCCTAGGATGTTTCCCCAGTTCCGCAGCGAGTGACCACCAGACCTACTAGGCTCTGCTAGTCTAGACAGTACTAGAGTGTCAGTGACCATGCTCCTAGCAAAAGTAAAGTTCCAAAGACGCTCGACCACAGGAACATCAAAGCCAATTCCGTTGTGGAATACGAACGTAACCGGCGCTTTACGCGATACATACTGTTTGAAATCTTGCTCATTACATATTACCTCGCTCTCTCCGTTGTGTAGACAGACAGCACACCAGATAACACTTGGATCTAGTCCGTCAGTTTCTATGTCACAAAAAACTAAGTTGTGGGTTTTCAATTTCTTCAAAGTCTAATTCCATGTAGTCTTTTTCTTTGGTTGTCTTCTCACGGTGACAGTTTGCACACAGGATAATACAGTTTTCTAACTCTTTATGTATCATGTCCCAGCTATAAGAGTGGGCCTTTGATATCTTAAAGTTTTTCTTTCTCCTGTCTACGTGGTCGTACTCTAGCGCCTCCGGTATTTTGTTGTAGCCACACACAGAACATCCAAGTTCCATTTTGTGTGTTTTTATGAACTCTTTTTTTTCTTTATGGTCAGTACTTCTTGGCAAACTCAGAACTCTGTCTCAGGTGGTGTAGGGTTAGCGCACTCATGGATACGTCCTGTAAGCTTATCGTAACGTAGCCAGCAGGCTGGGCCTGTCTCGCCTGAGTAACGATTCTTAAGTATACGTACACAAGTGGTATTCCTGATGTCCTCATCTGGGTTCTGCTGGTCACGCTCCATACCTATGACCATATCAGACAACTGGGCAATACTCTGGCTACCCCTGAGATCCTGTAGACTGATGCGTCCACCGTCCTCGTGAGCAGTACCAGAGCTACGTCTGAGGTGTGACACTAGGAACAAACTGATCCCTGTCTCAGCCACCAGTGTCCGCAGCTTGGTCATTATTTCGTCAATGGCTTTCCGTTCATCTCCATTTTCTTGAGAAGAAACGACGATTGATAGGTGGTCGAGGATGATGTACTGACAGTCGCAAGCCTTCGCCATATGCCTGACTCTTGAAAGTAACTCGTCCGCTGATGCTGACCCCCAATGGTCGAAAAGATAGTAACGACCTGATCCCATTGTTGCTTCCCAGTGCGGTCTAAGGTCATCGACAGGTGAATCTTCTTCCAAGTGTAGTCGCCTAGAGGATGCCACCGACATGATTCCCAGTGCTGTTGTTGCAACGTCCTCCTCCAGTGCAAGTACACCGATGTTGGATGTAGTTCTTTGCAGTAGATCGTACTCAAGTTCTCGTATAAACTGGGACTTTCCCATACCACTGCCGCTGGTGATAGTGACGAGTTCATAGGGTCTGTGTCCTCTGGTGATTTCGTTCAACCCTTCCCAAGGGTACGGTATGCTCTTCACTTGGCGTTTGGCTACTAGCTTATCCCAAGTCTCAGTTCCAGCTACAATACCGTCAGGTCTGTACACTGCTGAGTCCCAGAATGCCTGTGTAAACTCTTGCACCCTGTTAGCCATGAGCATTTCACTGGCGTCCTTCAGAGGCAGCTTACATATCTTAAGCTTGTTAGGGCTAAAGAGATCCTTGACTTGCTCTAACGCTAACTCTCCAGCCTTGTCTTGGTCAAAGCAAATGATTACGTTCTCGTAACCCTCTAGCCACTCTAGGTTCTGCTTGATCTCCTTAGATGCGCTAGACGCTCCTGTCCGTAGAGACACCACGTCGTACTTCTGTCCAAACATCTCGTAGACAGACATAGCGTCTAACTCGCCCTCAGTTATCACGAGGTACTTACCTGTGCCTCTGCAATGCTTCTGACCGAACAAGCCTACGTTACTGTGGTTACCTGACGCACTAAATTGCTTTGTCTTTACCACGCGCTTCTTAGCGCCTACTACCTCACCAGTATCCTTGTCAAAGTAAGGGTAGTAGTGTGCATCAATCGTACCGTCAGGAGCGTACTCTACTGTGACTTGGTAACGCTTACACGTACCCTCAGACAGCCTCCTGTCAGGTATGGCAGACACTACGCCACCCATATATAAGTTACTTGGTGTTGACACTTCCGTTTCCTCTCCTGTGTTTCCGTTTACGTGATAGTCGCAATCTGAGGAGAAACAATGGCGGCCACCGTTAGAGTAGACCGCCAAGTTATCCTTACTACCACACTTTGGACATTCCTCGTGGTATAAGAATTTATCACCCATTAGAAGTCAGCCATTCCTTCAGGGGCGTCAGCCTCCTCTAGAACCTTGACCGCTTCCAGATACGTGGGCGTACCGTGTACTGGGTGTGCTGGGCCTGTCTTGTACTTCAGACGTACACGGGAGTTATAAGGTACTTCCCCGCTGTACTTGTTGCCTTCAGCGTCAAACAGTGCAATATCGTACTTTGACTTGAACTTACGCTGTTTGTTGCCTTCGTAATCCTTGATCTTTACACCGTTCGAAGACAAAGCACTGGCGTCATCCTCTGACATGGTAATGGTAATACTGTACGCACCAGTAGACTGTCCGTTGTACACGTCGTGTTGCGTGACGTTGCTAAAGTTTACTGTTCCTTCGATAACTTGACTTGACATGTGGAATAATCTCCGTTGATTAATATTAACCGCACCCGAAAGTACATCTATAGTATACCACACTCCTCCTCTGATTGCAACCCTCGACAACCTTGGTTTCTAATGTAGTACTAATGTAGTACTACCTTACTTTCTTCTAAAGCTTACTCTTTAGTAATACTTAAGTATATATTATCATAGTCCTCCTGTAATTGCAAGACTTCATCTTGTGAAATACTACCTTCATTATCTATTGACTCCATGTTCTCTAGTTCCCAGTGAGTAGAAATAGAGACTGTTAGGCATTCGCTACAGAGGTCGTAATGCAGTCCCCTAACGTCCTTCTTTACTGCTTCCAGATCGTCTAGTATAACGTCACACGCCTTACATCTCATAGTCTTCTCCAAATACTTTAGTGTATGCTGCCAAGAGTTCGTTGTAACTCATATCCCTGTACTTTTGACGTATCGTGGTTCTAGCCATAGATACCACTGTAGCAAAATCAATAAAACCTAATTCAAACTCTGATATATCCTGTATCATTTGCTCTTGTGTTAAGTCTGGTTCCATTATTCATCACCCTCCGTAGGTACTGTGTCAGTCCAGTGATATGTCATTGCTATGTAAACCGCCATTGGAATCCATAGCGGAGCAGTGACAAACGCCATCATTACTGCTAATACTCTATACATATCAACCACCTAAAAACATATCTGCTAAAATAAAAACGACTAGTGTTACTATTACCAAGTATATCACACTGCCTCCTGTCCGTACCATTTCATGGGGATGCCTCTAGCGTCCCAATCGTCTGCCTTAAAGTTATAGTATACCTGATAACCTAGTACAGGGTCAACCCGCTTGCACTCGTCAGGCATACACTGTGGAGGGTCTGCCATAGGTTCCACATTGCTCTGTAAGGCCACAGGAAGCCCGCAGAGAGCTTCTAAGTGTTCCCGTATAGTCTTGTGTACCTTTTGATAACGTCGCTCATACTCGCATCCAAGGGCTTTCAGGTGGTGCCATGTCCAGATGTAAGCGTTAGCACTAGACCGCACCCAGACTGCTGAAGGGTGGTTCTTATGTGTCGGTTTGTATGCTGGTGACTCCCCGTCTAGCTCGTGGTGAGCCGTTGACAGTAACTGCGCTGTCTCTAGTATCATTTTAACCACGTGACGGTCACACTGTAGCCTCGCGGCCTCGTGTGGGTCACGGTCTAGGTAAAATATGTTCATGCTTAGGTATCTCCGTTGTCAATCTCATCCTGAATTATACCCTCAAAGTAATCTAGATTCCACCCCTCGCGTAAATCTTGCGAGCCTATGCTGATCTTCTGGATCTCAAACACATCCCTGTAGTCGTCGCACGTTAACTCCCAGTGTATTACAGCGTCCAGAGTAGCCCAATCGCAGTCAAGTTGCACTGGCGTCTCATGTAGTCCGTATCGGTTCATGGTCTAGTACCCTCCCGTTAAAACTATGCTCAAGTCTTGCGCGTCAGCGGTAAAGGATAACCCACGTTCCACCAGTGCTGCAACCCCATCGTAAAAGTCTTTGTCGGTAGTGTAACATATAATCATGCTTAAGCCTCCTCATTACAAACAGTGATCGCAAAGACTACCACAAGCGATCCAATGACCCACAGCCACATAAAATCTACAGTGCTCATACTAAATACTCCCACAGTAACAGTGTAGCAGTGAACACAGTAACAAACAACACTGCCCCCAGCATTTCATTATCAAAGCTCATAACCTAAGTCCCCTCTGTTGTGTTAGTGCGCTCAAGGTAGTTTACCCACCTTAAATTGTCAATGGCCTGCTGGTACCGTCTGAACGCATGGCGCGCTGACCCCTCAATATGCCTCCAAGTGTTGCCGTAGTCCGCATCATTCATGATGAGATCCATAGCAGAAGCGTCTAACTTTTCCCACTCTACGCGAGTCCTAGTAACTTCTGTCGCTAATTCAAATACATCATAACTCATAACCTAAGCCCTCTTCCAGTAAACAGTACTGATCCATCAATAAACAATCTAGTTTAACAAACTCAGGGACAGTGAACAACCCTAATTTATACAAGTTATCCAGACTCCTCCCCAGGCGCTTAAGCTTGCTTAGATCGTCCGCTGACTGTATGCGTTTAACTGCTGATTCGTAGTTACTCATGGCCTCATGCCTCCTCATCGTATAGTGGTTTAGCCCGTACAATTCCTGTGCCCTTGTGATCTTCCCCTATGTATTCCAGAGTCCAGCGAGTGACAGGGTATTTACCCGCCTCTAGATCCGTAGTATCAACCCATTTACGTAATGCCCTATATGCCGCGTTTAACTCAGCATAACTATTGCTGTGTCCGACTATATCATAGCCGTCTGGCGAATCCTCAGAAGATGCCGCACGCCCCCTGAATAACTGAGTGTTAAACGTGTCGCTTATGGTAGCGTTGAACCTGTAGTTGCTGTACTTCACTGATATGATGATAGCCATTGTATTACCCTCGTTATCTATGGTTCGTTGGTTTAGCAGTGAACCCAGAGTGTAACCTAGGCTCACCACTAACGCAACCCCTTAGTGCTTCTCTAATACTTCCTCAGTAATAATATACGCTTGCAAGCCTAAACGCTCAAAGGCTTCTACGCGGCGTTGAGCTTCGCCCCTGTGTGAGAATATGGCGCTCATAAAAAACCCACTATCTTTAAATTGTTTACCGTAAACTAAATATACAAACATGGCCTTTGGCCTCCCTATGTTAACCTAATATGTCGCTAGTATCGTACCCGTTAGCATCTAGCCATTCTCTGGCCTCAGGGATCATACCGTAAGCCATGTCGTAGTCGTAGACACGCTTCCCTTCCACGTAGACGCAAATGCTGTCATCTTCTCCGCGCTCGTTATGCTCAAAGTATACGCGATCGTTTGCGACGTATACAGCGTACGGCCCTGCAAAGTCTTCTAAGCCTAGTGATACAAGTGTCATAGTTATTACCCTCTGTATAGTTAATTGATTACCTTGATATGGTTCCCATTGTACAGGCATCCCATGAGTAAGCAAGCATTATCTTTTGGTAATATGTCACAAGTTATTCATAGGCTGGCGCTAGGCATATAAAGAGGAACGCGCGCGAATATCACAGGCTAACCCGTGTTGTCAATGGTAATACTACCGCTGTTTAACTATTGACATCTCAGCGTGTTGTATGCTTGTGATTAGCTGGTGTATAGCCTGAGGGTCCTACACTGGTACACACACTCTGTCAACGTGAATATTACACTTGACAACCTGTGTCATTCCGTGGTTGCCTTTGGGCCTCAGGTCCTACCATAGTTTACCTAGCCTGTCAACCCGTGTAGCCTTGTGAATAATACCAATGTTTACCCTTGCGCCTCTCGTGGCCCCGTGTTATGCTAGAGGGTTGCCCAAGGGGTGGGCCTTATGTTGATAACGGGGGAGGGGGATTGACATTAGTTATTATTGTTGTACCTACCTAAGCACAAAATAAGGTGAAATTAGGTAAAAAGTAGGTTAGTTGCCTCGTGTATAACCTCTTGTTATACCTTGTGTTTATACAGGGGCGGCACTAAAGTAATAAATCTGTACCCCCTAAGTAGTATTTGTTATATATTTACACTAAATAAAGCTTGACTTTTGTATAAAACTATGGTATAATATAAGGCAGATACTAGGATGAATTAATAAGACAGATGTTGGGCCTTAGTTGACTACTAAACTGTTCGTATAGATCCCTTCTTCTGTTGCTTCCTAGGCAAGGGACTCATGCGAACTACTGTTAAACATAAGGAACACAGGAGAATGTCTGAAGATGACACCCTAACTAAGCAATTAGCAGAACGTAAGGAAGTAAACTTACGGAAGAGAAGTAGAGGCAGACCTAAGAAGTCTGAAGTAAAGGCTAAGACCACAGGTTCTAGAGGTAAAGTAGGTAGACCTAAGGGCGATGCTGGCATCATAAATGAGTACAAAGCTCGTATGTTAGCTAGTCCTAAGTCAGTTAAGGTACTAGAGACTATCTTTGATGCTGCTTTAGACCACGACCACAAGAATCAAGCTGCTGCTTGGAAGCTAGTAATGGATAGAGTACTCCCTGTGGGTGCTTTTGAGAAGGATGTAATGAAGGATGCAGGAAGAAACAGCATACAGATTAACATTACTGGGGTTGGAGCTACAGAAGTGTATGGTAGCACTGAAGAGGGAAGTACATTTGACGGAGAAGCAGTGGATGTCACAGAGTAAGTTAGATGAAGTACTGACAGAAGTACTAGGATATGCTACTAGGGTAGGAGATGCTACGAGTCAACTGGTGAATGTAGCTGTACTGCTAGGTGACAACGCTAACGAGTCTGTCTCAGGTCGTTCACACAGGCTCAAGGACGTAAGTAAGCCTTGGGGCTGGATCAACGCCTCTATTGATTACTTATTTGACGAAGACCACTGTGAGAGAGCCTACGTTAACGATGTAGCTAGGGCAAAGAAGACACTAGAAGAATCTGAGTCTTGAAGTACTTCTCTACCTCAGAGTTTGACTGCAAAGAAACTGGTGAAAACCGCATGAAACCTAAGTTTCTAGTAAAACTAGAGACTATCAGGGAGTACTGTGGTTTTCCTTTTGTTATCACTAGCGGCTACAGAAGCCCTAGCCACCCGTTAGAGGCTATAAAAGAGATACCGGGGACTCACGCGCAAGGCATAGCAGCAGATATAAAGATAACTAACTCTGCTCATCGGTATTCGTTAATAAAAGCAGCCTTAGAACACGGCTTTACTGGCATAGGGGTCGCTGGTGACTTTATCCACTTGGACACACGGGCTACAGTGCCTGTGATCTGGACTTACTAATGTTATATACAAAGCACAAAGAACTAGCTACAACAACAGAAACACTTTTGTTTTCTGTGCCTACAGGTTTTCATGTAATCATCTACTATGTTTTTATAGCTAACCACGGCGGGAGCACTAACGCTGCCTCGTTAAACTTTTTACAAGGAAGTGAAAGAATTGACATATTTGATGATACTAATATATCAGGAGGCGGTAGAGAAACTCTAGGTAACGGAGGTGGTCCTCTATTTGTGCTACACGAAGGAGAAAACGTCAACATACAAGCAGGCTCCGCAGGCGATATGGAGTTTGCAGTTACATTTGAACTTAAAGAAAACCCAGCAGTTCTTGTAAACTTTGCTTAAACGAGGATAACATGATTACTATTTTAGGTGCTGATTGGTGCCAAGGTTGTGAGATTGTAAAAGAAGAGCTAGAAAAAAGGGACATGGAATATAGGTACGTTTGTATTCCGTTTGGACAAGCTGGGTGGGACATGGTGGAACAGTTTACAGGAACCAGAGAAATACCTCAAATTTTTTATAAGTTTAAAAACCCAAAAGTATTTTTAGAGCAAATACAATCTACCGGAGAAGTTAAAGATGACTGATAAAACATACGCATTTGTAATTACTGTTGTTGCGGCTGTATTAGCAAGCGTAATTAGTTTTGCTGCTTTTGCTCAAGAACCTCCTATTATTAACTACCCAGACGGTTCTAAGTATACACTTAAGAACGGAGAAGAAGTCTACGTGTCTGATGGTCCAATGTACATTCGCCAAGACTACGCTAACACAGGGGACGTAATCTTTAAGAAACGACCACCGTGGCCTAAGCGTGACTACGAGCAAACAGAACCAGCTAACACTGGTAATCCGGGTGAGCACGAGTGGTGTAAAGCCTTTAAGATGGAAGGTTTTTCTTTCGCTTACTTAAGCTGGACTCGTTACTGTGATACAAACGGTGATAGCAAGTACGGATGTGGTGATGATTCTTGGGACGCTTCTGAAGACGGAGCAGCTTGCCCTAGTTCGTGACAGACTTAAATGTACAACTGTTGCCGTGGCAGCAGGAAGTCTACTCTGATCCTACACGGTTCAAGGTAGTAGCGGCTGGGCGACGGACAGGGAAGTCACGCCTCGCTGCATGGTTACTTATTATTAATGCACTACAGACCGACAAAGGTCAAGTTTTTTACGTTGCGCCCACGCAGGGACAGGCCCGTGATATCATGTGGCAAACCCTGATGGAGCTAGGAAACCCTGTGATTACTGGTGCCCACATCAATAATCTACAGATAAAGCTGGTCAACGGGGCCATGATTAGTCTCAAAGGAGCCGATAGGCCAGAGACAATGCGTGGTGTTTCCTTGAAGTTTCTTGTGATGGATGAGTACGCAGACATGAAGCCTGACGTATGGGAGCAAATCCTCCGTCCTGCACTAGCTGACCAAAAAGGTTCAGCTATGTTCATAGGTACTCCTATGGGCCGTAATCACTTCTACGAACTGTACAAGATGGCAGAACTAGGAGATGATGAAACGTACAAAGGGTGGCACTTTACGTCTTACGACAACCCTATACTAGACCCTGACGAGATAGACACAGCTAAAAAGTCTATGTCCTCGTATGCGTTCCGTCAGGAGTTTATGGCGTCATTTGAAGCCAGAGGCTCTGAGATGTTTAAAGAGGATTGGATACAGTTTGGTGAGGAGCCAGATGATGCCCAGTACTACATAGCTATTGACTTAGCTGGTTTTGAAGAAGTCAACAAGAAGAGGACTAAAAATACAAAACTTGATGAAACTGCAATCGCTGTTGTTAAAGTTGGTACTGATGGTTGGTACATTGATAACATTATACATGGGCGGTGGAGCCTTGACGAGACTGCCACCAAGATATTTCAGGCCGTTAGAGATTACGAACCCGTTAGTGTTGGTATTGAAAGAGGAATAGCAAAGCAGGCTGTAATGAGTCCCCTGACTGATTTAATGAAACAGTACGGGAGATTTTTTAGAGTCGAAGAACTAACTCACGGTAACAAGAAAAAGACTGACAGAGTTATGTGGGCTTTGCAAGGCAGGTTTGAAAACGGTCAGATAGAACTAAGAAAGGCAGATTGGAACAACAGGTTTATGGATCAACTGTTTCAGTTTCCTGATCCTCTGACCCACGATGATTTGGTTGACGCTCTGGCTTACATAGACCAACTAGCCAAAGTAGCTTACGACTACGACTTTGAAATTGACGATCACGAAATACTAGATATAGTAGCAGGATATTAACAATGATGAACCCAGTACCAGACGAGCTAGTAAGGTCCATGAGTAACAAACGTGTTTGGCGTCCCTTTAATACATACGGTATCTACGCAATTTCTGCTGTAGTGTTTTTTACACTTGGTTACAGCGTAGCAATAATCTAAGGAAAATACTATGGCAGATGAGATTTTAAGTCCAGACCCTTTAATGATTCAAGAATCACTAGAAGATTGGGTAATGACTAAGTGTGAAAACTGGCGGGATAACTATGAGTCAAATTACGAACAGAGGTTTGAGGAGTACTATCGACTCTGGCGAGGGCAGTGGGATCCCGCTGATACTGAAAGATCATCAGAGCGTTCTAGAATTATCTCTCCCGCGCTTCAGCAGGCCGTAGAGTCTAACGTAGCAGAACTGGAAGAAGCCACGTTTGGTCGAGGTAAGTGGTTTGACATCAGCGACGATGTGAACGATACTGAGAAACAAGATATCCAGTATTTACGAAAAAAGCTAACAGAAGACTTTGAAAATACCAAGGTACGAAAAGCTGTTGCTGAGTGTTTAATAAATGCCGCTGTCTTTGGTACAGGTGTAGGCGAAATTGTCCTTGAGGAAATTAAGGAGATGTCTCCAGCAACTCAGCCTGTCATGGGCGGTGAGTTGACTGCTGTTGGTGTTAACATCACTGATCGCGTAGTAGTCAAACTAAAACCAGTATTGCCTCAAAACTTTCTCATTGATCCTGTAGCTACCTCTATTGAAGACGCTATGGGTGTAGCTATTGACGAGTTTGTTTCTTCTCACAGCGTAGAAATAATGCAAGAGCAGGGTGTGTACCGTGATGTATACGTCGGTTCAGCGGCTCCTGATACAGACCTAGAGCCTGACCAAGACCTCACAGTGTACGGCGATGACAAAGTTAGGTTAACTAAGTACTATGGTCTTGTTCCTCGTGAACTTCTTGAGGCTGAAGATGTAGACGTAGATTCAGACTCTAATTACGTAGAGGCTATTGTAGTAGTTGCTAACGGGGGCGTATTATTAAAAGCTGAAGCTAACCCCTACATGATGCAGGACCGTCCTGTAGTTGCTTTCCCGTGGGACGTTGTGCCTAGCAGGTTCTGGGGACGTGGTGTTTGCGAGAAGGGCTACAACAGTCAGAAGGCGCTTGATACAGAGTTACGCGCTCGTATTGATGCACTGGCCCTTACTATCCACCCAATGCTCGCTATCGACGCTACACGGCTTCCTAGAGGGGCTAAACCAGAAGTACGTCCCGGTAAAATGATCTTAACTAACGGAGATCCGCGTGAAGTACTACAACCGTTTAACTTTGGGCAAGTCGGTCAAATTACCTTTGCCCAAGCCCAAGCCCTCCAAGGCATGGTACAGCAGGCTACTGGAGCGGTTGACTCAGCAGGTATCTCAGGACAAGTTAACGGCGAAGCTACTGCTGCTGGGATCAGTATGTCTCTTGGTGCTATTATTAAGCGTCACAAGCGTACTCTTATAAACTTTCAACAAGCGTTCTTACTTCCTTTTGTTGCTAAAGCGGCACACAGGTATATGCAGTTTGATCCTGAAAACTATCCTGTGGCTGACTACAAGTTTAACGCGACCAGTACTCTAGGTATTATTGCCAGAGAGTACGAGGTGACCCAGTTAGTCCAGTTACTCCAGACTATGAAGCAAGACTCTCCAATCTACCCTGTGTTGATCCAGAGCATTATTGACAACATGAACTTAAGCAACCGTGAAGAACTTATTGCGGCTATGCAACAGGCACAACAGCCTGATCCACAAGCACAGCAAATGGCTCAAGCAGCACAGCAAGCACAAATGGAGTTCCAACAGAGTCAAACAGCGGCTCTTATGGCGCAAGCGCAAGAGTCTCAGTCAAGAGCTACTAAGTATAATGTTGATTCTCAACTGGCTCCTGAAGAACTTAAGATTAGTAAGATTAATGCTATTACACGTAATCTGCAAGCAGGAGATGAAGACGATAAAGAGTTTGAACGTAGGCTAAAAGTTGCAGACACGCTTTTAAAGGAAAGTCAAATAGAGGGTAAACAACAAAATGCTAATGACTCAAACAGAAATGAACAGCTTCCTACACCAGATCAACGAAGCGTTCCAAGACCAGTTCAACAAATTGGACTCGCTGGAGAAGAAAGTCGCGGCCCTAGAGGTCCAAATGTTGGCCCTAGACCCGAAGGAGCAGTCTAATGGCAGACAAGAAAGACCCAAGACTAGCAAGAGCAGGAGTAAGCGGGTTCAACAAACCAAAGAGGACGCCTAACCATCCTAAGAAGTCTCACGTAGTTGTAGCTAAGTGTGATGATGGGTCAGTTAAAACCATTAGGTTTGGTCAACAGGGAGTTAGTGGAGCAGGTAAAAGCCCTAAGACTGACAAAGAAAAAGCTAGACGTAAATCTTTTAAGGCTAGGCACGCTAAGAACATAGCTAAAGGAAAGTGTTCTGCGGCTTACTGGGCAAACAAAGTAAAATGGTAGATTTATACTGTGTAGTCTGGAAAGACGCTCAAGGTGGTTCTAATGTTGGCTGGCGTGGTGTAGAAGAGCTAACTAACATTGAAGTAGCTACTGCTGTTTCTTGTGGCGCTATTTTACTCAACGACGAAGAAAAGTTAATAATCTGCCCTCACTTGTTAGTTGAAGATGGTAAAATTTTAGAGGGTGACGCAGAGTTAGTAATTCCACAACAGTGGATAATTTCAGTAACTAAACTAGGAGAAAGCTATGCCAATGGTCGGAAATAAGAAATACCCTTATACAACTAAAGGTAAGGCAAAAGCTAAGGCTGCTGCTAAGAAGACAGGAAAGAAAGTAAAGAAAGCTAAAGGTTACTAAGATGGCTAAACGTGGGCTATACTCTAACATTAACGCTAAACGGAAGCGTATTGCTGCTGGGTCTGGTGAAAAGATGCGTAAACCGGGGTCTAAAGGTGCGCCTAAGGCTTCTGCCTTTAAAAAAGCAGCTAAGACAGCTAAGAAGCGGTAAAAATAACAGTAAAAATAGCTTGACTTTTGTGTAAAAGTATGATATAATATATAGTGTACTATGGTACATTTTACTAACAAGAGACAACCTGAGGGGCCTCAAGTGGATAAGGAAACACAAGAGTACTACGATAATTACTTTAGTCTTTTTACGACAGACGGTTGGAAACAACTAGTTCAGGAGTTTGGTAATAATGCTGTACCAATCAATAGCGTAGAAGCCGTTAAAGATTCTAACGATATGTATTTCCGTAAGGGACAACTAAACGTATTAGCCCACTTAATTAATATGGAAAACATAGTAACTACTAACTACGAAGAAGCTAATAAGCCTGAAGAAGATGATTAAAGTATTTGATTTTAAATGTACTAATGGACACACTTTTGAAGAATTTGTAGACGAAAACACAACAGTCAGTAGGTGCGACTGTGGTGCTAACGCTACAAAAATTCTATCAGCTACTCAACACATCCTTGAAGGTGCTTCTGGGGACTTTCCCGGTAGGCACATGAAGTGGGTACGTGAACACGAGCAAGCTGGTAGTAAATAACAGGAATCCAATTGGGCAACTCCTATTTTAATTTCTCCATAACCTATAGAGGCGGGGTAAGTTTACAATGTCAAGAGCGACACTAATTGATGAGCGTTTGGAAGAAGATACAGAAGCAACTGATGCGTTAGATACACAAGATACTGTAGAGACTCCTCAAGAAGAGGAACAACCTCAACTAGAATCAGAACTTCCACAAAAATACCAAGGTAAATCAGTAGAGGATCTAGTGCAAATGCACCAAGAACTTGAAAGGTTTACAGGTAAACAGAGTACGGAAGTTGGTGAACTACGCAAAGTTGTTGATGATTTTATCGAAACTCAAACACAACTCACACCACAAGCACCTCAATTACAGCAACAAGACGATACAGATGACACTGATTTTTTTATTGATCCTCAAACTGCTGTAGCACGAGCAATAGATAACCACCCTAAAATAAAAGAAGCGCAGGCGTACACACAGCAAGCTAAAAAGCAAGCTACACTTGCACAACTTCAAAACCAGCACCCTGACATGGAATCTGTACTACAAGATCCTAAGTTTGCTGAGTGGATTAAAGGGTCAAATATCAGGAAAAAGTTGTTTGTCCAAGCTGACCAAGAGTACGATTACGAAGCTGCACATGAACTGTTTATTACGTGGAAAGAACGTAACCAAGCAGTACATCAGACAGCACAGGCTGAAAGGCTCGCTCGTAAGAATACTGTAAAATCAGCCAGTACAGGCAACGCTCGTGGTACAGGAGAAGGAGCTCGTAAAAAAGTTTATCGTCGTGCTGACATTATTAAACTTATGCAATCTGATCCTGACCGCTATATGGCACTACAGTCTGAAATAATGGCTGCCTATGCAGACGGGAGGGTAAAATAAATTAACGGAGAATTAAAATGAGTGCAGGAAGTGCAGTATATCCCGGCCCACAGGGCATTACCAACAAAGACACAGCGGCAACATTTATTCCAGAAATCTGGAGTGACGAAGTAATTGCCGCCTACCAAAAGAACTTGAAGATGTCCCCTCTTGTCAAGAAAATGTCTATGACAGGCAAGAAAGGCGACTTGATTCATATCCCTAAACCTACTCGTGGCGCGGCTTCTGCTAAAGTTAAAGACACGAAAGTAACTATTCAGGCAACTACTGAAACAGAACTTCAAATCGCAATTGATCGTCACTTTCAATATTCACGCTTTATTGAAGATATTGTAGAAGTACAAGCCTTGTCTTCTTTGCGTCAATTCTACACTGGTGACGCTGGTTACGCTTTGGCTCTTCAAGTAGACACTGACTTGATGAACTCTGCTACTGGCTTTGGTGATGGTACGCTTGACCTTATTGCTCCTTCTGGCGCAGATTGGGTTAACAGCAACAGCTACTACTTTAATGCTGCTGCTGGTCTTGCTACTTTTGCTGCTAGTACTGTAGCTACTGGTGACAACTTCACCGACGTAGGTTTCCGTGAGGCTATCAAGCTTCTTGATGACGCTGACGTACCTATGGAAGATCGTTGCTTGATTATCCCACCTGCTGCTCGTAAAACAGTAATGGGAATTGAGCGTTACGTTTCTAGCGACTTCCGCGATGACCGCACTGTTAAGTCTGGTCTGATTGGTAACGTCTACGGTGTTGACATTTACGTATCTAGTAACTGTCCTACGCTTGAGACTAACGTCCGTGGTTGTATCTTTATGCACAAAGATGCTATCGTCCACGCAGAGCAACTGGGTGTTCGTTCACAGACTCAGTACAAGCAAGAGTTCTTGTCAACTCTGTACACTGCTGACACTCTCTATGGTGTCCAAGTGTATCGTCCTGAAGCTGGCCTCATCTTGGCTGTCTTTGACGAGTAATAGTTCTACGGGGGTCGCAATGGCCCCCTTTCTTATTTTCTTTGTTGTATTTTTAGGAGCGGTGTATGCCAATTTATAGAGGATCTGGTGGGTCAGGTAATTCTAACACAAGTGCCAACGCCAATCAAGTAGCTATAGATTCTGCCGCTGCTGCTCAAAGTGCAACTGATGCTGCTAATAGTGCTGCTGCTGCCTTAGTCAGTGAAAACGAAGCAGAGTCTGCTGAAACTAATGCAGAAACTTCTGAAACTAACGCAAATACATCAGCAGGAATATCTACTACAAAAGCAGATATAGCTACTACACAGGCAGGAATAGCTGCTACACAAGCAGGCACAGCTACTACTCAAGCAGGCATAGCTACTACACAGGCAGGAATAGCTGCTACTCAAGCAGGTACAGCTACAACGCAGGCAGGTACAGCTTCTACTCAGGCAGGAATAGCTACAACGCAGGCAGGTATAGCTGCTGCTCAAGCAGGTACAGCTACAACAAAAGCCTCAGAAGCATCAGGCAGTGCTTCTGCTGCGGCAACAAGTGCTGCTGCTGCACAGGCTGCACAAGAAGCTATTGATGGATTATACCTAGGCGCTCAAGCAAGCGACCCTACTCTTGATTTAAATGGTGACCCCGTTACAGTAGGTGATTGGTATTTTAATACTACTATTAATAAAAGTAAAATATATAACGGATCAGGCTGGGACGTACTAACATCGAACGGTAGTGTTACTAGTGTTACGGGTACAGGTACAGTTAATGGTGTAACTCTTACAGGCACAGTAACAGCAGCAGGTAACCTTACGCTAGGTGGCGCATTGAGTGGTATTACAGCGTCACAGCTTAACTCACAAAACATAAGTCAATGGACTAACGACTCTGGTTACATCACTAGTGCTGTAGAAACTGACACTCTTGATTCAGTAACAGGCCGTGGTGCTACGACTACCAACGCTGTAACTGTAGGTAACCTTACTTCTACAGGCATCGACGATAACGCTACATCTACTGCTATCACAATTGATTCTAGTGAGCGCGTGGGCATAAATGTCACCCCAACTACTAGGGCGCTTGAGGTAAAGTCTATTTCAAATGCACAGATTATCACATCTTTTAAAACAGGCAGTGGTATTACTGGTCGTATATCTATTATGGATGCCAACACAACGGCAGATAGCACTGTTGGCATAGGCTGTACAGGCAACAACTTAGACTTCTATGCAGGTGCGGCGGCGAAAGCTACTTTATCTGCTACGGGAAATCTCAGCGTCATTGGTAATCTAACTTCTCGAGGCATCGACGATAACGCTACGTCTACCGCAGTAACTATTGATTCAAGTCAGAATGTGGGTATATCCAATGACCTCACAGTAGACACCGATACCCTTGTTGTTGACTCAACGAATAACAGAGTTGGTATTAATGTTTCTGATCCTGATGCAGTGCTAGAAGTCTTTACCTCAGACTACGCTACCGGCCCTTACTTTCATGGTGGGGGTAGTCGCGGCTTGCGAATTGCAGACTCTACCATTACTAATGCGGGTGATCGCACAGAATTTTACAAGCCCACCTCTAGCGGAATGTTTAGTTTTAAAAATGGTTTAAAAGAATTATTAACTATAAAAGCCAGTGGCCGGATCGGCTCAGACGAAACTAACCCTCAAGACCGTATACATATAAAAGGGAGCCTGCCTGCGTTACGTCTTGAAAACACTGCTGGCGCGGCCGACTCATACACTAGAATTGCCAGCATAGACGGAGCCGTGCGGATACAGGCAGATCAAGGCAATAGCACTGCTAACTCTTTCATAGCATTCGACGTAGATACAGTAGAGGCCGCACGAATCACTTCGTCAGGAAACGTTGGTATTGGTACCCCGACGCCCGCCGTCATATTGGAAACAAACGTAGCTTCAGGCAACAATGAGATTAGGCAGTCAGTAGGAGGAACGCCAACAGCACAGCTTATATCTAGCACAACTAACCAGTACCTTGTAAACCTTGGGAGCGGGGTGCAGTCGTTTTGGACTGGTGGTTCAGAGCGTATGCGTATTAACAATAGCGGTGCTACGTTCACAGGCTCCATTACTGCTACTAACGCCGTACTAGAAGGAACAACAGACTCCATACTGACCTTACGATCTACCGACGATGGCCCTCTGTACATGGAGTTTGAGCGCGGCACTGACCGACATGCCTATCTAGGTATATCATCCACAGGTGATGATTTCTACATCAAAAATGAGGAGACTAACGGAGACATTAGGCTTCAAACGCAAGATGGAAGCGAGCTAAGAATTAACGCGGGAGGGAACGTAGAGGTTACCTCTGGACAACTGAATGTCTCTACTGACATATACGCCGTTAATAATGTGGTTTCTGGAAACGGAAGTGGTGCTACAGCACTAACTACTAATGATGGAGGAGGTAACGCAAACTTAACCTTTAATCACATTGGTACATCCCCCGATATAAACGGAAATGCTTTTAGAATTGAGACTAATGTTGACTCTACCTCTAACGGTTATATGAACTTTGAAGGGAAGAGTAATGTTACGCAGAATGTTAATGTTACGTTAAATGATATGGCAAGAATGTACGCTGACTCTGGTGACTTCCACGCCAACGGTAATGTCATTGCTTACTCCACAACTATTTCTGATGAACGCCTTAAAGAAAACGTAGAGCAAGTTACTGGCGCTCTGGATATGCTGGATCAAGTCAGAGGAGTCACGTTTGATCGCAAGGACACAGGTAAAAAGTCTGCTGGCGTTATTGCACAAGAACTAGAAAAGGTTATGCCTTATGCAATTTATGAAACTGCGTTGCCTCTGAAGACAGGCAGTGAGGACGATGTTTATAAACTTGTTGAATACGATGCTTTACATGCAGTGCTGATTGAGGCAATTAAAGAACTACGAGCAGAAGTGGAGACTTTAAAGAATGCAATATAGAAATAAAACAGCAGCGGTATATATGAGGGCGTTTGGTGTTGGCATTGCTAATGAACTAAATAGCGTTCCAGCTATCCGTTTTAACGAAGAGTGGGTTGTAGACGGTATAGGTCAGGGCTTTAACGGATCATCTTTACACACAACAGTAGAAAATCCTTCTGAAGCTTTTAACTTGTTAAACCTAGAAACCGGAGAGGTTGTTGGTTCGGCTACTTATAATGACGTTGTTATTATGATTTCGTCACTTTATTACTATTTAGCTGACAAAAGAGATAATCCCCCTGAGACAGAAGTAATAGAAGTACCTGAAGAAATGACTAAAGATGTAACCGATGAAGGAACCGATGAAGGAAATAACTGATGCCCTTACCGACTAGCGGACAACTATCAATGTCTGATATTGCCACTGAGTTTGGAGGCACTCAGCCAGATAGTTTGTCTGAATATTATAACCGGGGTAACGTACCCTCTAGCGGGCAGATTAGTATTGGTGACTTTTATGGTCAGGGTGCGCTATCGGCGGTCCACCTTGGCACCCTCACTGATACTAGTGACATGATATACAGTGGTACTGTGAACGCTTCGAGTTTAACAACCAACGATGGTATTGTTGTCTGCGGCACAGCGGAATCATATAGCGGTACACAAACATTCACTGTCAACGGCACCGCAGTCACTGTTAGGGTTGTAAACACTCCAGTTCAAAATCCACCGCAGTATTGTGGTGTGTACCTTGGCAGTATCTCTCAAGCGACTGCTGGTATGGCAGGGGACAGCACCCTTACCGTAGCACAAGTAACAAACCCCGGAGCCGGTCAGTCGTTTCGTGCTGGTTGTGCAGTGTTTCGGCTTGTCAATGCTGGCATACACAACGTGTTTAGTGGCGGCACTAGCATTTCTGAGGTTTCGGCAAGTGGGCCTAGATCCATCAGTCGTCCCGTGACAGCATCTTCAGAGCAAATCATTTTCGTTGCCGCTCACTGCGGTCAAGACGCGGGTACTACTGCTACTCTTTCCACTAATAATGGAACCATGACCCGATACGAAGGTGTCAGTGAGCCGCAGGGCAGTGGTGAATTTGCTGTGATTACTGGAGCAACCAATCCGACCGTCACTTGGACTACCACATACAGCGGCGCTACTCAGGGTATGGCGCTTGCTTGTGTTGTGTATGGTTATTAACAAAAACAGGTACTACTAATGGTAGAAGATAACAGGTTAAGTCGCATTGAGCAAAAGTTAGACAAACTAACTGAAGCTGTATCTCAGATTGCTCGTGTTGAGGAACAACTTCTATCTTTGTTTAAGCGTGTGGACAGGCACGAAAAAAGATTAGACGATCAAGAAGAAGACTTACAGGAGTTAAACAACACGGTACTTACAAACACTCAATCAGTAAAAGTAGGAGAGCGTTTGTTTTGGTTAGTACTAGCTACTGTTGCTTCAGGACTTGGATACTTACTAAGGTAAATAAATATGGCTACTATTAAATTAAAAAGAGGTTCTGGTGTTCCTACAAGCAACCCCGGTAATCCAGTTCAAGATGTACCTTTAGCAGCCGGTGAGCCTGCAATGGACACAGCTACAGGACGTGTCTATATTGCTAAAACAGGTGACGGCTCTGCTGGAGACATTGTTGAAGTAGGTTCTACTGCATTAGATAGTAATGTGTCCAATAATCTTACTGTTGGTAACGATGCTACTGTTTCAAATAATCTTTCTGTAGGATTAGACCTTACGGTTACAGACGATGCTACTGTTGGGGATAATCTGACAGTAGGAGGTAATGTAAGTGCTACTGGTGATGTTACAGGTAGTAATTTAACTGTTGATAACTGGAACGCTGCTTTCACTAGTAGACCTATTAATCTCTCTTTTACTACCTCAAACGGTACACTTACTTTACAAAAAGGCACTGGTAATTTAACTGTTGGTTTAGACGGTCGTTATGTGTATATGGACAATGGAAATTTTACTCCTGTTGTTACAGACCAAAGCGGGAACACCGCGTCTTTAGGTCAATATTATGGCGCATATAGTAAAATAAGAACATCTGCTAGTAACAACGACCCTTATCAAATTTGGTTTATGATGAACTTAGGTAATATTAATACTAGTGGTTTAGTAGGAACAGATCAACTACGTATTGTGCTACCTGCTGCTGCTGCTTACTCAGTTCCTGTGTCTGCTCAAAACATATTAGTTACTTATTTAAGAGGAACAACTTTACCATTTGCTCGTGACGCAGGCGCCCAAATTTCAGGATTTCCTGATACTTTTAATGCTTCTAATACTGCTTTTCGGTTACAAAGTGTAGACGAAAATGGAGATTCTCCTGTCCTTGTTAGCGAACTTAATTCTGGCAACAATACTTTGGTTGTTTCTGGTTGGCTTCTTTAACATGTGGCAGGCACTTATATCACCTATAGCTAATCTTCTTGGGCAAGTACTCAAGAACAAAGCTGAAGAAAAGAGTGCTATACATGAGGCTAAACTAGAGGTCATAAAAAACACGGCCTCTTGGGAACAACTCATGGCGAGTGCCAGTGCTACCTCTTGGAAGGACGAGTGGTTTACGTTGTTACTTAGTGCGCCTATAGTGGCGCTTATGTGGGGTATAGGGATGAATGATTTAGAAGTACTAGACCGCATTGGTCTTGCCTTTGAAGAACTCAACAGGCTACCTGATTGGTATCAGTACTTGTTATTCATGGCTGTATCTGCATCCTTTGGTATACGTGGCGCTGACAAGCTGCTCGCGTTGAAGGGGAAGAAATAATGGCCCAAGAGCTAGACATCTTTCAAAGCACGATAGATTCAAATGATTCTTTTGAGAATGTACTAACGCCTAGTGGTCCTTGGGATTGGACACCTGAACCTGAGAATGAACCACCTCCAGTTATACAGGGTGAAGACGGTAATATGTATCTTACCAACGCTGAATGGAGTCCTAGTACTGGATGGACTACAGATCCAGACTTTAGTACCCCTGTGTATTACTTTACTCAGCCTTTAGAGCTAGGCGGTGCGCGTGGAAACTACTATGATGTAAATGAAGAAGGTATTGTAGAGCAGCAGGGTTTTTGGAGAACAGAAGAAGAAATTAAAGGTTACTGGGACGCAGAGCAAGGAATGGGTTACTTTAAAGAAGCAAACCCTGATTTAGATTATGATACTTGGTTTTCTTTCGTTAAAGAATCTTCTGCTTTAGACGCTCAAGGGTTAAACCGCATAGATAATCCAGAAGAGTATAACGCCTTAGTTGACCAGTACGGTATTTCTACAGAATTTCAAAACGAAGACGGTGACTTTTTCCAGTGGAACGGCTCTGGTTTTACTAAGACGTTTAAAGTAGATGACTCCGTACCAGTAGGCGACCTGATAATGTCTGTAGCTATTGGTGCTATGACAGGAGGCGTCCTTGGCCCCGGTGGTATATTTGGAACATCAGGTATTGCAGGAGGTGGCTTTTCAGGAGGCGTAGCTACAGGTGTTATAGGATCAACTATAAGTCAAGGTTTACTAACTGGTAGTATAGATCCAAAATCACTAGTTACTGCTGGGATACTGGGAGGTATTGGTGGATTCTTTGAGGAATTAACTACAGGAGAATTAGGATTAGTAGGGGGCGGTACAGGAGGCATGGTTACTCCTTCTGGGGAACTACTTTTTACTCTTAACGGTGTGCCAATGACAGCGGCACAAACACTAGCGGACACATATATAGACAAACTTGCTACATTATTAAGCATAGACTATAATCAAGCCGCTGGTATTGTCGAAGGAATGTTAACTGGTGCTGTTTCTGGTCAAGACTTAGAAAGCATCGCTATAAACGCTGTAGGTGGTTTTAGTCAAGCAACAATAACAAACTACTTAAGTGACACCTTTGGTGACAGTTTTGACGTAGAAAACTGGTTCCGCAAAGGCAACTCATCTATACCTACAGAAGCTTTATTTCCTTTCGTGGAAACAGCAATACAAGGGGCTATAGACGGTGGCGTAAGTGACGAAGACTTACTAAAAATGGCCTACGGATTTTTTAGTGCTGGTGGTGATTTAGACTTTGTATTGCCCGGAGGAATTAGTTTTGACGATTGGTTTGGCAGTGTAGATTGGCCCAGCACAAGCATACCAAATCCTTGTGACACTTACGATATTCCTTACTTATGTAAGTCTGGGCCTGATGGACCTGATGTAAATGTCTCTATTTGCTCAGACGAAGAAAAGGCTGAAGGTGGAATAGAGATTAAAGTAGGTGACCCAGATTCTTGGTTCTGTCAAATGCCTGATAAACCTACTGTGCCTACTGTGCCTGCGGTAACGTGTCCAGACCTTAATGTACCTAATGGTGTTCAGAAACAAAAGACTACTTCTTTAGGAGAGTGTGTTCCTGATGTTATTGAGTGTATAGAAGGTTTTGATTTAGTTGGACAAGAGTGTGTTAAAGCTGAGAACCCCTTTGCATTCTGTGACAAACCCCGTCCAACAGAAATGGGCTTTGAACAAGTTAACTGGGACAGATATTGTTCTGCTCCTGAAATTAAGTGTCCTGCTGGTTTTAAGAACGAAAACGGTAAATGCTTAGAAATAACGTGTGAAGAAGAAGGACAAGTATACAACACTGAATTAGGTAAGTGTGTTGATAGCGGCACTACACCGCCTCCAGTTGATATACCGGGTCTACCATCTGTTGACGTCCCTTCTATTTCTTTTGGTAGTGGAACACCGGGATCAGGCATGTTTAGTCCTTTGGCTCCTACTGGTCTTAATTATCAGCCTGTTACTCCTGTAGCCATACAACAAACACCTCCAAATACTGCTGCGGCAGATTTAGATGCCTTTATTGCAAGAGCATTAGGATCAAGAAATACAGGGACAAAAGTATGAGTGAAATTAAAAGCATGAGTGATGTTATTGCGGCAATGTACAGTGGTGGAGGAAACAGTAGAGTGCAGCCACCCGGACCGGCAGATTTTAGTGCGCCCAGTAGAGGTGATGCTATCGGTGGGGCTGTCGCTGACCGTGGGCCAATGGGTGGAGGCATAAATTGGGGAGCAGCAACCGTTAACGATTCTTCCGCTGGGGAAATTGTAGATACTCCTGCTGGACAGTACCAAGTTGTGCAGGCAGATAACGGACGATACGAGTTAGTTCCTTTAGAAGGTGCGGCACAAACATTTGGTGGTCGTTCTTTTGTTAACCTTACACACGGGCAACACCACTTAGGAATTGACCCCGAAACAGGACAAACTTACTATCAAGCCAACGATAACAGGGGTAGATATTTTAGTGACACTAATGAGTCGTACCAAACTAGACTAGATCAAATGGATGCAGCGCAAGCCGATGCAGAACCGCCTAATCCTGTTGTAGTAAAACCGCCTAATCCTTTTGTAGAACCCTCTGATCCTATAAGCAGAAACAGACCGTATGTAGGAGGTGCTCTAAGTGGTAGCCCGTTTGCAGCAGAGCCTTTACAACAATTAGGGTTTTTAAAGAACCAAGAAAAACCACAATACATGAAAATGCTAAATGAAGCTTTAATGGGAAGCTTGTTTAAGGATCTGCTATGACTTACTTACAACTAGTAAACAACGCATTGAGGCGTCTTAGAGAGAATGAAGTAACTACTGTAAACGCCACTACCTACAGCAAAATGGTAGGTGATTTTATTAACGATGCTAAGACCTTTGTAGAATCTGCGTGGGATTGGTCTGCTCTGCGGTACACACATCAGATTACAACATCGTCTGGCGTTTTTAATTATGTTATGACGGGAAGCAACAACGCATTAAAGGTTCTACACGCTTACAATGACACAAGCGATTGGAATTTACAGTATCAAACTCCTATTTGGTTTGACCAGCAATACATGATGCAGACTCCTCAGTCTGGTTCACCTCAGTACTACGTGTTTAACGGCGTAGACTCTAACGGTGATACTCAGATTGATGTGTATCCTAATCCTGATGGTGTTTACACTTTAAATTTTAACTGTATTACAAGAGGAAGTATTACGGCTCTTGACGGTTCATCTATTAGACCTGAAATATTAACAGAAGATGCAGACAAACTACTTATCCCACACCAGCCTGTTCTGCACATGGCTATTGCTTTGTTATCTAGAGAGCGTGGTGAAACAGGTGGTACGTCAACCCCTGAGTACTTTGCTATAGCAGATAAGTATTTGTCAGATGCTATTGCACTAGACGCACAGAAGCATCCTGAAGAAACTATCTGGTATACTCCTTAAGGATATTACGTATGGCACAACCACTACAAAGTATTAACTTGGTTGCTCCTGCTTTTAAGGGGATCAACACAGAAGATTCTCCTCTTCAGCAAGATCCTTCTTTTGCTGATGTTGCTGATAACTGCGTGATTGATAAGCGTGGTCGTATTGCTGCACGTCAAGGTGTTAATACACTTACAACTAACAATACTGATTTAGGTGCTGATAACTACTTGACTAAGGTCCACTACTATTTTGTTGACGGCATCGGAGGCGCTGAAGAAGTTATTAGTGCAGGGAACAATAAAATATTCTCAGGTACTAGTACGCTATCGGATATTACTCCCGGTGGCTATAGTATAACAACAAACAACTGGAAGATTGTAAACTTTAATGACAAGGCTTACTTATTCCAACGTGGATATGACCCCTTAGTTTACGATGAAGCTAGTTCGCCTAAGCTACGTACCTTTAGTACTGTTAATTCTAATACTACTCCTGCTGCTTTTAAATGTAATGAAGTCTTAGCCGCGTATGGTAGGCTTTGGATTGCTGGCAGCGATAACGACAACCAAACTGTTTATTGGTCTGACTTGTTAATAGGTAATAGTTTTACTGGTGGTTCTACTGGATCAATTAATTTAGCTAAAGTGTGGCCTGATGGTGCTGACAAAGTTGTAGCATTAGCTGCACATAACAACACTTTAATTATCTTTGGTGAGCATAGCATAGTTGTTTATATAGGCGCTAGTGAGCCTTCTACTATGCAGTTAGCAGACACAGTTGCTGGTGTTGGGTGTGTCGATAGAGACTCTGTACAGCACATAGGAACTGATGTTTTATTTTTATCTTACTCTGGTTTGCGTAGTATCTGTCTCTTATACACATCTCCGAGCCCACGAGACCAGAGAGG
>OJFG01000208.1_pt1 | contig 29445 bp, 26 predicted proteins | sample 1594071 | NCBI WGS metagenome assembly OJFG01 (sample SAMN05416818, study PRJEB24817) | seawater metagenome | isolation source: Sea water | place: Canada:Atlantic | collected 2013-07 | reverse complement strand
ACTCGCGACCCCGACCTTGGCAAGGTCGTGCTCTACCAACTGAGCTATTCCCGCACTTTAAAATCGTACATCTCGTTAGGTTTATGTCCTCTCGAAATGTGGGATGCATTTTACCTACCCATTCAAAACTGTCAATACGAAAAAACGTTTAAATTGAGATAAATACATGTTTTGACGATCGTTTGCTATTTTTTTATTCAACTTGGTTAAAGCGCGATCAATTTTACTTAGGCGCAACGCCTTTCATGTATGGCCACGCCGCTTTTGTATAAACAATCATTGACCAAATTGACAGCACCGCTGCAATATAAAGAAGGATATAACCTAAAGTCACCCAATAAATCGGAAAGCCCATGAAAGTTTCAAGGCCTGACAGTAACCCTATTAACGCCAACATCTGCGCTGTGGTTTTCGCTTTACCGATAAATGACACTTTTACTGCATCGCGAACGCCGCTAGAGCCCATCCACTCACGCAGGGCAGATACATAGATTTCTCTTACCAATAAGGCCACTGCTGGTAGCGTAATCCATAAGGTGGCATAACTGTGGGTAATCATGAGTAATGCAGTGGCTACTATCAACTTATCCGCCACAGGGTCGAGAAAGGCGCCAAATGGCGTCGACTGCTCGAGCTTTCTTGCGAGGTAACCGTCAAACCAATCCGTGATGGCAGCAAGCCAAAATACAAATGCACCGGCCTCGTGGGCCCAACGCCAATCTAGAAAGTAAACAACAACAAAAACAGGAATTAAAATTACTCTGAATAAAGTAATACAGTTTGGAACATTCCACATAAAAGATATATCTCAGGTTTTGCCAACAAAGGCATTTTTAGCGCTAGCCTTTACGGCCTATATTTTCACACACCTTACCTTAATTTAATCATTAATGCTTGCCAGTCACTATGTTATTGGTGCAGGTGGTCGTAAATAGTGTCTGCTAATTCTTGACTGATACCAGGCACATTGGCGATTTCGTTCTTACTGGCTTTTTTAAGCCCGTGTAAACCGCCCATGAACTTCAACAGCGTTTGGCGCCGTTTTGCACCAATACCCGGTATAGATTCTAAGCTCGAGGTGGTTTTCACTTTCTGGCGTCTATTTCTATGCCCTGTTATCGCAAATCTGTGTGACTCATCTCGGATATGCTGCACTAAATGAAGGGCGGGAGAATGGCTATCCATTGGCAGTACGTCGTGACTGCCTGCTAATATAAGGGTTTCTAATCCTGGCTTCCGCGTGGTGCCCTTTGCAACACCCAATAACATAGGCTTTTTATCGTGTGGCCAATCCTCAAAAAATGACTCGGCTTGTGCTAGTTGGCCTTTACCGCCATCAATTAGCAATAGGTCAGGTATTTTTTGGACTTCTTTCACTGACTTGTATCGGCGTTTTAATGCTTGCGCCATCGCCGCGTAATCATCGCCGGGGGTTATGCCTTCAATGTTATAGCGGCGGTAATCGCTCTTTAACGGCCCTTCTCTGTTAAACACCACGCAGGACGCTACAGTTTGCTCACCAGAAGTATGACTGATATCGAAACATTCCATACGCTGAATGGGGCTTTCTACTTCCATCGCCGCTTCTAAATCGAGGTATCGCGCAAACACTGATTTTTGTTGGCTGTATTGCGCATCAAGAGCAGACTCTGCGTTGGTTTGCGCCAGCTCCAAATATTGTCGTTTTTCTTCGCGAGCACCTTTAAAGAAGGTAACTTTATGCCCTGCTTCACTACTGAGCACCGCAGAAATTGCTGATTCATCACTTAACGTATTCGCCAACACAATCTGTTTTGGTATGGTTTTGTTGCCAGCGAGATAAAACTGAAGGAAGAATGATTCGAATACTTCATTTTCATCGGCAATGGTAGGTACTTTCGGGAAGAATGCTTTACTGCCCAATAGCTGACCTTCACGAATAAACATCACCTGTATACAGGCCATATTGCCTTTAAATGCAAAGCCAAACACATCCATTTCGTCCTGAGTACCGGCTACCCACTGACGCTCCTGCACTTTTCGCAATGCATTAATTTGGTCTCTGTAGCGAGCCGCTGCCTCGAAATTAAGTGACTCACTCGCCTTCTCCATATTCTCAACTAAGCTGCCAATTACCTGTTGATTTTTGCCCTTCAAAAACAAACGAGCAAAATTCACCTGTTCTTTGTATTCTTCATCCGACACGTAGCCTTCAACACAGGGGGCACTGCACCGCTGCATTTGATATTGCAAACACGGGCGGCTGCGAGCGCGGTAGTAACTGTCTTCACACTGACGCACCGGAAAAATACGCTGCATTGACCTTAAGCTTTCCCTTACCGACCATGCACTGGGGTAAGGGCCAAAGTATTCACCCTTCTTCTTTTGCGGGCCGCGATGAAATGATAAACGTGGATGTTCGTGATCAGAGAGAAATATAAACGGGTAAGATTTATCATCGCGCATCACTACGTTGTAGCGTGGCTTATACTTTTTAATAAAATTATTTTCTAACAGGAACGCTTCGGTTTCGCTATTAACAACGGTAACGTCCATGTGCGCAATCTGACTAACCAATGAGCGCGTTTTGGCATTATCTACATTAGTTCGAAAATAACTGGAGACACGTTTTTTTAAATTTTTTGCCTTTCCGACATAAATAACGTCGTCCTGCTGGCTGTACATTCGGTACACACCAGGTTGCGACGTTAAATTTTTGAGAAACGCTGCTGAATCAAATGCAGACATAGTGTGAAACGTTTACACCTATAACAAGTTAGAGTCGATGAGCTTATGACGTAAGGCAAGGTGAGTAAGTTCAACGTCGGTGGCAACACCGAGCTTTTCAAACATTCTGTAGCGATAGGTATTCACGGTTTTAGGGTTGATGCTCAGTTCGCTGGCAATTTCAGGAACCCTTTTCCCTTTGGTTAACCGCATTGCTATGCTCAATTCCCGTGACGAAAGTTCGTTAAACGGATTATCTGAACGGGGCGACAATTTACCCACGGCAATACTGTTAGCCACATCGCTATCGACGTATTTTTGCCCAGCCATTACCTTGTGAATAGCACGTATGACTTCTTCTGGCTCGGCGTCTTTGGTTAAAAAGCCAAACGCACCAGCTTCCATCACCTGCATAGGTATTGGGCTTTCAGTATGCATCGACAAGCAAATAACCCGCGTATTTTCCGACATACGAACTATTTTCTTGGTTGCCTCCAACCCGCCTATCCCCGGCATATTCACATCCATGAGTATTACATCTGGCGCATTCTTTCTGCACAACTGAACCGCATCTTCACCACTTTTTGCTTCTGCGAGAATTTTAAAATCTGCAACATCTTCCAAAATACGGCGGATCCCGGTTCTCACCAATTCATGGTCGTCTACTAGGATAATTTTGATCACTTGTTTATCTCACTGTCTTTGCGACTGCCCTTGCGTTTTCACCTGCATTAGCACGGCTTTTTATTTGTGGCTTTGCGCATAGCTTTATTATATTGGGAGTTCTTACACTCACCTTTTATATCCATCTTTAGTGCAATAATACCATGAGATGGCATTTCGTGAACCTATGTTAAAAGTAGTATTTGTTGCAAACTTATATCACTAGGCTATAAGTCTGGCGAGTCTTAACGAAAAAATAACCTGTCTAGCGCGTTTACTATTTGTAATGGGTGACAGGCGAGGTTCAGACGAATCCACCCAGGTGCGTTAAATTGATTACCATCACTGCCTATCACGCCGCGGCTAACACAACTATCAAAGGTTGAAGCAGGGTTAAAAACACTCTTTTGTGACATCTTTGATGCGCTTGCTTTTTCATCTATGCACGTAGCTGTTTTCGACAAGTTAAGCCATAAGAAGTAGCCCGCTTTACCCATCGTATATTCACAATTAATGTTCTGCTGTCTAAAGTAAAAGTGAACTAGCTTGCGATTGAGGCCAAGTGCCTTGCGAATGTTATCTAACCAAGTGTGACCGAGGCTATAGGCAGCTTTAAGCGCAACTTGCGATAGGTAGCTTGCCTCGAGGTGCCTTGAGGCAATAGCAGTACTAAATTTCGCTCTTATCACAGGGTCTTCAATAATGGCATAGGAAGCGCCTGGAATGGCGGCCAAATTGAAGGCTTTCGACACACTGCTAGTATGAATGATGCCTTTTTGTGCCACAGCATCGCAATGGGAGCCAAAAAGCGGGATAGGTAGTGGTTCATCGTTACTTAAAAAGCCAAATTCACTGTGTATTTCATCAGTGATAATAAGTATGCCATGTTCGTTGCAAAACTGAATAAGTTCGCTTTGACAAGATGCTGATAGCACCTGCCCTGTTGGATTATTAGGATGGCACAAGACAAAAGCAGTGGCGTTTTTTGATAGCGAACTAAGGTCAATAGTGTCGTCGCCATTCTCATCACGTTTTGTGTTAACAGCGTGCACTTTCAAACTGTTGTTATTGATACAGTCAACAAGAGGACCGTAGGTCGGCGTTAACACCATGACCTCATCCCCAGACACACAGAATGTTTTAAGCGCGACGTCTACCGCACTTATCACGCTTGCCACACTGACTACTGAGCCCGAGCTCACAGAGCATTGCTGCGCCTCAAACCATCTTTGAACTGCCTCACCCATATCGCTGTCTTGATAACCATATGCATTTTGAACGGTATCGGCTACATAAGCTGATATCTCTGGTAATGGCTTGGTGTCCATGTCGGCAATCCACATCGCGATGGTATCAGCAGGAGCTTTTGGGTATCTGCTGGATACAGCGGAAAACTTGAACCTAGAAGATACGTCATACTCGTGTGGATGCACCCTTTCCCATACATCTTGATAGATGAGAAACTCGGCAGGCACTGCGCCTGCCTCTGTCATTGCGCCTGCCTTTGCGCCCGCCAGTGCGCTATCGGGGCTATTCTTACTGCAACTTTCCGTACCGCTACTGTTCAAATCACTAATTTCCGTGCCGCTAATATCCTTACCGAGACTATCCATACTGCAAGGCATTGCTGTTCTTTACTTTTTTTCAAAAACGTTAAATTCAGACAGCGTATGCTGATGTTTGCGCTTAGTTTCTCGAATAACAAATGGGATGTCCTTCGACTGTCCAACGCGAACTAAGTTAGGGCTTAACGCTTGCTCAAGTGCGTCAGTAGAACTCAGTGTCTCGCCATTTTCATCTTTATAGCCACCAAGCCACTCGTTTCGCTCTGTGTATTCTTCTAGCCAAGTGAATGGGCTAGCAATAATAAGAAGGCCACCAGGATTCAAGCGTTCGCTCATGTCCGCAAGCACTTTTCGTGGGCTGTACACTCTATCAATGAGATTACCCATAAAAATAAGATCGTACCCTGTTAGCTGAGGTTTAAGGTTACAGGCATCGCCCTGTGAAAATGAGACCTTATCTACGGTGTTTTCAAGGCCCATGGCACTGAGCTTACGAGATTTGAATGACGTTAACTCACCCTCTTCAATCAGGTTATAGCGCACTTCACCGCGTTCTTGCATGGAAAAAGCCGTTTTTATAAAACGTGCTGAAAAATCAACGCCGTCAACGTGGTCGAAGTGGGTTGCTAGCTCGAAGGTAGAGCGCCCTACTGCGCAGCCTAAATCAAGCGCTCTCGCTGATGCTCTACCGGCCATTTGCTGAATACAAAACTCTGCACTTGCTTTAGCAAAGTTTGCAACACCATAGTATTCGTCACCATAATGAAATTCGCTGTACTGTGATACCTGAGTATCGCTTTCATAATCTAAATCATTCACCTGAATTACACTCTCACCTTGCACATATCGAAATCCAGCGTGCTGGAAGAAGTGACGTCTAAACGCATAACGGCTGTCTTTCATTGCCTCGTTACCCGTTGAAATCCAACTGCCGCCTTTTATTAAGTTGTGCTTATTGTCAAAGGTTGGCGTGGTAAAGTCATCGTATAACGGATGCACTTTAAAACCATCAAAAGGATAAATGGGCGTTTCCGTCCATTGCCATACATTACCCACTACGTCATAAAACTCACCCTTCTGGTTGGTGTTCACAGGTTCGCTTGACGCATGTTTTTGAAGGGCGATATTGAAACCATCACAGTATACCGCTTGATTAAGCCCGGCATCATCGCGCATTCGCAACCATTCATTCTCGGTAGGTAGGCGAATAACTTCGCCACTTTTTTCGCTCTTATAATTACAAAATGCTTTCGCTTCGTGATAGTTCACGTCAACAGGCCAATCTAATGGCAGCGCAAATTCCTCTGTCATGCTTCGATACACAAAACCAGACTTGGTTTTAGACCAAAATAAGGGGTGCTTTGCTTTGGTATAAAGCCGCCAGCTATTGCCTTCCTCTTCCCAGTATTCTGCTTTGTCGTAGCCGCCGTCTTCAACAAACGATAAAAATTCGCCGTTACTCACCAAAAACTTAGACGCTTTAAAATCGTTCACATGTTCGTTAAGCGTGCCGTATTCGTTGTCCCAGCCATAGTATTGATTATCCCAAGACTTATTTTGAGAAATACTACCAGAAGACACGTTAACAAAATCGTTCACTGGTATCTTGTCTGGGCTGGTCACAGAATCGCTACAGCGAGGCCAAGCATCTTGAGGCTTAACAAAGGAAAGCGGCAGTTGGCGAATAAGCACTGAAGACGTTTCAAGGTGGATCCTCTCATGTTCAATACCCATTACAATTGGCCACATGGGGCTTTCCCAATTTATTGGCATAGAGAAGTTAATAGTATCAATGAGATCGCACATAAGTGTACGCACTTGGTCTCGGTATGCTCTTACTTCATCAACGGTTGGCCAATCGTAATTTTTGTCATTGAGGTCGTCCCAGCTCATTTCATCAACGCCAATGGCAAACAATGATTCAAAACGAGGATTTATTCGCTCATTTATCGCTTTGGAAAGAATGAGTTTGTTGATAAAAAATGTTGCTGTATGGCCAAAATAGAAAATTAGCGGATGACGAAGTCGTTCAGGACGCTGATAAAAAGCCTCATCACTGCTTAAGCATGAAAAAAGTGATTCATAGGTATCGAAAGAGTCGAGAAAATACGTTTTCACTTCCATACGTTTTTGCTCAACAGAACCTTCGTTTAGTTTGAGCGTTGACATTGCCTGCATATATTCCTCGTTTTTATTCTTTTATTAATGTTTGCCTGTCTACTCCTAAGGAAGACATGGAGCACCGCCTCTGATGCCGATGCAAAAAGCATTAATATTTCGTTATATACTAGTTGTAGCAAAAATCCGCTGCATTATCAGACTTTTCTGTATTGGTTTTACAACGGAGCTATATGATGGGATGAACCTTAAGTACCCTACATGCAATGGTTGAGATCAAAAGTTCTTCTCTAAAAATAGCGAAAACGGTGATGTATCACTGACATACTGAAGTGAATGAAATTAAGAAGCCGTAGTTAGAAAAGAAAGTCCAATGAGCCAGTGTAATGAGTGTTTGTTACAAGCAAAAAAAAACCCGCACATTGTGCGGGTTTTTTTCAATATGGCGGAGAGTGAGGGATTCGAACCCCCGGTGGGTTTGACCCCACGTCTGATTTCAAGTCAGGTGCATTAAACCGAGCTCTGCCAACTCTCCTTAAGTGCTGCGTATGATAATGATTTTGGCTGGCCTGTAAAGCCCTTATTTCAATAAAATCAACCAACTGGCGAATTGATGAACAATGTGATTATATTTTGATTTGTAATAACAAAAATTGAGCAATTCGCACTTGTTATTGCGACGGCTAAGCCTCTATTCGGTTTCACTACGATTTCACAAAAGAGGCTTAGTGCCTAGCACAATCACTATTAGTAGACTAACGCTGCTCTTAATTTTCTGATAACTCGAATTTTTTTGCTATTGTGCTATCCATTGAATACTTACCCCCACCCTGTATGGCCAACGCCACAGTAATAGCCAGTAGCGATAGCGCAAATTCGTATCCGTTGTTACTCATAAATAATCCGTTACTGCCATGAACGGTCACAATTGCAATAATCATAGTGAAGGCGCTTGCCACTGCGGCAGGTCTCGTTAATAAACCGAGTATTAACGCTATTCCACCAAAGAATTCAGCACTTCCAGCCAATAGCGCCATTAAAAAGCCAGGCGCTAAGCCAATACTCTCCATCCACTGACCCGTACCTTCTAAGCCGTATCCACCAAATGCGCCAAACAGCTTCTGACTGCCATGTGCAGCTAAAATAATGCCTACTGGTAGGCGCAGTGCAAGGTTGGCGATGCTGTTGTTAGTAGTAAATACGCTTTTTAGTAGTGAATTTTTCATTTTTTAATCTCCAATAGTTTTACAATTTATAAAGTCATGAGTACCTGTCATATAAGCTGTACTCTCAAGATGATAAGAATAATAACTAACAACAATACTTGAATAAATGGGGTATTTATTGAATTATTATCAACAATTTGTTTTCAATGTTCGATATGAAAAAAACTATTGAATATTTAGTGCAAGATGACTGAGAGGCAATTGTTATGGACCGAATAGATTTATTGAAGACGTTCGTCGTGGTAGTGAACGAAGGTAGCTTTACTAACGCCGCATCTAAACTCGATATGTCTAATCAACTCGTTAGCAAGTATATCAATCAGCTTGAAAAGCGTCTCGACGCGCGTCTTTTCAACCGAACCACTCGAAAGATTCATTTAACAGAGGCCGGTTATCAATGCTTGCAGCACGCTAATCATATTCTTGAAAGTGTCAATGATATGGAAGGCCAACTTGGACTGTTGAATTCTCAAGTAAAGGGAACACTGCGCATTAGCGCTCCGGTCTCATTTTCCACTCTTCACTTATCAGACTGTATTGGTCAATTCCAAACCCAATATCCCGATGTGTCTATCAACCTGCAGTTGAACGATAGAAAAGTGGATGTGGTGGAAGAAGGATTAGATGTAGCTTTGCGCGCAGGCGTACTCAGCAATTCTTCGTTGATCGCTAAAAAGGTGACGACGATAAAGCTTGCTGTTTGCGCATCACCACAATACTTAAAGAAGTACGGTACTCCACAGCACCCAAGCGAACTGAGTCCAGAGCATTATCTCGAATATGCACATGTTAATTACGACAACGACAAATCGGAACTCATACAGGCGCTGAGAACAAATGCGCAGAAGCACGCACCACGATTAACAGCCAACAACGGAGAGGTACTTGCTAACGTGGCAAAGCACGGCGAGGGTTATGTACTGCAACCCACATTTATTGTATCTAAGGCGCTACAAAGCGGCGAACTGGTATCCATACTAGAAAACTATGTACCACAGTCTATATCACTTTATGCTGTGTACCCTCACCGTAAGCTGGTTTCCTCAAAGCTAAAGGTGTTTATCGACTTTTTATGCGAATTTTTTGACGATACGCCCCATTGGGATAGATAAACTAAACACGAAAAGACGACATGATGGCCGGCACACCAGGAAACATGCCAATCATTGCCATTACCGTACATAGCACAATAAAGGTGATGCCAGGTATTAACCACCTACCCGCCTTTCCAAGGTCTAACGCTCGCTCTTTACACCCTACAATGCCCAGGTTATCCAGCAGCATCGTAAACGACCATCCAAATACGGGGTTCACCAACACTGAACTGATGACAACAAGCGCTGCAGATTGGGTTGTTTTGCCCTCTCGGGTCATTTGCATGCCAGCCTCCATAAGAGGCAGAAACACGCCAACGATAAGAGCGACACATAACACTGGAGGCCAAATTGCCAAGTCCATGGGATAGCCCCAAATTGCGGCTATCACGCACAATAGGCCTGTTATTATTGCGCCACCGGGTATGGGTCTGCGGGCGATTGACGCTGGAATAATATAGGTTCCCCATGATGAGGCAATATTGCCACCTCTAAGCGCTGAGCCTATTGCTTGACGAGAAGACGCCGCAATCATAGTGTCATCAATATTCATGTAGGCATTTTCACTATTTTTAGGATAGCTCAGTTTTTGAAACACTTGCTGACCGAGAAAATCCGGTGACCACATAGCCACGGCCAACACAGCAAAAGGTAATACGGCAACAAAGTGAGACCAATCGGGTAGCCCTAGCTGCCAACCGGTATTCTCACCCCACCAATAGGCTGGGTTTAAATTTGGCATACCTGGCGAGGTCGTGAATTCAAAAGGCGCGCCCATAGCAAGTGCAATCACCGCGGCCATGACGGCCCCAAGAGGGATGGCTAACCAGCGCTTTTTGATGTGCTCGAGCCATGCAAACATTACAATAGTGGCAATTAATACAACAAACGCTAAATAGCCCATATTGAAACCTTCGGCCCACTCAAACAGTTTTTTTACCTGCCCAGTAATGCCAATAAAACCGAGATACAGTAAGAGACCGCCGCACACACCGTTACTGGTTAGCCTTGCAAGCAGGCTTCCCCCTTTGGTGATCCCCAATAAAAAGCCCAGTACGCCAATTAATAATCCTAACGCCATAGGATGGCCACCCGATGCAACCATTAAAGGCACTAGAGGTAACAAAGGTCCGTGGGTGCCGGCCAAGTTAGCCGATGGGTTTAAAAAACCGGAGATCAGCACGACAAACAAAACGGCGGCGATAAGTAGCTCAAAGCGAACGTTCTCTATGACAAATTCCGGCGATAAACCAAGCGGTGCAGCGAAAGCCCCTACCACTGCGGCAACCATGACAATTTTACCTATAGTCGCTGCCATGCCTGGAATAAAATCTTCCCACTCAATGCGGTAGTCTTTAAAAGGAAGATTCGGACGCCAGCGTTTCACAGACAGAATTTGTAATTCGTGATTGAGATAATCATCTCGGGTTTTAAAAGAGTGACTTGGCTTATGCAGTTCTTTATATGAAGCGCTATCTTGAGACACAAAACACCTGTGGGTCGCTAAAAGGAAGCGCAAGGGTAAACAGGTCTAAGGAGGGTAACAATGCGACTGTAGTCTTAGTCAAAAGTCTAATCAGCGCCTATCTGTAGGTATATTTTCTTTTGGCATAAAAAAACCCGCAACAATGTGCGGGTTTTTCTAATCTGGCGGAGAGTGAGGGATTCGAACCCCCGGTGGGTTTGACCCCACGTCTGATTTCAAGTCAGGTGCATTAAACCGAGCTCTGCCAACTCTCCAGAAGTGGAGCGTATCTTAATGATATTTTTTTCGCTGTAAAGAGAAAAATTAAAAAAGTTATTTAAGTGCCCATAAATCAAACAAATAACGTATTTAGTCTGTACCTTGGATGTTTTTATAAGCACATAACGTCATTTTCATCTGAAACTACTTGAAAATGGGAACTAAAACCCATACAACATACACTAATTACAAGAGTACCAGTTGTGGTCAAATCATAGTCCTATTGGAGGAAACAATGGATCAACGTTCGATGTATTCTAGTGCATCTCAACCATCGGTATTGCAGACGAACAAGGTTCTACGCAACACCTACATGCTGCTTGCGATGACACTAGCGTTTAGTGCAGTTTGTGCAGGTGTCGCAATGGCAGTAGGTATTTCTCCTATGATGTCATTAGGCATGACCATAGGCGCATTTATTACTTTGTTTGTAGTGCACAAAAAAGCTGATTCTGCATCAGGTATTTATTGGGTTTTCGCTTTCACAGGCCTCTTAGGTGGTTCACTGGCGTTTACTTTACAACGATTTATGGAATTGCCTGGTGGCCCTTCACTAATTATGCAGGCGTTGGGTGCAACAGCACTGGTGTTTTTCGCCCTATCAGGCTATGTACTGACGACTAAGAAAGACTTCTCATTTATGGGTGGCTTTTTGGTTGTAGGTTTAGTGGTAGTGCTTGTTGCTGCAATTGCGAACATCTTCTTTGCAGTGCCAGCGGTAAGCCTAGCAATCAGTGCAGCTATCGTATTTATTATGTCTGGTTTTATTTTGTTTGATACTAGCCGTATTATCCACGGTGGTGAAACAAACTACATTCGCGCTACTGTGTCGCTTTACTTGAACATATACAACTTGTTCACTGCGATACTTCACCTCCTAGGTGCATTTGGCGGCGACGACTAAACATGCGTTTAATACGTAAAACAAACACCCCTTAATCGGGGTGTTTTTGTTTGGAATACTTTTTATGGCGCAATATTCAGTTTTAATTACCTCATCACCCTTTCATGGCGACAATGCACTTCGTGCTCTTCAGTTTATTGCTGGCGTGATAGATAGTGGCAGTAGTATTGATAATGTCTTTTTTTATGGCGATGGAGTTTATCATACCAACAACCTTATGCTTGAGGCTGGTGGTGAGTGCTTTAGTTTTGGTGAGTGGAAAAAGCTATCTGAAGCCCATAACGTAAAGCTGTTGGTATGCATTACCGCTGCGGTAAAACGCGGTATTATGAGCGAACAGGAAGCGGTTAATAACGGCATCGCTTCTGCGAATTTAAGCGCTCCTTTTATTCAGGCTGGCTTGGGCGAGTTTTTTACTGAATTACATAATTGCACTAGGTTGGTACAATTTTAATGGCGAGTTTACTTATCCGATTTACCCAGAGCCCTTATGGCAGCGGGTTTAGTCAAGACGGGCTAGACTTTGCCCTTGCAGCAACAAATTATGGGCATACGGTTCACGTCCTTTTTGAAGGTGAAGGGGTATTACAGCTTGTTCAAACAGCATCAACAAAAGGGATAAAGAACCACAGCAAACGTTTAGCCTCTATGCCTTTTTTTGATATTGAAGAATGCTTTATCTGCAAAGACAGCGTCAACGCCTTTGCAATCGATAGTGTGCTTTTAAATACCGGATTAATAGAAGAACTCGAAGGACAACTGCTAAGTGCTTCGCAGCGACTAGCATTAATTCAACGTGCTGATCACGTGGTAACCTTTTAATGATTATCAATATTACCAATACACAGCTTTCAGATAGCAACAAATCACTAATCAATGCCGTTTTCGATGCAAACTTAGATGCAGTTTTAAATGCCGCTTTCGATGTAAATAATGAGGCGGCTTCTAATACTAGTGTTAAAAAAGACCAAGCCACTGACTCGCCGCCCATCATTATATTTTCTGGCGATGGCGTTTTTGCACAATCCAGCACCGCGGCATTATTAGACGCACTATTAGCCAAGCGTAAAAAGTTGCCGTACGAAGCCGAAGCAAGCCCCAGCAAGCCGATGCTTTTTGTAGTTAAAGCAGATGTAGAACTTCGAGGTGCTTGTGTCGCGAACCATGTCTCGATAATCAATCACCGAGAATTTGCAGAGCTAGCGAATCGTCATCAGCAATGGGTTACGCTGTGAGCTTACGAGTTAGATTAGTTTGCGTTACAGAGTGTGTGGGTCGTGTTGGTGAATAATATTTGGTGAAGCATATTTTGTGAAGCGTATATGGTGGTTTGAAAAGGTGATATGCCCTACCAAGGAAAAATGGCCTACCCAAGAGAAATTGCGGCACTGAAACGACCAATTTGAAGCTGCTTCGAAAACGCTCTACACGAATGTGCTATGAGAAAAGCCAAGAGAAAGACGGACGAGATAAGAATGTCACAAGATACCTTTAGCTTTACCTACAACGGAAATGAAATTCCAACAGACAAAGCGGGTTACCTGCTAGATTATACGTTATGGGACGAGGGAATGGTGCCCTTACTGGCCCAAGAAGAGAATATTGAGCTAAGCGATGCACACTGGGAAGTCGTTCGTTTTGTTCGCGAGTTTTATGAAGAGTACGAAACAAGCCCCGCTATTAGAGCACTGGTAAAAGCCATGGCAAATAAATTTGGCCCCGAAAAAGGAAATAGCCGCTATTTACAGCGCCTATTCAAAAAAGGCCCGGCCAAACAAGCAACAAAGCTAGCTGGCCTACCAAAGCCTGCGCGCTGCCTATAACGCCTCCAATAATATGCCCTTTCCTAAAGTGTTTTCCCTAAAGAGATCTTCCCTAAAGTGATTTCCCCTAATCTTCGCGTCCCTAATATACCCTTTTCTAATATGTCGTGCTCAAATTGTGCCATTGGCATTTTACTAGAGTAATATTGTCACCACATCATAGAAGAGAGCTGTTTTACAGACAAAGCTGCTACCCCGTTAGCTGCTGTATTTGCCTTACCCGTTTAGCGTGTGGAAGCTGGCAGTATAGCTGCGGGTGCTAAGGGTTCGCCGCTTTTAAAGGTTTTCACTTTAGTGACTTCCAGGTCGCAGTAGATTTTGGGGTTCGATAATAGCTCATCAACGGCTTCGTTTTCCTCATTCCCGAGCCAAGCGCTAATGAATTCTTTGTTATGGGGTAAAAAACACGGTATGGATTTTTCGTGATACTGGCTGAAATCAGGTCTTGGCGGCCGCGTTACCACTGCACATGAAAAGCATCCGTTGCTAAACATCCGATAGACCACCCCTAGCAGCATGGCGCCGCTGGTAGGACGCATTAAATACTGTGCTTTTCCGTTAGCAGAAGGATTAGACTCTCCCACTGCAGTAGCGACAACAATACCACGCCTTTTAGATATTGCTTTGTGCCAATAAGGGCTATCCAAATTTCTTGCATTAAACGTGGTGCGATCACCAAGCACTAATGTATCGCCAACGGGACTCGCGTCAAACCACCACGTTGCGTTTATAGTGCGCTTACTATCTACAATAAGATTAGAAATACGTTTATCTTCCGCTTTGCCAAACGCCGGATAAAAATTGAGTACATGGCTATGCTGTGCCTCATCCTTAAAAAGCGGAATAGTTTCACCTAATCCCACCTCCTCAAGCAGTTCCAAAACCGCGGGGGAACGTGTCTCTCGTTGAATAAAACCGCACATATAGCCTCCATGTTTTCCACACTTAATAGACTTCAAATACGAATTACAATTTTCTAGCAAGTTCGCTGGTATTTAATTAAGACCTGCGTTACGCATAACCGATTAAACTACCAACTACAAAAAAAGCCTGAGGTAGAAACCATCAGGCTATTATTGTGTGCTTAATTAAAAATCTTTTAATACAACACTTTCTAATACAAACTTTAAAAACTGAACAAGCACTAGAAGCTACATACAGTGTTCAACTTGTAACGCAAAGCCTCTCGGTTTACTGAGCTTTAAGTACTTCAACACCGCCCATGTAAGGGACTAGTGCTTTAGGTACCGTTACGCTGCCGTCGTCTTGCTGATTATTCTCTAAAATAGCAACCAATGTACGCCCTACTGCTAAACCTGAACCATTCAATGTGTGTAGCAACTCAGGCTTGTTGGTTTCAGGGTTACGGAAGCGAGCCTGCATACGACGGGCTTGGAAATCTAACATGTTAGAACACGAAGAGATTTCTCTGTAAGTGTTTTGGGCTGGTAACCACACTTCCAAATCGTAAGTTTTACAAGCCCCAAAGCCCATATCGCCCGTACACAGCAACATTTTACGGTAAGGTAATTCAAGTTTTTGCAGAATCGCTTCGGCATGACTAGTCAGCGCTTCAAGCGCGTCAAAGCTATCTTCAGGCTTAACGAGTTGCACTAATTCCACTTTGTCGAATTGATGCTGGCGAATTAGGCCTCGCGTATCGCGACCGTATGAGCCTGCCTCAGAACGAAAACACGGTGTGTGGGCAGTCATTTTCACTGGTAGCGATTTGGCATCTACTATCTCATCGCGCACAATGTTCGTTAGTGGCACTTCTGCGGTAGGTATAAGGGATAGCCCTTGCCCTTCCTCAGTTGCAGGCTGCGTGTGAAACAAATCTTCACCAAACTTTGGAAGTTGACCTGTGCCATACAGGCTGTCAGAGTTTACTAAGTAAGGCACATACATTTCTTGATAGCCGTGCTCACCGGTATGCACGTCTAGCATAAACTGCGCAATCGCTCGATTTAAACGTGCAACATCACCACGCATGACAACAAAGCGGCTGCCGGTAATTTTACTTGCCGTAGAAAAATCGAGGCCATTGTTTAAGCGCTCGCCCACGTCTACATGGTCACTTACTTCAAAATCAAACGTTCTTGGCTGGCCCCAGCGTGATATCTCTACATTGTGATCTTCGTTCTCACCTTGCGGCACAGACTCGTCAGGCAAATTAGGTATGCCTTGAGTCATCACTGTAATTTCATCTAACAATGCAGTTAATTCAGCTTTTGCTGAATCAAGCTCATCACCGAGCTTACCAACTTCAGCTAACAAAGGCGCAATGTCTTCGCCCTGTGCTTTCGCTTTGCCAATAGACTTACTGCGCACGTTTCGCTCGTTCTGCAGATCCTGAGTTCTGGATTGAAGTGTTTTTCTTTTTTCTTCAAGCGAACTAAATGCTGCCACATCAAGCTTAAAACCACGGGCAGCCAAACGTTCGGCAGTTTGTTCTATATCGCTTCGCAAACACTTTGGATCTAACATGCGTTCCTACTTATCCTTTCATCAATTCAATTGCCAGCCACCCTGCTATTAAGCAAGCGCCGACATTAAGAAATACGTTAGCTACGGCCTTCAGCCACAACCCATTTTCTAACAACGTTAGCGTTTCAATGGAAAACGTTGAGAATGTTGTAAATGCACCTAGTAACCCCACACCTAGTAGTGCGCGGTATGGCGAATCGCTCAAATCGTGACGTTCTATCAAGCCATAAAGAAGCGCCAGCGCAAATGAGCCGATTACATTTACCGTTAGTGTACCAAACGGCATGTTTTTTCCAAACCAAGAATCTACCGTTGTGGTAACAAAATAGCGTAAACATGCACCTGTCGCGCCACCCGCGGCGATAAAACAGTACAATGTTAAGCTGTGTGATACGCCAAATGACACGCTAATACCCCTTTACCGTTTGTTTTTACTCTGTGAATTTAAGCTGTCTAAGAAATCTCGCTTCGCTTTAAGTGCCTTTTCTAAGCCTCGTTCGCTTGGCTCATAAAATCGCGTTCCCACAATACTCTCTGGCAAATAAGTCTCGCCTGCTGCAAAAGCATTTGGCTCATTATGTGCGTAGCGATAACCATCGCCATGTCCAAGATCTTTCATTAACGATGTGGGAGCGTTACGTAAATGCATAGGCACTGGCGCATCAGATGTTTTTCTCGCTAATGCCTTTGCCGCACTAAATGCCATGTAAACCGCATTGCTCTTTGCTGCCAATGCACAATAAACGGTAGCCTGCGCAATAGCCCGTTCGCCTTCAGCTGGGCCTACGCGATGAAATGTGTCCCAAGCATTAATGCAAAGCTGCATGGCCCGCGGATCAGCATTGCCAATATCCTCTGAAGCGATGGCTAGCAAACGCCTGCCAACGTAAAGGGCATCGCCACCACCGTCTAAAATACGGGCATACCAGTATAGCGCTGCATCGGGGTCTGAACCTCTTACCGATTTGTGAAAGGCAGAAATAAGGTCGTAAAACGTATCGCCTTTATTATCGTAGCTCGCCACCTTTTGACCAACGGCTTGCTCAATGTCACCAATAGCAATTTCATCATTACTGGTAAAGTCGGCAGATAACTCTAAATAGGTGAGAAGGCGTCTGGCATCACCACTGCTTAAGTCGATAAGGGCTTGTTTTGCTGGCGCTGAAATTTTTAAATGTCGTTCGCCCAGCCCTTTTTGCTCATTGACTAAGGCCCGTTCTACTAACTCGGCTAAAGCATCATTTTCAAGTGGCTTAAGTACGTAAACTCTTACCCGAGATAACAACGCATTATTGAGCTCAAAAGACGGGTTTTGTGTGGTTGCACCGATAAAAGTCACAACACCGGATTCAACGAACGGTAAAAACGCGTCCTGCTGACTTTTATTAAAACGATGCACTTCATCAACAAATAACAGCGTACGCTGATTGTAGCGTGCGTTATCTTGGGCGCTGTCCATGGCCGCACGAATCTCTTTTACCCCAGACGTCACCGCTGAAATACGAAGCACTGTAGCATTAGTGTATTCGGCGATGAGCTCTGCTAGGGTTGTCTTTCCTGTTCCAGGAGGCCCCCACAAAATCATCGAATGACAGTGACCCGCCTCTAGCATTTTACGAAGGGGCTTGTCAGGGCCTAAAAGGTGAGATTGACCGCTGTATTCTTCAATGGTTGTGGGCCGCATCCGCGCGGCCAGTGGGACGAATGCCTGATTAACGTTGGTCATCGATAATAAAACTGTCTGGCACTTCAACTTCAAACGTATCAGCAGCAAGTGGGAAAGTGGTTTCTATATCACTGAAGGTCAGTGTGCTTATTTGTTGTTGAGCATCTAACATAGTTAACGCTGCGAGTTCGTTGTGGCTGTTGAACGTAAGGGTAAGCGTTAATATTTGTCCGCCCTGCTGCTTAGGTGTTATTTGAAAGCTGCGCAAACTCGACGTGTTTTCTTGTCCTGACCTGCTTTTTTGCCCTAATTTGTTTTTTTGTCCTGACAGCTTCGATAACGCATTATCAAGCTGGCTAATTGAAAACATCGACCACGTGCTGTCATCATTCGAGGTGAGTAACATAACAGGGTTGTCTTTAATGGCGTTAGCCTGAGATAGCACAGTAACCTGCTCTACAAATGTGTCTACATTCCACACGGCCTCGCCGTCGGCTATCAGTAGCGTCTCATCTGGAAAAGTGGTTTCCCAACGTAGCTTGTCAGGACGGGTCATCGTAAGTACGCCCTGTGCTTCGTGTACTACATTTTGTTGGGCATCCACAACGGTTTGGGCAAAGTTAGCCCGAAACTGACGCATATCACTAAGCAGTGCTTTTAATGCCGAAGTGTCGTTAGTATCAATATCGCTCGTTGATTCAGGTGCGGCCATTGATTCAGGAGCCGCTTCGGCTGAGGCCTGTATTTGGGCATTTAACACAAAACTTGTGGCGCCAGCAGCGACCAAAAGCACACTGCATACAAGGTACATTGCTTTGTTCTTCATATCATTATTCCTTTATTGGGGGCGGCGCTATCACTTCGCGATTTCCGTTGTGCCCCTGTGCACTTACGACCCCACTGGCTTCCATTTGTTCAACTAAACGCGCTGCTCGATTGTAACCAATTCTGAATTTACGCTGCACGCTAGACACACTTGCACGGCGTGTTTCAGTAACAAATGCGACGGCATCATCGTAGAATGCATCAAACTCTTGCTCTTCACCTTCAGGTTGTTCACCCGGCAATAGTACTTCAGCAGACGCTTCACCATTTAGAATTTCATCGATGTACTCGGGTTCGCCACGTTTCTGCCAATCGGCAACCACTGCATGCACTTCATGATCGTCTACAAACGCACCATGTACTCGCGTAGGCACCGGGCTTCCTGGCGGTAGGTAAAGCATGTCACCCATACCAAGCAGTGTTTCAGCACCCTGCTGGTCTAATATGGTGCGCGAATCTATTTTGCTTGATACCTGAAACGCGATACGAGTAGGGATGTTTGCTTTGATTAATCCTGTAATAACATCTACCGACGGTCTTTGCGTGGCCAAAATAAGGTGTATGCCGGCGGCTCGCGCTTTTTGTGCAATTCGGGCAATCAATTCCTCTACTTTCTTACCAACAATCATCATCATGTCAGCAAATTCGTCTACCACAACCACAATGGCAGGTAATTTATCTAAATCTGGCGCTTCGGTTTCCATGCTCTCTTCATTTTTCCAGAGCGGATCTTTTATCGGCGTTCCATTAGCTTTAGCCTCTTCAACTTTGACGTTGTAGCCTTTGAGGTTCCTCACACCAAGTGCACTCATTAATCGATATCGGCGCTCCATTTCGCCCACACACCAGCGAAGGGCATTTGCCGCCTCTTTCATATCGGTAACCACTTCAGACAGCAAGTGAGGAATACCTTCATATACCGATAGTTCGAGCATTTTAGGATCTATCATGATCATGCGAACGTCTTCAGGCGTGCTTTTATACAGCAAGCTCAAAATCATCACGTTCACACCTACCGATTTACCCGAGCCTGTCGTACCCGCAACGAGTACATGAGGCATTTTTGCTAAATCTACAATAACTGGCTTACCGGATATATCAGCGCCAAGTACCATGGTAAGCGCCGATTTATTCGATTGAAACGTGTCGCAACTGATGACTTCGCTCAAGCGAACCATTTCTCGCTGCTTATTCGGCAACTCTAACCCAATAACCGATTTACCAGGGATAACTTCAACAACGCGCACCGACATGGCAGACATCGCTCGCGCCAAATCTTTCGACAAACCGGTAATTTTACTTACCTTAACTCCCGGCGCTAAATCAAGCTCAAAGCGCGTAATAACAGGCCCTGGATAAACACCCACTACTGTGGCTTCAATATTAAAGTCGGCTAACTTTTCCTCAACCAAACGAGATATGCCCTCAATCTCTTCTTGGGTAAGGGGGTTTTCGTGTTTATCGGCTCGCTCTAGCAAATCAAAGGATGGCATAGGTGCCATATTTTCATCAATTTCCTGTCTTGGCTTAATAGGCTTAGCACCCACTGCCGCTGGCGAAAACGGTTGTTCTACAGAGGTATCTACCGTTTTCTGAGCCACTGCTGGCTCAACAGTTGGTTGATTATGCGAGCTGGGTGCGTCTGCTTCATCGCTAGCGTAAGGCATGTCTGCGTTAAACTCATCAAACTCGTCAAAGTCACCGATGGTTGGCTCAGCTTTTATTGTGCTTGCATCTGAAACGGCATCTTCACTCACAGCATCGTTTACGCTTGATGTAGCTGAATTTCCAGACTCACCGAGCCCCACTTTATCCTTAACGGCCGCGCGCATGCCTGATAAAGAGAATGGGGACTTTTTCGGTTCTTTTTCGATATCTTGAGAATACGCTGATGGCTCTTCTGTACCGTCGCTGTGAGAATAAAATGGCGGTTCGCTCTCTTCATTTGACTGGCTGGTATGGCGAGCAGTGTCTACCGTAAACCTCGGCTCCATTCTCTCAGAGGAGGAATGACGCTGATTCGCCGCACTCTCATCGTGTGCATCGTGTGCATCGTGTGCATTGTGAGAAGGCGCAGAAGGTTGCGCTCCCCTCTCCTGCCCCTTCTCAGAATTGGAGCCAGAATCAGAGTCAGATTCATAAGCAGGCTCAGCGCGCATAGTCGTAATATCAAGCTCACCTGATGAAGCGATATTACTCTTAACATTGCTGGTTAGCGCTAAGCGCGGCATCCCAAAAGACAGTAACCGGTGGGGCGCAGCAATCGTTTTTCTAGTAAGCCACAGAGCACCCTCGCCTATTTTGTCAATGATCGAAAGCCAGCTCACGCCGGTCAGCAAAGTAAACCCAGTACAAAAGAAACAGAGTAAAAGGAGGATTGTACCTGCGGTATTAAAATAGGGAACTAACGCGGAGCTTATAACGTCTCCAACAAAGCCCCCAGCAGAAAAGTTATAGATATCGTCAAAGTTGATACTCGCGATACCTGTTGCGCCCAGTGCCATAAGTAAACCGCCAATAATGCGAAGACCTATGGTTAAGTAGTCAAATTCATCAAGCTCTTTAATATGCTGAAAAAGAAACCAACCTAAGAACGCTGCACCAAAAGGCAGTAAATAGGCAAGGAAGCCGAAAGAAAATAGCAATAAATCGGCAACCCATGCGCCAGTAGCTCCCACCCAATTGTGTACATCGAGCTGCAGCCCGGCTTGGCTCCATCCAGGATCGCCAGGATGAAAAGATGCTAGTGCCAGCAATAAGAAAAAGGCGAAAACGCAAGCGACTATCATGCCTGCTTCCCACACTCGCTGAACCCCTGTTAATCGCGCCATAACGTTTATAAAACCTTTAAATTATCTGCCACTACTATTTGTGTAATGCGCTATAAGTACAAGAAACCCGTTTTTGTTTCCCGCAATCCATTCTCTGTAACCGCCTCATACCTTCTGTAACCGTTATGTATTGGTTCTGTAAGGTATTGAAAGCGCGCGAGTATTAAAGCACTGTATTTTTGCACAGCCTACCATAAAAGCAACATTCTGAGCCATGCTTTCATTACTTCAAATTAATGCGCAAAGAAGATGTGCTTTTGACTTCTTCCATAACCACATAGGTTCTAGACTCACTGACGCCCGGCAAGCGCAGTAATGTGTCTCCTAATAGCTTTCGATAGCTAGACATATCTGCCACTCTTGCCTTTAACAGAAAATCAAAGTCGCCTGAGACAAGGTGGCATTCCTGTATATCGTCATGCAGTTTTACCGCAGCAGAAAATTCTGCAAAGATATCCACGGAAGTTTTCGTTAATGTTATCTCCACAAACACCAACATTGCGGCGCCAAGTTTTTCGGGATCCACAATGGCGTGGTAGCCTTTTATATAGCCTTGGCTTTCCAGTCGCTTAACCCGCTCAAGACAAGGGCTGGGGCTCAGACCCACTTCCTTAGCCAGTTCTACATTAGAAACCCGTCCATTTTTTTGTAACTGAACTAGGATATTCCTATCTATTCGGTCAAGGTGTTTTGGGGTTTTTACTAACATATTATATTTTTCAAAAGCAATGAATAGCCATACTATATGCTAGTAACTGCTATTTTTCAGCACATAGTTCGCTTTTTATTAACGTATACTCGCCAAAATAAACACACAGTTATTTTTAAAGCCGAGCCACCCCGTGCTCATCAGTAATAAGAGGACCTAGTATGTTAGTTGGTGTACCAAAAGAAATTAAAAACCACGAGTATCGTGTTGGCCTAACGCCAGCTGCAGTGAAAGAATTCACAAGCAACGGTCACTCTGTGCTAGTGCAAACATTAGCAGGCGACGCCATTGGTTTTACTGACGAAATGTACGTAGCCGCTGGCGCTACTATTGCGCCAACAGCTGAGCAAGTTTTCGCAGAAGCGGAAATGATCGTAAAGGTAAAAGAGCCTCAGCCTAACGAATGTAAAATGCTTCGCAAAGGCCAGACTTTATATACTTATCTTCACCTTGCACCAGACCCAACGCAGACTAAACTTCTCGTTGAATCTGGAGCAACATGTATTGCTTATGAAACAGTCACTGACGACCGTGGAGGCCTCCCTCTTCTTGCTCCTATGAGTGAAGTTGCCGGTCGTATGTCTGTACAAGCAGGTGCGCATTACCTAGAAAAAGCCCACGGTGGTAGTGGCACATTGCTTGGCGGTGTACCGGGTGTGGCACCTGGTAAAGTACTGGTTATCGGTGGTGGGGTTGTAGGAACAAATGCGGCGAAAATGGCCCTTGGTTTAGGCGCTGAAGTGGTTATTCTTGACCGCTCTCTTCCTCGCTTACGTCAAATTGACGATATTTTTAATGGCCAAGTGAAGACAGTTTATTCTACTGTTGACGCGATCGAGCACTATTCATCAAAAGCTGACCTAGTGGTAGGCGCGGTGTTAATCCCTGGCGCAGCAGCACCTAAGTTACTTAATCGTGAACAAATTGCTGCAATGAAGCCTGGTTCTGTTTTGGTAGATGTTGCCATCGATCAAGGCGGTTGTTTTGAAACTTCAAAAGCAACGACACACCAAGACCCTGTGTATATCATTGATGACGTTGTGCACTATTGTGTTGCTAACATGCCAGGTGGTGTTGCGCGTACATCAACGATGGCGCTAAACAATGCAACTCTGCCCTTTGGCCTTGCTTTGGCAAACAAAGGTCCTGTTCAAGCCATGCTAGATGACAAGCATTTACTTGCGGGCTTGAACACCCACGAAGGAAAAGTCACTTATAAGGCGGTTGTTGATGCGTTGGGTGAAGAACTTGGCCTAACCTATACGCCAGCAGAAGTAGCGCTTAACGGTCTATAATCTAGAAGCTATTGCTTCGGGTTAGTCGCACTTAATAAAAAAGCTCGATGTCTGTAATAAGACATCGAGCTTTTTTGTGTGTATTCGATTAATAAAACAAAAACTAACTTACTGTTCAACGAATAGATTCATTAACCTCTGTTAACACTGCCATGGGATCTGATGCCTGTGTGATAGGTCGCCCCATCACTAAATAGCTCACGCCAGAAATAATAGCGTCAGGCGGCGTCATTACTCGCTTCTGGTCACCAGCTTGGCTTCCACTAGGCCTTATGCCAGGTGTTACCAGTAAAAAATCATCGTTATGACGTTTGCGCAGAGCAGCTGCTTCTTGCGCTGAGCAAACGATACCGTCTAAGCCGGCTTTTTCCGTTAACTTTGCCAGTCGCAATACCTGCTGCTCAGGGGTAACGTCACCAATAACACCTGAAAGCTGCTCTTGATCCATACTGGTTAGCACAGTAACGGCAATCAGTTTAGTGTTAGGGTTGCTGCTATTTTCAATGGCAAGCTTTGCTGCCTGCATCATTGGCAGCCCACCAGAGGCATGAACATTTACCATCCAAACGCCAAGTTCAGCAGCAGCTTTACACGCTTTGGCCACGGTATTGGGGATATCGTGAAATTTTAGATCTAAGAAAACGTCAAACCCTTTACCCACTAAACTCTTAACAAACTCTGGCCCGAATAAAGTAAACATTTCTTTGCCTACTTTGAGTTTACACAAGCTGGGACTTAGTTTATCGACAAACGCTAATGCGGTGTCTTTGTCGTCATAATCAAGCGCTACAATAACGCGGGGGCCTTGAATAGCTTCATTGGGAATAGCTTTGGGCATAAATCATTACTCTCCATCTAACCCTTTTATGGGTTTTACTACACCCCATTTCTTACACGATGGGCATAGCCAATACAATTTTCTTCCGGAAAAACCGCAGCTATTACAGCGATATTTGGGGCGCTGAAGCATTTGTTTTCCAACTAACTCTTTTAATAATCGTAAACTGTCGGCAGTATTCTTATCGCTGAGCTGGTCGATATAAAGACCCATTAAGGTTTTAAAACCTCGCATGGTAGGACGCTTTCTAAGCTGCTCAATTAAGTACTCACTGGCTTGCGATATCTCACCTTTTTTCAGCAAAACATCAACCATGGCTAGGTATGACGTAGCACATTCTTGCCAGTGTGCTTCTAAGGTCTTTTCGAAGCTATCCCACTCACCAGTATCTTCGGCAATTTTTTCTAAACTCGGCACGGCTTCACTAAACCAATTAATATCTCGCTCAGCTACCTGAACAAAATAAGCAGTGGCGTCGGTGTATCGTTTTTGATTAAGTGCTAGCTCGCCCAGCATCAGCCAAGGACGCACAGCGTGAGCATCGGCATTAACCGCTTTTTGAAGTAACGTAAGGGCTGCACCCTGACTGTCATTTTTAAGCTCAACCGTTGCCTGCTCACAATAAAAGTGGGCAAGTCGCTCGCACACATCATCGTTATCGCCGTGACATTCAACCATACGCTCAGCAAGCTCAATTGCTCGCTGCCACTCTTTGGTTGTTTGATAAATACTGAATAGTTGCTGCTGGGCTATGAGATAGTGTTTTTCACTGTTTAATAACTGCAAAAACGCATTTTCTGCTCGTTCCAAAAATCCTGCTTGAGTGTAATCTTGCCCTAATTCTCGTAACGCATTTTCTCGTTGCGCAGGCTGAAGCTCATCTCGACTCACTAAGTTTTGGTGCACCTTAATTGCGCGGTCTATCTCGCCTCGGTGACGAAAAAAACTGCCCATGGCAATATGCGTTTCAACCGTATCGCTATTGACGTTAATCATTTTAATCAGCGTATCAACAGCTTTGTCAGGTTGGTCTGAAAGAAGGAAGTTAAGACCTTTGTAATAATGCTTAGACAGTATGCTCGACTGCTTTCTTTGTGCCTGGCGAACGCTATTACGCCCCATTATCCAGCCATAACCTGCCGCGACAGGTAAAAGTAAAAACAGCAGCTCTAGCATTAGTGGTCTTTTTCCAAATGCTGTACCTTAGATTGCGCCGACATGAGCTGAACCTTTAAGCGCAACCAACTCGCTAGCATGATCAAAATACCAACAACGACGCCTATAGAAAGCGAAATCGCGATTAATGTAGATAATCTAATATTCGCTTGGGCAATTAGATAGTTTACCGTAACCACTCCCTCGTTTTGCGAACCAATAACGAACGCTACCGTTAGCAGCGCAAGAATGATCAAAAATGATACGATCCCTTTCACATAAAACCCTTTAATTTGATTTGTTGGTAAGAATAGCAAAATGGGAAAAAAGATAACACAAAAAAGCAATACTCAATGTTGTTAGCTATTCAGGAAGTATTGCAAAAAATCTATTAGGCTGGCACAGATTCTGGCTCTTGCGGGTCTCGTTTTGCTATTAGGTTCTCAGTGACGAGATCGTGATGCAGCGCAGACATATTAGTAATGAAAATACAGTGAGTATACCCTGCCTGCATCGTTTCTAATTTGTCGTACATCGCTTTATCGAGCTTTGATAATTGTGCCAACCGTTTTTTAGTTAAGGGCGTAATAGCACCGTGACAGCGGATTGCCGTTACGTCTGTAGCACTTAGCTGTATTTTTCCTTCGTCCAACTGCTCTTTAATTTGTGTACGGAGCTTGGAATATAAAAAATCTCGCTCTCTAATGAAAACAAGCCGGTTGTCGCTTTTACGAACACAATGCACGACTAAATGTTGCTGTATTGACTCTTTGAACATCGCTTCAAGAATGAGAGATTTAGGTTTGGCTTGTCCTTTATCAGCAAAGAAGCCGTGAAGAGGAATAATATTTTGAGTACGTGAAAACGGAAATAAATCATCCGAGTTGTCACTTTGATAAACGGTTTTAAGCCTATCTAGCGTAAATCGATTCATTACACACAGTACTGCAAGAGACGGCATGTGCCTGACCGCTAATTCCCAAATAAATCGATGGGTTAAACGCTGAATACGAGCAATATCTCTCACCTTAAAATAAGCCGTATTTTCCTCAACAATAGTGTCTACATTGGCGCTAACTTTCGTTTTTCGACCGACTTCAGACAAACACAGCCTGATAACACCCGACTTAGGTTCAAAGTGCACCACCTTGTATTTCTCATTTTTGATTTTAAGGTCTGGTACAGAAACTCGAATTTCTTTTTGTAATTCACTGTTTGGAGCAACAATGAGTTGCATACCGCTGGCAGACAAATCAGCAACCCGTGCCTCTAAAGACGATAGCAGCCCAATTTTAATTGAGGCTGCTTTATCGATGACGTAACGTGTTTCGTTACGTCTGTCTAAATCCTCTTCCATCACATAATCAATATGCCAATTGTCACCGCTGGCTTTAAGATCGCTTGATAGTGGTTTGAAGCTACATTTCGCACTTAAGGTTAAATTACCAATATAACCAGAGACATCTTTACAATAGAGGACATGAGAAATGTTATCGAGCTGCTCAAATTCTTTGCTGGCAATATCATGTATGGCGAAGGCTTTTTGCTTATCTGTTCGCGTCACAACATCAAGGCGGCAGTGACTGCATATGAAATCATCGTTCTTCGCCAACAGGTAAACCAGCGCGTTTAACTGGCCCATTTCCACCAGTTGCCTATGGGTAGCTGTAATTTTTACCGTGGCATTTTTGGTTTTTATTGTACCGTGAAAGACGAACGCTTCATTGTATTTCAATAGCTCCTTGGCAAGAGCATCAAAAAACGGTTTATCTTGTAAGCTGCTAAGTAACTTTTCAGCTTTGTTGTGCTCAACATTGGCTTTTGTAAAAAGCGCTATTGTTGGCTTAAGTGACTTTTTATGGGCAGATAAGTAAACGGGTAGCCAGGGGCTATTTTCCAAAATTCTATCGCGCTCTAATTCTTGCATGGCGCGCTCTATCTCTAAATCCCTTTGCAAAGGCTGCCTGTAAGCGGTGACCTTCACATAGCGTCTTAGATTAGTTAAGAACTCAGGCTCGATATCATCGGGAAATACAAAGAATGACTCATATTTCCCAAGGTGCTTATTATATTTTACCGCTTGAAGGTTAAACGCTATGTCTGTGGGTTCTTTGGTTAAGCCAGCTACTTCAGGTAACGTAAACGTTATAGTATCGCCTGTGGTTACGTTTGGAGGGCGCTTCGTTTCTACCACCATACCAAGGTGAGAAAAAGCACTCACACTGCAGTGCCTTCCCTTTTCAAATTCTGGAGAGCTTACGGTAAAATTAGGTCTTATTGCGATGTCGTCACCAAAATCGATGTCAGTAAAAGACTGACTCTCAATATTGAAAGCATCCACGATTTTTTTAAACTGGTCTTTCTTAATCTGGTTCTGATAGAAATCAGAGTTCATTACCGATTCAAAGACGCCGACGGTGTATCTGTCTTGATAAAGCGAGGTTTCGCTTTTGAGGATCTTTGCCCCCACTTTATCTAAACGCATTTGAATGCCGAAGTGTTTAAACTTCATCACCGGAAAGTGTGCAAAGGCGGAATTATCAGCGGGCGCGTCTGTAAGAGAGGTAAGCCTAACGACTTCCTCCTTTACTACTTTTCGAACAGCACTTGGTAAGCGTTTGGAAAACTTATTAATTCCCTCTAACAAACGATTTTGCTGTTCATAGGGGATAAGTGCACGAATTAGCGGCTGGTATTGTTTTATTATTGCTTGTTCTTCGCCGGCTGACATTACTTCAATTAAAACCGTTTATTCTTATCACGACAATATATAACTGTCTTTAAGTAAGGGTCAATAGTTATTAGCGGCAAGTACTACGTATAAAAAAATATACGTATTAATTATGAGATTTTAACGGAATGTTATAGAGAATTGGGAAAGCAGACACAAAAAAGCCGCTAAAAAAGCGGCTTTTATAATTTATGCTATTGAGGCATCAACTCGTTCGCGAAGTTCTTTTCCTGGCTTAAAGTGCGGTACATATTTACCGTCTAGCTTCACAGTTTCGCCCGTTTTAGGATTTCTACCTACGCGTGGTGCGCGATAGTGCAGTGAGAAACTGCCAAAACCTCGAATTTCTATACGCTCGCCCTTTTGAAGGGTTTGTGCCATTTGTTCGAGAAGCTCTTTGATAGCCAGTTCTAGTTCTTTCGCTGGAACCTGACGCGCTTGATCCGCGAGCCGTTCAATTAATTCAGACTTGGTCATACTTAACCTCGTTGTCACTATTATTGTTTAAACAGCTATCGCGAATTGGGTGCGCCTAAGCACACCCACAAAAACATTACTCGCCTTTAGCAGCTTTGAATGCTTCTGCCATCGCGCTAGCAAAACCAGCATCATCTTGCTGATTAACCTTCTCGATAGCTTCTTTTTCGTCAGCCTGATCTTTCGCTCTTACAGATAGGTTAACAGTACGGTTCTTACGGTCAACGCCCATAAATTTCGCTTCAATGCTATCACCAACTTTCGCTACTTCAGTTGCGTCTTCTACACGCTCAACAGCAATATCTGCAACGCGGATATAACCGTCAACTTCTTCAGCTAGGTTTACAGTAACGCCTTTCGCTTCAACTTCAGTTACTGTACCAACAACGATAGCACCTTTCTTGTTATCTGTCAGATACTTGTTGAACGGGTCTTCTTCAATTTGCTTAACGCCTAGAGAGATACGCTCACGCTCTGGGTCAACCTGAAGAACAACAGCAGAGATTTCGTCGCCTTTCTTATAGTCACGAACTGCGTCTTCACCAGACTTGTTCCAGCTAATGTCAGAAAGGTGAACTAGACCGTCGA